>Ga0209210_1000658_pt1 | contig 34467 bp, 2 predicted proteins | sample RifGroA1_FD_183991 | JGI IMG/M metagenome (GOLD analysis project Ga0209210, IMG submission 183991) | Contaminated groundwater microbial communities from Rifle, Colorado, USA - Rifle Groundwater A1 (SPAdes) (version 2) | ecosystem: Environmental > Aquatic > Deep subsurface > Groundwater >...
TGCCGGAAGATCCGGTTGGACCCTCCTGACCTGTGCTTCCGGTGGATCCGGTAGCTCCGGTTGTTCCCGTTGCTCCGGTTGGCCCTGTTTGTCCGGTAGCTCCGGTGGCTCCCGTTGCTCCGGTTGTTCCGGTTGGACCCTCCTGACCTGTGCTTCCGGTGGCTCCCGTTGCTCCGGTTGCACCGGTTGCACCGGTTGGTCCTTCCTGGCCGGTAGATCCGGTCGGTCCTGTTTGACCTGTGCTTCCGGTGGCTCCCGTTGCTCCCGTTGCTCCCGTAGGACCAGTCTGTCCTATGTCTCCGGTAGCGCCCGTTGCGCCAGTAGCACCTGTAGCGCCCGTCGGGCCGGTTTTACCGGTTTCACCGGTTGCGCCTGTAACGCCCGTAGCTCCGGTAGCTCCTGTGGGACCTGTCTGGCCGGTGCTACCGGTAATCCCAGTAGCTCCGGTAGCACCAGTTGGTCCGGTTTCGCCTGACGGGCCTGTAGGTCCGGAAGGCCCGGTCGGGCCGGAGGGGCCTGTAGGTCCGGAAGGCCCTGTGGGACCAGATGGTCCCGACGGGCCGGTTGGACCTCCTGTGCCGGAAGGGCCTGTGGGACCGGATGAACCGGTGGTTCCGGACGGGCCGGTTGGACCTGTGATGCCGATAGAACCAGTCGGACCGCTATCGCCGTCCGGACCTGTCGGTCCGGTTTCACCGACTTCTCCGGATGGACCGGTTTCTCCGATTTCTCCGGTTGGCCCTATCAGTCCTGATGACCAGGAAATTGCCTGCGATGTTGCGGTAGATCCCTGTGCCCCTATCCCGAGATTTACAGCAGCGCTTGTCCCTGCAGCTTTTGCCTGGGTTGATACGTGCTTGTCTTTTTCCAGAGCAAATATTTGAGCAAAGATCAAACCAGATCCCACAAAAAGGAGAAGAAGCGCGATACCCAGAGGCAGAAGCGGAGAATGAAACAGGTGTTTTATTTTTTCCGAATCAATAATATGTGTTGCTCCAGTTTGCTGCGGTATGATGATGCCATCAGGATTTGATGGCATAATTGGCACTTGAGGTACGTCAATTGCTAATGGGGATGTTGGTACTTCCGGTTGAAATATGCCTGCTATAACCGTTTTTGCCTCCGGCCGGAGAAGGGAAACAGGGCTTGCTGTTTCAGGAAGCAGTGCCTCAACAGCTTCCGTAGTCAGAAGGAGGGTGTTTGGCGGAGGAGTAAGGAGTGATGGTTCGTATTTTGGCAGCCGCTGGTAAGGAGTGCGGGAGGCAGAAAGAGCAACCAGATCCTTAGGATAGTACCGTCGGGCTCCTCCTGCGGTACGGGTGCTTTTGATAATACCTGCTTTTTCCCATCGGAGCAGGGTGTTTTTGGAGATGTTGAGGAATTGTGCAGCTTTCTCTAAGGCTAATGGGTACTGCGGTACTCTGATGTTTTTTGAGACATTTTTGGGTTTTGGGAAATTTGGTTTTGATACACTAAAATATGTTTTGATAATATGTAATGCTGCTTCCGGGATGAGGTGTGTCCCATGAGGATCGAGGCTAAATTGCAGTTTTCCTTTCTGAATCCACGCACGGATCGTGCTTTTGGAGACCCCGAGTTTTTTTGCTGATTGGCCGATAGTGTAGTATATTGGCTGGTCCATAGTATAGTAATTATTATGATACGTTAATTAAATCCCCGCATTTACGCATGCAGTGAGAGAGAAAGCGGGAATTATGTTTGAATTTTAGGTGGCTTTTGGAAGCAAAAATACTGCTCATACTTTTATTAAAAAGGAAGGAGTGCGGGGTGTCAAATAGCCTTGTGATAAAAATAGGGTTTGAGGCTAACTTATAGGCTTTTGCGGGGAAAAAAAGCGGGAAAAACTGGTAAAAAAAGCTATAGGTTGTTTTTTTCAAATAAATATTTATTTTTAGATTTAGATTATTCTATCAGCGTAATTCATGCAGATTACCAGTGTATTATCTTGATTGTCCTTATTTTTCTTAAAAACAGAGAGTACTAAAAATGGAGAACCTATAGTTATATTGAAAATTATTTTGATAAACGGGTCCTGACGCGGGCGTGTCCCGCAACCGTCCTCATGAACGCGGAAGCGTATCCAATTTCCTCAATTCCTGAATGACCAAGGAACATAGTGTTCACAAGTCTTCTTTCAGCAGTACGCTACTGCGGGCGGTTGCAGGAACTCTCGCCCGCGTCACCCGTAGATTAATTAACCTGAGTTACGAAATAGAAAATGACTATTTCGATTGTTCTGACTGGTCATTCCTGCGCCCGCCTGCAGAAGCTATCGCTTTAGCGATTGCGGGCAGGAAAGCAGGAATCTAGGTTTTACTCCCTGGATCCCGCATCAAGTGCGGGATGACAATAGAATAGCCTCGTTCATTTCGTAATTCAAGTTATTTAGCTTCATAAGGCCTGTCCTTGTGAAGCTAACTTTTTCCCTTGCTTCTCAATTTGCTTCCCGCCCCATTTTCTGGTACTCTTTTTCCATCTATGCAAAAAGATTGGCAGGAATTCCTTTTTGATATCCGGTCCTGGTACCGCGGGTGGTATCTCTACATCGAGCGGCACCTGGTGCGGTTCGGCATCCGGTTTGAAGCGCAGAAAGACATGATCGTGGATTTTCTTCTTGCCCGCAGGGGAACGTACCAATGGCCATTCCTCCATCTTTCCCTGCTTATTCTTCTTATAACCGGAGTTTTGTCTGCTCCGATGGTAGCCAGCGCGTATCCGGGGAGCGCAAATGACCTGAAAAGCGAGACGCCGCCGTCTGCGGTCCTTTCTGCGCTTGATCTTTCCCAGACCGTCCAGACGCAGATCTCCGAAAAACCGCGGGATAAAATGGAGCTGTATACCGTAAAAGAAGGGGATACGATTTCCAGCATCGCAGAGAGCATGGGTGTATCGGTTGATACAGTAAAATGGGCTAATGATATAAAAAGAGATAGTCTTGCGATTAGACAGCAACTCAAGATCCCGCCGGTTACCGGTATTGTTCACAAAGTGCGGGAAGGGGATACCATCTATACGATTGCAAAGAAATACCGGACAGAAGCGCAAAGCATCGTCAACTTCCCCTTTAATGATTTTGCTGATCAGGACACATTTGCTCTCAATGTCGGTCAGGATTTGGTTGTGCCTGACGGCATTCAGCCGGAGGCGCCGGCCATCGTGGTTCCCAGGGGTCCGGTGTTTGCACTTGGCCAAGGGACCGGACGGCTGTTATGGCCAACAAGCGGCGGGGTCACACAGTATCCGTCGTGGTATCACATGGCTCTGGATATTGCGGATAACTCCGCTCCGGGCGTGGCTGCTGCCGACGGAGGGACGGTCATCCTCGTTGAATACTTTCGGTACGGCTATGGATTCCATGTGATCGTAGATCACGGTAATGGACTTTCGACCCTGTACGGCCATCTGCAGGCAATATACGTCAAACCAGGAGACCGCGTGGCCCGAGGCCAAATCATCGGGAAAATGGGATCTACCGGACGTTCTACCGGCACCCACCTCCATTTTGAAGTACGGAATGGCGGTATAGCGGTCAATCCGCTTCCGTATATTAAATGAGCATCATGGAGAAAAATTAGCCTCAAAACGCATCTGGCAATCAGTTTACCGAAGTGCTAATGGTGGGTATTAGCACTGTCATAACAGGATTGCTACCATATTACCGAATAGTTTTAAGGAAAAAGGTGATCGTTGCAGTTTTTCCGCATAGGGGATAGAGAGTAGAAACATAAAATCTTCTCATGTATAATCACACATGATTATCAAATTTCGAAGTAATCCTGCTATATCTTTGGGCCGGTGGCGCAATGGCAGCGCGCCTCGATGGCATCGAGGAGGTTGAGAGTTCGAATCTCTTCCGGTCCACTCAACAGGGCCGTTAGCACAGTGGTAATGCACCGCATTCGGGCCTATAGGTAAGTGGAATACCGCTATCTTCGCATGATAGAGTCGCCGGTTCGATTCCGGCTAGGTCCACAGTTGGTTAACGAACGAAGTGAGTTTACCAACTGTGGATGCCGCGTAGTCGCGGCGCCACAGTGAGTGTGGCAGTTGAGGCGCTGCATTCGCATTGCGGAAACGGGAGTTCCCCGCCTACACTTGCCTCCGCCAGACATCGCTTTGATGCTGTCAATGCGGGCTGGTTCGACAATAGCAGATGGCGGGCAGGGATTCTCCCACGGTCCACTTTAAAAAAGGTTAGAATAGGATGTAAAAATCCTATGACGAAGCCCTAAAATAAATCAAGGCTTAGCCTTGAAGGTTGAAGGAATTGGTTACTGCGCTTCTAGGGGTACTAGTCAGTACCCCTCTTCAACAGGGTGCTGTCTAGTACCCTGCTTCTATCTCTACGCCTGCCACTTGCGGATTAGACATGTTCATCTCCTGGTTGATATAAGTGCCGATGATGGCTCCTACTCCCAGCATGAGGGCAAACATGACCACAAACATCCAGCTTTTGAGAAGAAAAAGGAAATTTTTCTTCGGCTGGGTGCGGCGGCGCGTATGAGCGCTGTGTGCTTTGCGCACGGTTTTTTTCTTCATATGCATACAGCGTTGCATAAAAGAAGAGTGTCTGTCAAGTGCGATTTTTTAAAGAAAAATTACTATGGACGCAGCCAGTGAAGAAATTCGTCAACGGTCATACCGATAGGGCGGAGAATTCCCGGACGAAAAATTGTTCCCGTGGTGACCGTGCTTCCCGGACTACGTCATCCGGTGCATCTTCCAGATATAATTGAATAGCTTCTTCGATATTTGATTTTGCTTCGTCGAGGGTGTTTCCTTGAGATGCACATCCCGGTAATTCAGGAATCCATACGGCATATCCGCCTGTTGGTTCTTTCTGAAAAACCGCTTGGTAATTGAGAATTGTTTTATGTTTCATACTTCCTGTAGTATCGCGCAAAAGACTGCAGCTGTCAACGGTATCGGTAATTTTGGTAAGGCGTGTAATTCCCTATGTGTTATTTGAAGCTAAAATTTGAGATAGGTCTGCGGGGAAATGTCAAGCCCTTGACATTGGGTACAGAATACCCGCATTATTATTATATGGGGAATATCCTTTATTTATCTCTTTACTCTAAGGTGTAAACAGAGGTTTGATGAAGAGGCGAATGAGGGAAAATCACCCCGTCCCGAACGTCTAAAAAAAAAGGGTATGACGGTGCTTTGCTGTGGTTTGGGGCAAGCGCTACCGACCCTACCTGAATGCGGGTATTTTTTCAACATCCGTGGAAAGTAGCTGAAGAAAAAAAGAACTTCATAAAGGAAGCTTCCTCACTGTTCGTCCCTGATGTACCAGAAGTTAATAGTTTGATGCATAATGATCCATGGGTGATTGAGCCTCCGCAGACAAAAAAGTATTCCCTCCGAAGGATTGTTCCCTTGTTTTTACTGGTCGCGATACTTTTGAGTACCGCGACAGTGGTGGTGGTCATGCAGAAAAACCAGCCGGAAGATATCCGAAGCAGAGCGGAGGATACCGACTGTCAAAGCACAGGTTACGACTCGTGTGATGATTACATGAAAGCAATGAAGCTTCAGTCAGAGTTGAACGTGAAAGCAGGGAAAGGGAAAACGCAAAGTCTTGCCAGGGGAGACAAAACAGTCAAAGATCCGGCTACCGGGAAAGACGTTAAGTTAAAGGACCTCGTTAAAACCCTTGATCCAAATAAAGATCCGAAAGCTCTTGCAAAATTTGATTCAGCTACCGCAACAGCAGACGATCGTCCTGCAGTGACTAAAGAAGGACAAGCGTTACAAGCAGCACCAGCCGGTGGGGTTGCCACTGGTGCAGCTCCTGCTGCTCCTGCCAAGGTTAGTCAGCCGTCCGCAACCTGCCCCGGAGGCTATCCTGAAGGAACAGTAGCTATAGGCCCGGGCGGAGGCCATGTTGAGTGTAAATCAACTGGGTTATGGAAAGACACGACCGCTCTTCTTAACGTCATTCCGGTATATATTCAACAGGAAACGCGTGTCAACGAATTACTAAAACTTTTCAAAATCACAGATACGACACAGATAAAAGTGTTTACAGATACATATAACGCTTCCTTGAAAGATCCTGCGCTTGCAAAGCTTACGAACGGACAAAAGATTTCCTTGGCGCTTGATAAAGCTATCGAGGCAAAAATGAGTGCGGTTGCAACCGGTGTTTCAAAAGATACGACTGGTCTTACGGAAAAGGAGATAGCGGAATTAGCAAAAACAAAGACAGGAGTTCAGCCGCCGGGTCCAATGAGTCAACAAAAGGCTGTGGCGACATATAACGAACTATTGAAAGAGTGCAGCGACCGCAATGCGAAAGAGTACAACGCGTGCAGAGCGCAGGCAATACAAACCGCATTTACCGGGTATTCCCAGGAGCAGGCATTGGCAATCATTGCAGAGGATAAAAAAACACAAACGGTAACAACATATAAAGATCTGTTAAAAGGATGTTCGGATGTTACTAATGCGATTGATTATGAGACATGCGATAAGCGAGCTCAAGCAAAAGCATTTACCGGATATACTGCTTCACAAACAAAGGAAATCATTGCAGAGGTTCAAAAAATAGAACGCATCAATTCCAAAATCGTGGGTTACTATAGGTACACCGGACAGTATAACAGTTTCGGTTGTACCTCCGGATCGACAAGTCAAGCCTGTAAAGATCTCAAAGCGAACATGGATGCGGTGTGGGCTAACCCTGATCTGAAGCAGATAGACAAGGCAAAAGTAGACGCCGAATTTACCCAATACGTCTATGATACCTCTAAACAACAATACTTCAATGCTAAATTGGATTATCAGACATGTATAGACAGTGGTGTCAAAAATTGCCCAGATAAAAGCGGTGACGTGTTAGCGAGTCTTAGCCAACAGACGGGAGATAATTGTTCGGTTGGAGCCCAGGAAGAATGTCTGCAGTCCCAGTTGAAATCTGAATATGCCTCATATAAAAGCCTTGAAGCCTCATATAATGCTCCCGTTACCTCCGCGGATAGGCAATCTGAAGCATATAAAGACTGCATGAAAGACAAGAAAGGAAATACCCTTGATTGTGATATGGAGTATCGGCAGCAACATCTTATCAGTGAAAAGAACGTCTCAACAGATCTTAAAAACACTATTGTTGTCAATTATGTTCAGCAGCAGCTTGCCCAAATCAGCCAGGGATTTTCTTCCGAACGCCACGCTCTATGTTCAAAGCTAGGCGGAGGAACAACATGCAACACAATTACTGGTACAGATAATTATTTAACCCGCTATGCCCAATCTCTTGTTTCCCCATATGATTCAGCAGTGCAGCAGAAAATTTTAGCAGATTTGAAAGTGCAGCAGGAAAAGACAAAGAAAGTCGAAGCGGATTTGGCTGTTCTGCAGATAAAGTACGATCCGGTCATGGACGCACTTCAGGACTGCCTCCAAAACCCGGCTGCAGCAGGCAGAAGATACAGCTGCGCCGATCAACAATCAGCAGTTGACAAACTTCTAAAAACACCCGAGTTTCAAAAATACCAGACGTACATTCCCACTCTTGAACAGAATTTTGCTGCTCAGAGAGGTGAATCGTACCAGAGCGCTTTGGCGCAGACGATCGGGCAGAGGTATGTCGATGCTCAATTAGTTGTTGATAAGGCTCGGTCGGACTACAATGCGTGCATCGGGCAAAATAGTGTTACAGAATGTTATGGTTTGAAGCAAAATCTTGACCTAAAGCAAAAAAATTTATCAGTTCTCACTCAGAGTAAAGGATTTACCTCGTTGAGCGCTGAAGCGCAGGCGCAGATCCGTGCAAACTACGATACGTATGTAGCCCAACAGGCCGCCATCACAGATTATTCTCAACTGACTGTAGGCGTGAATGAATGTATACGAACCAATGATAATTCGTCCGGATGTAAAGGATTAAGCGATTTATTGAACCAATTCAAAACCACAAACGAAGTATATAAAAATGCGGATGATAAACTCAAAGCACAATTTGAAAGCGCAGCCACGCAGTATTTTGATACAGAGTATCTTCCAAATCTGCTTGTAAAAGCAGACACAGCAAAACAGCAGGTGGATGCGGCGCAGATTGCGTACGATTTGTGTGCGAATTCTTTGCCGGATCAGGGATTTGCCGATCCTTCTGTTGCCTGCGGAAAGGAAGCAAATGATTTGGCTTCTGCGAATGCGCTTTATAAAGGGTACCAGAGTGATCCTCTGGTTACGAATTTTTCAAAAGTTGAGCCGCTCCAAACCGATTACTATACCGCACGGTTTGTGTACGATACGTGTACGGCATTAGATAACACTCCGTCCGAATGCGCGGGATCCAAAACAGTGTATGACAAGGCAAGTAGCGAACTTTACACCAATCCCGTAGCCGCTCCGTACATACACATTGTTACTTCTGGGTATGACCAGTTTGTAGAAACTTCGCATCCTATCGTTTTTGCTGATCAGGCCGCTCAGGAAGCAGCACTCAAAGCCATGGCACCCGGCCTTCGGGCGATGGGAGCATGGGATCTTTTCTACCAGCAGGTGCAGAAAGGCTTGATTGATCCGGTAGAATACAAGAAAAATGTCTGGGACCCTCAGGCAAAATTTTTCAAGAATCCGCTTTCTGCTATCGCGATAGCATATAACACCATTACCAACGGATACCTTTTAAGAAATCGTGCCCCCAATCCAAATATTTATGCTGAAGGTAGAACTGCAATGTTTCTCCAGACGCAGTCGGATGCTCAGAGAGCGTTAGACCTGGAAGCATTTAAGTCATCAAAAACGTATCAGGATTGGCTGCATCAAAATCCGGAATTAGCCAAGCTACCGAATGCAGCGGAAATTGCCCAAAAGGAAAAACTTGAAGATTATTTCCGCGAACAAGGAACATACTACGCTTCCGGTTATGTTCGGCCTGAAACGGAAACCGCAGTACTGCGTCAAATAGTTCGAGGAGAAGTAGATCCGACATCAGCTCTCAAACCGATCGAAGACATGAAGAAAAACGTGCTGACCAACGTTATGCTCGACATCCGTGAGTATCTTGGTCCTGTTTTCGGATTATCCAGTGCGTATGGATGGAAGCTAACGAGCACGTCAGCCACGGATTCCCAACGGGATTGGGCAGCTAGTCTTTTATCCAATCAGTTGAAGCTTGATGATCCCGATGCGTATAACGCAACGCTTACTAAAACTATGAAGGATCCGGAATATCTAGCTTGGCAGAGCAAGCCGGAAAATCAAACAAAGACGGCGGAAGACTATTTCAAGGAGCAGTTGTCAGGTGCGTTGAAGCTGCAGGATTCAGTGAGCAGTCCGATCGGGAAACTCTCCGGAGATCTTACCGATACATCAATTGAAGCACAAAAGCAGTTAGCTACCCTCTTTGAGTCGGATCCGAATTGGCTCATCCGTAGCGTCCTCAACGGCACGGTAAGCACAACGGCTTTGCAAAAAAGCCTTATTGATGCCCAAATTGACACCACGGCTTTGAGCGGAAAAGTAGCGGGGCAGATGCAGGAGGCAGTAAAGCAAAAGATTATTGACGCTCAAAAAGACATTCTTGCGAAAGCCTATCAGGACAGTTTGCCTCCAGAATACCAAAAGCAGGCGCTTTCCGAACTGAAGAAAAATCCTGCCATTGCCGACCCTGAGGCCTATCAGCTTAGCCAGATAAAAGCATTCATGGACATTGGAAGCGCTATGAATAAGATGCTTCAGAAAGAAGCGGGCGTGATAGCTCCGATCGAAAAAGCCCTGAACGGCGAATTTGATTTCGTTGCGGCCCAACAAATGATAGAAGGCAACTTCATAAACCGAATAGCTTGGAAAGTAAATGAGCACTATGGCGGGAGTCTCTTGAGCGGACGGTTGACCGTACTGCAGGGACAACAGGAATGGAAATCAGGCCAGTATTTAATAGCAGGCTGGGATGTCGGCCGCGGATTGGTCCAGCAAGTCATTCAGCCGGTCATTGATACTCTCGCGAGTCTCCTTCTCCCAGTGCAACTTGTTCGCGGCGTATCAGCCGGCATATCAGTATGGACGATGGCGACGCAAGTTGCCAATTCCTACGTCGCGTACAAGTTTGCCAGTGACACGATAGCAAATACGATGGAGGTCTGTTCCCTGCAGCCCGGAACCGGGAAGCAATGCGTTTTGGATTTTGCCATGTCTGTCGCGATGTCCTACGGAGCCCTGGGGAGTACGGTAAACATTACCAAACTCATTCAGTCAACGGTAGCAAAAGGAGCCCAAACTGCAGGTATTGTCTCACTCGGAAGCAACGTAACAGGAGAGACTCTCCTTAATCGGGCAAACGGATTAGTACAGACCGCAGAAAGCATGGCATTGAAAGGCACTCCCTCTACAGTCAGTCAATTTATGAAAGGATTCGTTCCAGTTGCGTTTATTGCTCAAGGGGTCAATACGTGTGTCACGGAAGGTGCGACACTCAACTGTGCAGTGAGCTTGGGGATGGGTTTGGTATCGATGGGGCATTTATTTACAAAAGCTCCCGTTGCCCCAACCTCTCCGGCAGGCCTTTCTTCTTACGAGCAATCGCTTCTAAAATCAAATCAGGTTCTCTTTACGATCATGGCAGGACAAACCTGTATAGCGGCTTTGAAGGGACAGGTAACGGGAGAACAGTGCGCCGTGGCTGTCCTTGGAGCAGGGCTTACTTACGTACAGCCGGGCGGGAAGAAGGGTGCAACAACGGAAACAGAGCAGCTTCCGGTAAGACCGCTGGAAGAAGTCCTGAAAGACGTTGAAGCGTTCAACACTGCAAAAGCGGGTGAAAAAGTTACAATACGAGGAAAACAAGTGGAGGTACCGGTTGATCCTGTTCAACAGCAGAAAGTTGCAACAATGCTCGCAGAAGAGCTTGTTGCTTCCGCATACAATCAGGGATTCCTGCAGGGGACAGTCAAAGTTCAGGCTGAGGAGATTCAAAAGACTCCGGAAGCAGAACGGACTGCAGCCCAAAAAGACTTGCTTGCAAAGTATGAAACATCTTTCGATCAAAACGGAACGCTGCTATCCAGCCTTGATGCCACACAGGTTCAGGATGTACTAAAAGCCTCTACTGCTTTTCGCATAGAACAGGAAGCGGCATACGAATCCCCGCGGTCAACAGTGCAAAAAATTACTGATGCAATCCAGAAGGTTTTCAATGCAGAACCTGCTCCTGTTAAAGAATTGAAAGTCGTACAGGAGAACTTTAAAAAGGTGGCGTTAACGTCAACGGTCGATAGTATTGAATATCAGGAAGCTTTGAAACGGGTCAATGAAGCGAAGGTAAATGTAGAAAGGATAAACATTACTTCGGTAAAAGATATTTTTGCCGGTCCCGGAAGGGCTGCAGAGGTCGCTGTTGATGAAGCAGCAAAGGCGCGTGATCAGGCGGCGAGTTTAAATCCGGATTACATCAAAGAGAGTGAGACGGTACGAGCACTCGAAAGTGACCTTCAGAAAGCAGTTGAAAACAAGAATGTTACGCAAAGAGAATTAGATGCATTAGAAAAAACCAAACCCGCTCAATACGAAGATATTCTTGAGAGCGCTAAAACAAAAGCTCCGGAAAAACTGACGCCTCAGGAAACAGAGGCTTTGAAATATGAATCAGCAATGAAAAAGTTTGCTGATGCAGATATGCAGGTGCAGGAGCTTACGACGAAGCTAAGTGGAGCAAAACAGCAGGCAGCTGAAATACAAAGACGCGTCTCCGGAGGATTTGACGGACTTACCATTTCCCAGGCAGAGACGGAGTTGAAAACCGCACAGAAAAAATTTACAGATCTAAAAACGCAGGCCGGTGTTGATCCTGAAGCTATCAAACAGGCTGAATTGACAGTCAGGTACCATGAGGTTGCCCTTGATGCTGTCCAAAAATTGGATCAGGCAGTAGCGGCATCTAAAAGAGCACTGGTTATTAAAGCAGCGACCGAAACCATTTCACGACCCATTAATGCAATTGCGAAGTGGCGGGCTGATCGCCAAGCACAAAGAACCATAGATGCAACTCTCCGGAAAGAAGTCGGCGTCAATCAGAAACAGATGACAAAAGCGCTGTCAGAGGGCGGATCACATCTTGATGCGGCAGCAGAAGCAGTGAAATGGCGGGATACGGACAGGCTTGTTGATGACGTTAACAAAATTGTTGATGATTTAGCAAGAAACATCGATGCTCTTTCAAAAAAACAAACACTTATTCCTGATGAACGGACGCTTTTAGAAGCAAAACAAAAAGAAATAGCTGCAGCCAGAGAGGAGCTTGTCGCACTTCAGGATATTCAAAACAGGAAGGCAGCGGGGGATATTCCAAAAGATATCAAACCGCTTATGGAGAATCCGCCGAAATTGCGCGAAATCAATCCTAAAACGAAGCTTCCATTCACAGTAGAGGAAATTAATAGCCGTATTGCTCAAGCAAAAACAACAGCCGGTGCCATATCAGATACAAAAAGTACGGCATACCTTGAGGCGCAAAATGAAGTGATGCGACTGCAAAAGCAGAAAATTCTTGAAGAGCAGATACGCGCTCTAGAGGGGCAATCCGATCTTGATTCAAACCAGAAACGGGGAAAACTTGAAACTGTTGAGAGAGTTTCAATAAATCTCGGGAACGATCAGGTAAACGCATACATAGAGAATAAAATTCTGGAACATGAACTAAAGAGATCCGCGATAGAAGGTAATCTCATTTCTCTTGACAGCCTTCAGACAAGGGCACTCCTTGACGTTCTTCGAACGGACAATGTGACGATAGAATTTGCGCTTGCCGGAGGTAAAACGACGATTATTGCGCCTATCTACATGAAAGTCGGAGTAGAACTGTACGGAAGGCGCGGCGTCATTGCCGCCCAGGAGGGGCAGTCGCGGAATGTCTATGACGATATAGCTTCAACTCTGACAGGAGATCCGACGAAAAAACACACCGTTACCGTCAAAGACGCAAACGGCAACGATGTTTCTTATGAAGTATATGACGATGTGGCAATCATCAATCAGGAAACGATAAAAGATATGCCGGAGCTTGCAAAAACACTGAAAGAAGCCAAGTATATCGTGCTGGATCCTAATGCCGCCGGATTTATCAAAGACCAAATTTTACAGCCCGGAAGAACCACAGAGGAATATCTTGCAGCTCGGACGGTAAACGATATTCTTACGAAAAATGTTCAGGCGTTCGTCGATGAAGTGCATATCAACTTTGATCCATCCAAGCATCAGATCATTAATGTTGGAGGCGAAAGTAAGCTTACCTCGGCAGATCAAACGGCAATAAAAAGTGTCCTTAATGCGCTTGAAGACATCGGCGTTCTGGAAAAAGGAAAATCGGTATCTGAAAAGACGGGTCTCGTTGAGCTTCAATCGACCCCTGATTCGACAAAAAAGACGCTGCGGTTGACCAAGGAGGCCAGAGAGAAACTGCAGGAGCATATTGTAAAGGAAACAGGACTAGAGGCAGACGCTGTCAAACGTATATTTGAAGATCCTCTTGCTGAAGAAGCACGTCTGGAAACAATGACAGATGCATCGTTGAAGGAAAAAACGACGAAGGCACTCCGGATGCTTGAGGTGGTCAATGAATTTGACCGGCAGCTGGGGTTAAGCTCGGGAACTGATTTTGCGATAAGGACTGATACGAAAGCCGGGGAACTTCCCAATGCTATGATTGCAACAGACAATGCTGCGCAACCGGACCAACGGCACAGCAGTACCCTCACAGCCGGTGTCTTTGAGGCGCTCGCCTCAACGATCGATGGAAGGTTTGATCCGAATTTAATAGCCGTAAGAGCGGGAGGGAAAAGCACGCGGTCGTCTTTTGCAGACTGGGTATACGATGTCCGGAAAGACATAAACAGCCACCTTGCGGCAGGATCAGGAACGATCGGGCCAACAAGGGGGACCTTGGAAAGCGTCTATGGCATGGCTATCCGGGAAACAAAGACGGTTCTTGAGAGATTCTTCGGTATGTTCGGAGCGCAGGGCGAAATTACGAATGAGCGCATCCGTGGTATAGGAGAGAATACGTCAAACCCGGACATTTTACGGCAAAATGTTCTGAAATACATAAACGATATAAAAAGTGAAACAAAAACAACCAAAGTCCATATTGTTGCCGGAGGCGGAGATTTGAATTCAAAGGAGATTTTTGACCTTCTCGTGTCAGAAAAAAGTACATACATGGGGGATGAATCTCATACGTTTTATGTGATGGATGCGGAGCGGAATTGGACAAAATATGAGGTTAGCGCAGATAGAAAGACGATTACAGCAACCCCCAGCAGTTATAAAGAGGCCCAAAATGTGCTGATTGCCGAAGGAGTAAAAAACACAACGGTCATCGGCGGAATGAACAGTGCAACCGGCGTCAATATTTACGGAGACAGCAGTGTCATCGGCATAGACCTCATCAACACAACAACCGGCAGGTACCAGTACGATCAGTCAGTGGCACGGTTCAACAGAAAAAATAACGGTCAGCAGGCGTACGTATTGGTTGCCGGACTTCCGGAGGGACCGATTGCTGATAGGACAGTATTTCGGACAATGATTAATGATATAGAAGTGACGCAGAATAAAATTAATACCTATAAAGCTCTCTCTGCCGCTCTTGAAACATCCGCAACGCGTCCACTCAAAGATATTATCTTGAATGGGAAAGAGGGGAGTTTAGAAGTAAAACTGGCAAGAGACGTGCTTTTGGAAATTCAAAATCCAGCAGAAGGCAAGCGGTATACGGTTGAAACAGGAGAACAATCGCCTCTTGAAGCACTGCAGAAGCAACTAGAACATATTCAATCAATCTATAAAGAAATCAGTCCGAACGGAAAATACCGCATGCTCTATTTAGCGCTTGAACGAACCAATAGAGCTGCGCTTGCAGATATTACTGCGAACGCAAAAAGCTACACACTTTCATTTACCAAAGATATTTCGCAAAAAATCGGAACAGACGCGGTCTTTAATGTAAAAAACAGCGGAGAATTTGCCAAAAGTTTTGCAAAGACGATCGCATCAGATATGCTTCCTGAAAAAGTCAGCCGAGGCATTCCGGAACAGAAACTCCTTGCTGAAGGAGCTGGCGATGCAGGCGCAAAGACGCCATTGACAGACGAGGGGGTTGCTGCCGGACAGTCGGTTACTCCGGCAGCCGGAGGGATTGCTCCGCTTACTCTAAAACAAGTTGTTGATCAAATCCCTCAACTCCAACGTGGGGAAATTACAATTGATCAAATCGGGCGGGTGAATGTCGACAATTTATTTACTCAACTAAAAACTCTCATACGACTTCCTGTTCTCACCGGTACCCGTAGTACTCTGCAAGATCAACTGAATGAGCAAAAAGAAAAGCTTCTTCCATTATCCAATGCAGGTTTGACGTTTGAAAGCCGAGATATTGTCATCACAGGAGATACTCCTGTCTCTCTTTCCGAGTCAGGTTCTCTGTATAGGATTTTCGGAGAGCGTATACATAAAGCAACATCCAATGATTTGATGGATCCGACTGCTCAATATGTTATTGTTCCAGATTCTTTGAAGAATCTGGACGGAATATCTCTGAATGAAGCCAAACAAGAAGCTGATACCCAAGGAACAAAGATTATCGAAGGATTAGGAAAAGATACCCGGGTAGACAAAGGCGGTGTAGTGCAGAAGCCGATTGATGATCTGAACAGACAGATTGCCGAAAATGAGGCTGCTATTTCTCTTGCTGAGATGATCCGTGGAGAGACAGGATTTACCCCTGAATCTGCAGCGACTGCATACAGTACTCTGGCTGATGCCATTCAGAGCAATATTCTCAAAACAGTGAGTTCAGCTCTTGGGGGCGTAGAAGTTAAACCAATTGATATTAATAATCAATTTGTCAATGCTTTTGTTGACTATGAACAGGCAGTAGCGGGAGCGATAAAAGCTGACCCGACGAAAGATCCGGAAACAGATGCAAAAGTAATCAATGCACGTACTACACTATCAAACGAGATCAATACCTTTGATAAGGACTTTATACAAGTATGGAACGGACTCGTTCCTGACGATCAGAAGATTACCATCACCGCTGATCAGCTCCTTACCGCTCTCACTGATCCGATTCTGGCGGAAGTGAAACCAAAGCCTGTTGCTTCACCGGTTGCTGCGCAACCCGCCGCTGCAAATGCCATTGAAGCCCGGTTACAAAAAATCCGTGAAACCATCCAGAAACAGTTCGATGCAGAAGAATCTTCTTTGGACATAGTAACGAACAACCGCATTGCGAAAGAACAGGAGATAGAGGCGTTACAAAAAAGGCTTATTGAACTAGAAAAACTCCAGCAGCAACCGAAAAAAGAAGCGACTGTCTTTACTGTCGGCAGACATCCTGATTCTGACGTTCAAATTATGTCTATGGATATATCCCGGGATCATCTTCGGATTACCCGTACGGGTAAAAAAGATCTGTTTGGAAGAGATGAAGTGCGTGTAGAGGATGTTGGTTCAACAAATGGAACATACGTTCAAACGGGAATTGGAATATTCCGCGGACCGTTTACCTATGTTACTCAATCTGCAATTATTCATACAGGAGATGTCATCCGGCTCGGAGATAACATAGCCATCCGGTTGGAGAAGTTTTTTTCGGACGGTAAACCTCAATTCCGTTTTATTGAGGATAACGGCATAGCAACCAGTGTGCAGGTGCTGCCGAAGCAGCAATCCCGCATCCAAGGAGCAAGACAAGCTGTTTCTCAATGGATGAACGACCAATACGCTTTATTTCAGGAAAATCAACAGAGGGCTCAACGGGGGATTACTCCTGAAATCAGCAAGAATGCGGAAGCAGAGGCAGACAAGTTTATTCAGGCTCTCAATCAAGCAAGGCAAGCAGGTAATTTGGAAGCAGAACTTATAAAGCATGCCAGAACCCTAGGGGCACTCCGATATAGAGGAATAACTTTTAATCCATACGATATCGATTCGAACACTCGTTTAAAAATCATAAAAGGTATTGAAAGAATGTTTGCTGTGATAAGTAAACTCCCCAAGGAGACACAAGTAAGAAGTGAGGATCTGTATAGAAAGGTTGCTCAAAAAGATGTACAGGCCGGTGTATTCCGTAGACCTATGTCGTGGGATTCAACGCAAATGGTGTCAGATTTAACTGTACGATTAGAAGAGGGTGAAAGGGGTGAGGAATACGGCGGATTCTATAAGCCCTCGATAGAAAAATACTTCCTCGTTCTGCGGGGAGGAATGTCTCCGGAGAGCCTTGCATCCATAAGCGTCCATGAGCAGGTGCACGTAGGCCAGGATCAGAAGGACAGCCCACAAGGTCAACTGTATAAAGAACTCGGTGCCGTCTATGTCCAGTATAAAGTTGCCGAGGAGCACATGGGATACACAAGTGTTGTCAATTGGATTCCTGTATTTAAGGAGCTGGAACGGGTGGCAGGAGAGATGGAAATGTGGTATTGGGCGCGGACCGGCGATATTTCCAGAATGGCACAGTTGTTTGTCCGAAACTGGAGCATGGATATATATGATTACCTGAAAAATTATACGGACTCTGTTATTTACCAGAAAGCTTTCGGAGAGAAAGGAAAAGCAGTTGCACCATCTCCGATTGCACCTTCTGCTATTGGTGTGACACCTCAACCTGCTCCGTTTGTACAACCCGCAGATGTTGCACGGGAAGTGACAAGAGTAAAAGGAGAGATAAATAAAGGAAAACAGGAATTAGATGTGTTGAAGAATGAGGAGCAGAAACAGCAGTCTATTGTTGATAGACTTCAGGCACGACTTTCTGCGATAAATCAGTGGATAACCATGTGGAGATCGGCAAGTACGCTTGATCCATCAACTATGGCGACAGTCGAAATAGGGAGGGCGCTGACGAGTGAAGTGAAGGCTAACTGGACCGTTGTTTCAGGGGTGTGGGATCAGGTGAGCCAGGTATTCCGGGATTCTGCTGACAACCTCGGCGGCTACCGGTTCCTCGTACCTGTCCTTATCAAAGGAATTTCAACTGACATTCCGGAAGCGCCTCAGTTTTTGACCGACATGCAGAAAGCGCTGGAGGCTTTGGAGAAAGGGAACTGGGGCAGTGCACCCGCGGGAGACGTTACTGATGCTTCTGTTCAGTCAGCATTCCTCAAAGAGAAATCCAATGACCCTTCAGGGAAAACCAACCAACAGCTCCTCGACGAGATTATTTCCAAAAAACAAATAAGACAATCCTTGAAATATTACAATATTACCTCCAAAGACCTAACTTCCCACCTCTTGTTCCGGTTGCAGCAGAAAGCAGCTGGCGGAGTTGCTCCGGCTGCTCCGGTTCCACCTGCTCCACAACCAGCCCAAGCTCCCGCGCCGGCAGTTCCGGTACAGCAGCCATCTCTCACTGGTGCATTTCAAGCAGTAAACACTGCAATAAGAACGATGGGGAGCACAGAGATACCATTAAATGAAATGGCAAGTGTGAAATCGGATTCTGAATTTGTCAGTCTTTTAAGAACAAAGATTCAAGACCGGTTATCTGCAAACGTACTTTCCCAAGCCACAATTCCACAGCTTCAGGAACTCAATAAAGCGGTAGAATCTCTGATTGGCATTGGGGTATCAAACGGTGTTGACATTGCTCCATTTACGAATATCCAGTCGCAAATAACTGCAGAAATTGCTAAAAAGACAGGTGAAATCCTTAAAAAAGGACGTGAGAAATTTATTAAACCATGTGCCCAATCTACACTCAGGATTATCCGACAAGTATATGCTGCGGCATGTTCAGTATTCACCGTAAGAGTTGACGAGATTATCAGAAATAATGAGTCAGACATACGGGATCGGTTACTGGCTCATCCAGCATTTGCTTCTCATGATGAAACAGCTTTCCGTTCTGTATTAGGAGATATTGTGTCGGACATACTCATACATTCACCAGAAAAATTTGACGCAAAATCGTCAGCTATTGAACCTATAGTTAGTCAATATATTGAAAGTGTTATTGAAGAATTTAAGATAGCAGGATTTTTTGTTCAACCGCCTGCTCCAGTTGCTCCTGCTGTTCCGCCTCCTGCTCCGGTAGCACCGCCAACAGCTTTCCGCACACTCCGCACACCCGGTGTGTGGGTGGACCGTTTATCAAACGGAGATGTCAGCATACTTTTCGGCACCGACAGGCATACGCCCAAAGTAGGAAGATCGGAAATTATTACGCTTCCGGATGATACCGGCAACCCGGTTGCGTATACATTGGAGGCAATAAAGAACGAGGATACGACCATCATTACTCTCACAGTCACGTCCGGTAGCACAAAAAAGCATGAGCCTATTCCTGTCCTGTTTACGCCGAAAGAGGGCACTGCGTATTTGAGAAAACTATTGCGTCCGGTTTCCGGCGCTCCGGCAATCATAGACACATTGAAACCTGTGATTACGAGCGGCGTCATGCGATATTCGGATGTTACTGATGCCTTGGCCAGCTTGGGTTATAATGCTCAGCTCGTTAAACAAATAATAACCGGTCTGGATGCGTTTTGGGAAAACGATGTTCCGGTAAAGGCGGTTTCACCGGAGGAACAGAAAGATCTTTCCTATAGATTTTTTGAAATAGTAAAGACAGACAAAAAACCTATTTCTGCGAATAAAAATAAGACAGGCTTACAGACGCACAGACAATACATTCAGGAAAAACAAAAACAGGATGCAGTACAGGACAAAATTGACAAGGGCAACAGAAAATTAACTGTTGACAGGACCACAGAAAATAATCTGCATGCCATATTTGAAGAATACCTTGAAGAATACGCAACATCTGCGCTCCAGCAGTTGCTTACAGATCAAGGTTGGAAGATGGATGAGACGGATACAGGTGAATTAAATACTGCAGGAGTTTGGTATACAGATACATTCCAGCCGACCAGAAAGGCAATGGTTGATTTTGTTGAATTAGAGCTTTCCAAACCAAAACCTCCTGGTGCACTTCGGCAGTGGTGGGACACCAAAGCCCTGCCGTGGATAAGCACCAAAGGACAGGGATTGCGAAAATTGGCAGGATCCGCCGGACTCGCATTTAGGCAGTACTTCCGGAAACTTTCCCTGCCGACAGTATCACATGCCGGTTGGATAGGACCCGTCGTTGCCGCAAGCATTGCGGGGATCGCTGCGTACCTGGTTTTTGTCGCAGCGCATTCTGTCATCCCCGCAATCGGTCCGGCTGTCATTTCCTTCCTGCAGGGAATAGGACCAGCTCTCGCCTCATTTGGGGCCGGAATCGGAAATGCAGTAAAGAGTGTCATAGGTTTTTTCAAATCCCTTCCGTGGGGAATAGTAGGGATAGGGACGGCGGGTGTGGCAGGAGCGGGGATTCTCACGACGCTTGCAATACGGGCGAAAGGCGTTTGGTCGGTACTGAAGTCTATCGGAAAATTTATCGGGAAATGGATAGCGCTTCCTTTCCTTCCTGTTGTCGTTGCAAAAGCGACATTTCCGGCTATGGGTATCCCGGCGCTTCTGGGGTATTATGTCCTCAACCTTGCAATCTCTGTTTCAGCTGAATCCGGATTCGGGAAGATATTCTGGAAAACGGATTATTTCACAGGGAAAGTGAGCAAATTACTGAATATAATTCCCATTCTTCTCAATGCGACGCCGGGGAATCATCCAATTTGGTTTATTATTTCACGCGGAATTATCGCAGGAATGACAGGAAGCTATTCAATTTTGTATGATGTATCCCGCTTCATTCTCCACCCGAAAAAATTCTGGACGTTCACTATGGGCAGAGTAGGAACTGTTGTATGGAAAATACTCTGGCCGATACTCATTGTCGGCACGCTTGCATTGAATCTGTTTATCCCCGGCACTATCACTCGGGTATCTCAGATGGTGCCGGTTGAGCCGCAGGGAATTACTCAAAAACCTCCGTCGTGGCTTACCAAATGGCGGCAGGGAGTGGGGGAGAAATTCCAGGAATGGGTTCCGCAAATCGGAAAACCGGCTCCGGTAAAAACAGAGACACCGCCAGCAGCAGAAGTGGTGCAAGAGCAAGAATATGTATCAATAATCACATTTGATGACAAATCAGGATATGAACTGGTCCCAGAAAAGAAATATGGGTATACAGTGGATTTTTTTACGTGGCTACAATCCACACCATCTCTTCATAAAGGAGATCTATTGATTTTTTACGATACAGATGCAAATGGGTATGTTATACAGACAGAGGGTATTGTAACCATTGATGCGGAAGGTCAGACCGTCATTGTCATAGGGAAGAAAACATATCAGATAGACAAAGTTCCCTCCTTCGGAAAAGAAAGAGGACATATTTTTTCCTCCGGAGAAGGGTCACAAAAAGTCTATTTTAGACTGCACCGCGCACTCGGAGGGGGAGAGGCCGGCGCACAGCTGCCGGTCGGACCGGTAGATTTCGGTTCGCTTCTGGCAAATCCGCCAATGATCGGCATCGATCCGTCTCTCCAGATACCGCCGATTCCTGATAAATGGGGCGATATCGATTGGCTTTCACTTCAGTGGCGCAAACTCGCGGAAGCATATTATGCTCCATCTCCACAGGAGTTTATTGGGATCGGGTCCGATGCAGGAAGTACTGGAGCATTGGAAAAAGCCCTGGAAACTCATGCCGGAGAGCTTCGTAAGCAGATGCTCGATTGGAATGAATTTCCATTAATAGGAAGCGGACTTTATGGGTATCGTGATGAACTAAAAGGAAAAGTTGGTAATGTGTTGGTTCAGACGAGAGCGTCCGAGGCATGGATCTATCTAAGAGATCAAGCCGGAGTCGGGCCAAAAACCAGAGAAAACTTAAACGAAAATCAGAGGAGGATATTTGACATGACGGACGGTACGCCTCCTCTTTCCTCCTATTTTGTTTCTCCAGGGGAATTTTCGGGAATGACTGTAGAAGAAATGCTTGCGACAGGGAAATATCTCGCTGTTATTGCTACCCATTCACCGAATGATTTCGGACGTGTCTTTATGCTCTATCGAACTGACGGAACACCTATTGGACCTGTCATCGTGGGCTCTATGAGTGCTGATGAGGAGTGGATAGGAGGCAAGTGGCTGGGTCAGCCAGCAGGAAAGATTGTGCGTGATGGATATTCATGGGCATTTGATTTTCCTTCAGAACTCTATACCTTGGCTGGAGGAACGGGGCAGTATACCGATCCGATCATAGCGATTGAAGCAAATATGGTTTCGTCCCTCTCGGTTGCTCCAGTTTCGACAGTCGTGGTTTGTGACGATCTGGCAATGAAGCAAGATATGCAAACGGCTCTGAATTTGTTTAACGGTACACCTCTTGCTCCCTATCTTCCGTCACAAATCACCATTGATAAAAGAGATGTAGGCAGCCTTGGTGAGAATATTTACGGCAAAATGCTGTCTACCAAACAGGAGTCAGACGGCTCTGTTGTTTCAACCATTGCATTAACGGATCAATATAAAACAGGAGGACATCTCAATCCACAGGAACTGGCAAGGTCATTTAGGGATAAAGGAATGTCTGTTACGGACGCAGAGATTATCGCGGCATACACAGAAGATCCCGCAATTGGCGCCATTATCCATGAGATTATGCATGGAGTATCAAAGCGGACAGAAAATGGGAAAATTGTCGCATCAGACCTATTTAAAGCATTCCAGGGAGTATTTTATGTTGGCAATTCAAATGAAGATGCCGTGACACACTATGCAAACAGCTATTCAAATATCGATGTAAGTAGTTATTTAGAAAGACAGTATGAAGATTTCAGCGATGTGATGACATTGTACCGTATTGCGCCGACACTGCTTCAACAGTTAGATCCTGAAAAATACGCTTTCGCAGATATGTTGTTTAACGGCGACGTGCCTATTTCACAAATTGATATGACGATGATAAGAAAATCCGTAGCATTGAAACATGCATCACCGCTTACGATGATGTTTGTTACATTAGGTAATACTTTGCCAGGCTTATGGACAGCAAAACAAAGAGAACAAACACTCGGGAACGCAACAATAACATTTGTTAAGAAACGGTTGGCAGTAGTGTGGCCCGGTATTTCCAAAGCGTATCTATCCCAGGCATCAATTTTTACAAAAATAAATGTGTTCACGAGATTTGTCCGCCGTATGATACAGGATTGGGCGGATATGATTCAGAAACAATCAACCGGTCCGCCAACGTCTTTGGTAATACCGCAATTCCAAAAACCAGCACCGGTTACCCTCACTACTTCGGAACGCGTACAGGCAGAGGGATTCAGCAGACGCCAGATTAAAAAAATAGAGAGCGATCTAAAGAAAGAGGGTAAAGAAAATAAAGAGCCGATTATCTATACCATCACGGTCTGGAAGAATAATGCACCGGCAATTGTATGGGAAAAAGGAAAACCGGGAGAGGTGTCCATGATCTTTGTGAAGGAAAAAGGGGTGTGGCGGATCGTCTCCCCGACAGCCCAATCTTCCTGGGAAAGCGGGATTACAAAAAAAGAATTTGACCAAAAGGTTGCGATATGGGATATGAGTGTTCCACCGGTATCGGTATCCAGACGTTCCTTTGACATTCAGCTGAAAGCGGGGACAGGGAGAATAGAGTTTGAGGAAAAAGTGATTCCTGTAACACGTCCCGAACCTGTCAAACCGGAACAAACAATCCCGGAAGGAGAACACCTCCCTCCGGCTCCTGCGGAGTTTATCCCAGTTCAGCCGCAACCAGCTGTTCAGCAGCCAATTTCGCAACCGCAACCAATAGCGCTTGCCCGGGGCGGGGGCGCATCGTTCACACAGATATTGAGGGGAATAGTGAATTGGATTCGGCAGATGGCGGCTCTCACGCCTTCTGCGCCTACCCAGGCGCCGGTTCAGCCTGCTCCCGTAAAACCCGTTCCTGCTGAACCCCAAAAAGAGCCAACTGATTGGGACAGAGAGAAGGCACGGATTAAGGAGAGGAACAGTCAGATTGAGAGATTTAGAAAACAAGGACGTTTTGTCGATGCTGTCGGAATAGCATATAATTCCCAATCAGTTCTCCTGAGAGATATTCAATTTCATTTTGGAATGGGAGTGTATAACCCGAATTCTTTCTTTTGGTATCCGGAAGAAGGAAGAATATACCCTGCGGATAAAGCGAAATTGGCAAGAATAAAAACAATTGAGTATGAAGTAAAAGGGCCATCCGGTTTGATCGGTTCGGGTCCCGCGCAATGGTTTGAGAATTGGTCTTATACGTATATCACCGGGTATGCAGAAGCCCTTATTCAAGGGAAAGGAGTATCACCCAGCCAGGTGTGGCAGGGAGTCATCAACTGGATCCGGAGAGAACCCGTGCTTCCCGAACAGCCGGAGATGGTATCCGGCGAGCCGTTGTCTTCCTCCCGCTGTGTGACGGGAGACACAGTCCTGCCACTCGTGGCAGGAAATGATCAATTTTCAATTACCAATTTTCAATCAAATTCCAATGAGATAATTTTCAAACAAATCAAAGATATACGAGGAGGCGAACAAGTTTTATCGCTCAATGAACAAACCGGTGCAATCGAGCCGCATCAAATTAAAGGACTTCTCCCGCAGGGTAAAAAACCGGTGTATGAACTGGTGACTGAAGACGGACGGAGGATCAGGACAACGGGTAACCATCCATATTTGACCAAAAATGGATGGACTGAAGTCGTTCATCTTGAAAAAGGGAGAGAAATCGCCGTGGCGGATGACACCTTAATGCCGGGCTTTGAAGAATACCAGATACACAGCAACCGCCCCCAAAATAACAGCCAGACCATACACAATGGTTTCGATGCTCATCATTTATTTCCTTCTCAACTTAAAAATATACAGATAAATAACCAGCACACTGGTCAAAATCAAACCCCACGCATAGACAAAAGTAATAGTGTTCATACCCGCCTTTCTTCTGTAAAGAAAACTGCCAATTTCTATGAGATTAGGCAACCAATTATAGCGATAAATGATGCAGAAAATTTGAAAATTCCAACAGCAGGAGTAAACAACGGCGCAATCACTCCTTATGTTTCGCTCTCCCCGGATCTTACCATTGAGGATGAGTATATCACACAGGAAAATAACGATGTCAACTATATAAAAATTTCTTCCATTGATTTTGTAGGATATGAACAGGTCTATGACATTGAAGTTGAGGGAACGCACAATTTCGTGGCAGGACACATGATGAAACAAATGGAAAATGGAAAATGGAAAATTGACGAAGAAGCGGAAAAAAATCTTTCTCCATTATCAATTCTCCATTCTCCATTTCAATTCCGCGGCATCATTGCCCACAACACGGAAATCCAACCGCCCTCTATCTTTTCACAGCAGGAAGAAGCGATGGTGGGGAACCTTGCCATATCCCGTCTTCCGGAAGTTGTGCGTACGGAGATCAAAAACAGGATCAGTGATTCGGGATACAAAAAACAACTCGTGATTCCTGATACTGTCATACCGGAAACTATTGTTGATGAAGAGGGAAATCCTGTATCTCGTGATCAGGTGAAAAGCGATCTCACTCCATATACCGCTCCGCTTTCGGTTTATAGCGGATTTTCCCTGCCGTGGCTTTTGGCAAACGGGTATGAGGTCGTCGTCCGGTATGACGCCGAAAGCATGAAACCAGCCAATGCAGTGAACACTGTCTTTGGCGATCTGCAGCTTCGCCTTATCAGCCTGGGGGTATTGGATGGTATCCAAGAGAGGCCTGATAAAGGCGATTTTGTCATCGTGCGCGCCGGAGAATTCGGAGATGAGCATTTTATTCTGAAAAAAAAGACCGGGGATGCCGGTTTGACCGAAGAGGAGAAGAATAATTTTGCCCTGTCTGTTATTCAAACTGTCGGGACCAGACGCAATCTTTTTAAAGAAGGAGATGCAGTTGTCTACCGGCCGGTTGGCATTCATATTATTGAAGGCCCTACGCATGCAGCAGAATATACTCCCCAGCGTTTTTCCACCGGTGATATAGAAAAAAGAAAACAGGCGCTCTCGGATACTATTTCCAGCCCTCTTGTTACGACACTGTTGGACAGTTTGGATGATACGAAACTTACTGATGAGGACCGTATTGATGCGATTCTCATGATTGAAACTTTGTTTTATGACAAGCTCATCGTTGATGAAATTGCGGGAGTACAGAACATTCTTCAGCAAAAATACCAAGGGCTTTTTCCAAATATCATTCACGTGTATAAAGATCGTTTGGATTTGATTGACGCGCTTTCGGAAAGCGGGCAGGAGTATGTATTTATGAGTGTGGATGCACCGGGGAAAACAAAGGCAGATAACATATCCGGGTACGAACTCGGAAATGCCGGAATCACAGACCAGTTTTATGCAGTCGCTGATAGCCTCGCGAAACGGGGATTTCCTATCATTGTCATGAGACGGGCGGGGCAGTTTTACCTTGCGGTACCGAAAGATGTGATGGGTGTGGAATCCTTGGAAACACTTGTTTCCGGTATCCGAACCGACGTCCTTAGCTATCAGGACCGGAAGACGGATCCGCCCGTACTTTTGACCGTTGAGGGAGTCCCGCTCTCCGTTGCCTTGGGAGAAAAAGAATCAAATGTTTTAGCCCTTAATGTTGCTCAAAATCAACTGGACACACTGCTTTGGAACGATACCGTGTCCCAGCTTCACGCTCTTGTTTCAAATACTACTACAGAGCTGCAAAGCTGGCTGTTTTTAGCAAATTTCTATCTCAACCCTTATGACAAACGCGGAATTCAGCATCTTTTGCGTCTGGGATTGAGAGAGGTGGATATTGGAAGCCTGAAACCGTATTATGTTTGGCAGGAAGGGACGGATGCGTACATTTTAACATCAGAGGATCAAAACGTTCAGAGATATCAGGCGGCAGTTCAAAAACTTCTCATACAGCCTCAAACCCTCATTGATAGTGAGCAAAGTCGAACTACATCACAAGGTATCGGAGAGGAACAGACATATTATGATCAAACATATGCTGAAATTGCCAAGTCGCGAAGGAAGGGTGAGGCAAAACAGGGCGGGTGGGGCAAAAGCGAGCCATGGATGGTGGGAAGTGTTTCAGATGAATTAAACGCTCTGCAAAACAGAGATGCGGTGGTTGAATTCGGAACCAATGAGGGCGATTTCCTGCGCAGCTTCAAAGACGGGAGCGTCGTTGATGGTCAGCAGGCTCTACCTGCAGGTGTTTCCGTGATCGGATTTGACATCAACAGCGAGGCTCTGGAAATTGCCCGAAATAAAAATCCTGACATTGAATTTGTAGAAGCGGACATATCCCGTCCCGATCCTCCGAATCCAATAGCCGAAGCGCTTGCAGGTAAAAAGATACAGGTTAGCTTTGCTTCCCACACCCTCGAACACCTCTCCCAAACCCAACTCACCCAGTTTTTCAAAAATCTTGATGCGACCCTTGCTGACGACGGCGTATTGACCGCTATTGTTCCTGCAGAACCGATCAAAGGCATATTCACCATAGGGGTTGCCAAGGAGTATCTGGAAGCCAAAGAGGCTAGGAAATTGAACTGGTTTCTGGATTTCGGAAAAATCCTTGCTGCTGCCCAGGATCTGCACCGGACGCGGTTTACCTCACCGCGGTCATTTGAAAAATATCTGACAGACACCGGACTTGAAATTGACTATACCCGAAGCAGGTTTAGCCTGACTGCGATGGGCGCGCCAGCTGTCGGGGTGGTGATACGGAAGGAATCAGCCATTGCAGAAAATTTAGCTTCGCAAGGCGAGGCCTTGCGAAGCAAGAATGTCTGGACCCGATTTACCGACTGGCTGGCCGTGGTGAGGGGAGAGAGGGCGGAACAACCAGCTCTGGTGCAGGAGGCAATGGAAGAGTTCCAACCACAGGGAGCAGCTACTGATTATCAAGCGATTAATCAATCATTAATTACAGTTTCTGAAGATCAATTAATTCCGATTACTGAAGATATTACTCCTAATACATTGGATCATATTACAGATCTCAATGGTAAAGCCGAAGTAGGTGCATGGGTTAAACAATATTTGAATTTTATAAACCAAACCCAGCGTTTTTTGAAACCAACAGATCCGGTCGTACAAGAATTAGAAGAAAATCTAAATAGACTTGTTGATCTTCTTAATGGAGATAGAAGGAGACTCAGGAAAGAGAGTAAGTCATCCTATCCGGAAGATATGCCGCATATCAAATTGTATATTGCTGTAAATGGTCCGGTAAATGCACGTAGCCTGCCTGACGGGTCAATTGTCATAAACCAATCTCTCATTAATATTATGCAATCCAAAGATGAAATCATGGCTATATTAGTGCATGAGCTGTCTCATTTTGAAGATTATTTTTTGAGATGGCGGGATTATTTATACAACGCAGTTAGAATTTCATTAAAAGCAGAACCGTTGATCCAGCGTCTGCAAGAATATAAAGCGGATTTCGTCGGAATAAGATTAAAACGCATTAATTGTAACGGTCAGGCAATGGTATCGGCACTTGAAAACTTAGATGCGTATGATCAGTACATATCAAAAAAACCAGCACCTTTCTTAAAGAGGATTATAGATTCTCTATATAAAAGGATAGGGATAGAAACATACGAACAGTTTCTCATAAAGATAAAAGCTGACGTTGCCCATGGGGTTGTATCTAATCGAACCGGAGCCCAGGAGGCAGCAAATAAATTTATCGAGCAGGGAGGAGAAGCAATCAGGCCGAGAGAAGTTCCGTCGGACTGGAAAAGGAAATCCACATCGGATACCGATCCGTATACAGCATTATATGAAAATGAGTTTGATGAGAAATGGCAGGAACAGTTCAAGTCAGCTCCATCATATGTCAGGCAGAAATTTGTAAGAGAGTTTATAGGTAGGTTTGTTCACGATATGGTTCTACAACAACAATGGTACAAAATTAGCCGTGACCATCATGTGTCTTATGAAATGCCAACAAGGGCATATTTCGTCCAACGCATATATGACCGAAGGTTGATAAAAAGTTTTACCGCACAGCAGGTGTCGATGATCAGGAAAATTCAGTTTGTATTAAATGTATTAGCAGCAGAAGCAAAAATACCACAAGATCGGGAAAAAATATTCAGACAACTGTTTCTCACTTCTTCTTTCAGTGCAAATAATGAAAATATGTTCACAAAATTAGTTGATCTTCTTGCAGGTGGCCTGCTGCCTGCTGTTACGAATGTTGGCGACCCAACAGCAGAAGGAAAAGAATTGCTTTCTACAATTGACATAACCGCTAGAGAAATGACTGTCCCGGACGTCCAAGCAATTCTTGATGAGGCTTACTGGAGATCAGTGTTTGATATGATCGGTTTAGATGGGAACAAATTATATGATCCCAGAAGCATAATAGACAAACTTGTTTCCACATATAAGCGGGAAGAACTATTTTCTGAGCTTTATGGTGATGTGAGTGATCCTGAAGATACGGCAATAGTTATTCACCTGAAACGGCATGCTGAGTTTATTCTTTCGTTTCCTGATTCTACATGGTATGACAAGGAAAAAATTTTTATCGGAGAGTATAGTACTGGCGGTGGAATACTGGATAGCATAATAAAAAAAGTCATTTACAGAGATGATGAGTCAAACGAATATGTTTTTAATAAGCGCAGGTTTGACGTATTGCTGGAATTTTTCCGGTTAATACAATCAAAATATCCGGATATTAGTTCCGAAGCATTATATTATCGAATTACCAAAGAATATGATTTCCTGCATCTACCAATTAAAGATAATCTTCAGATTAAAAATTTCCTGATCAAGACACTCAACCTGACTATATCACTTGAAACAGAGGAGGCGTTTTTTACTGCTCTTTTCATAAAAGATGCACCTTCTTTACGACGGTTGCTTATTGAGGCTCCTGATGAATTATCCGGTTTTATCTATCAGGCTCAAAACAATCCAAAAGATGTCCCAAGCGAATATGAATTATGGCTTAAGGAGGAAGTAGACGCTTTTATTAATAGCGACGATTTTGTACATGCCAAATGGGAATTAACAAAAACCGGACGTTTTGGAAATGTTATTCAAACCCCGCTTCCTCAAAAGCTATTTGGATTCGAACATGAAGTGAAACTTGGTTTTGCAGAAACGATGGAGGAGCGGATAGCTATAAGTGCGCAGGTTCAGAATAGGCATGTAGACTATATCCAATCGCTTGACGACATTCACCAACTGGGCAGATATATTCATGATGTGCTGAATACAGGTTCATATTCAATCGATGCAAAAACCAATTACTTACAGAACATTGACGCAGTTCATTCCTTTCCGTTATTTAAACGTGGTCAAACCATCGTTTTGGCTATGGATGCACATACATTCACACAGGCACGCGAAGCATATATTGCTGCGGTTCAATTTTTAGTCCGAATTAGTGAGGGAGGAGAGTATGAATTATCTTGGAGAGATAAGATTCCGTTTTTCGGCCGTGTAACTCAAGAAACATATTATTTGGAACCGTTCATTGGTCACTTCCTTGATGCAATTGCCAATTTATATCCGAATGATATACAGACAAACCCCGAAGAAGCTATTAGTTATTATAATGCCCTGAAAACACTTCCGGACAGCGATTTTAAACGCAGGTTAATGGATCACATACAGACGCTTCTGATACAACAATTGCCGTTTGATAGAGTGTTGACGTTTGTGTCAAATAATATTTCCGGTGACGCCAATTTAGAACTGGGTGTTACATTACTTCGATTCCGAATTCAAACGTATGACGAATATAAGAAATTTCTGAAAGAATTCGGCGAGGATTTCTTGAAGAAACTGACAGAGGGGACAGTGCTCAAAGCTAGCGCCGGTGTTATCTTGGATACGCTTATCACAAGTATTATGAATTCCGGTAGCGCATTTGAGTTTTTCACTGCCGCGCTTACCGGCGATGACAAAAGTCTCAGATATTTTTTAGGTAAAGCATATAGGGGGTACGTAAATAATTTTAAAAATATTTCAATTGATGAGCAAGGAAATCTATATGGACCAGGCGCTCAAGATATTCTTCTATTTGATGAAGTCATGGCACGTTTGTATAACATGACCAAACTTCAAAAAGCAGCGCTGCTTTTCCGGATATTATCAGACAGTAAAAGCGGTATCCTGCAGAATCAGTCATTGCATACAAAAATTGCTGATTTAGTACTTGGAAAAATTGATGATTCTTCGAAAATGAAATCGTTTTTGAAGAAAATAATCCTTGCTGTTCTTCAGCAGGACCGCGCACGCACCAAAGTAGCAATCGGAGTATCAATGAGTTTGTCTGACTTATTCCTGCAAAAAATCAGGGATGATGACAATACGTATGCAGCAGCACGGATAGCTGAGGAGGAAAAATCAGATTATGCATCAGAAAAAGAAATTCAAGAAGAAAAAGATAAGATTAAAAAATTATTCGATCAGAAGAAACAAAATGTATTAGCTGATAGTAGAAACAACGATCCCGTGGTTATACTCTTGCGCGGACAGTTAGACAGTCTCTATGATCAAGCGTACAGAAATCTGAATATAGAGAAATCTAATGGTTTAAGCATAAACCAGCAACTCGTTAGTAGAGTCAAGTCTTCAAGATTTATAGTTGAAGTTGGTAAAACGCTTGGAGCGCTTGGCGTCCGTTTTCTTCAGGTTATGGGACAGTATTTTACTATATCACCCGAGATGCAGGAGGATTTTCAGGCGGTCTACGATAACGTATCTCCTCTTTTTATGGTGAATTTGTTCCAGAGTTCTGATAAAGCTATTGAGACCATGGAGGCAGAAATGAGAGGTATTCAGGACGGATCCCGGTTAATACTCCTTCAGACTCAACTTGCAGATGTTCAATCTGAATTTCAGAAAATACATAGTTTTCAAAATACCAGCATTATCCAGATTAGAAGATACGAGAAGCTTGCAGCCTATCTTCAAAAACAAATACATGTATTAGATGATCCTGCTAAAACGAATGCGAGAGTGCAGTCGCTACAGGCTGAAATTGATTCGATGAGATCATATCGTGATTCAGTATCCGTTATACAGAAAATCGGCGGCGGATCAATCAATACTGCCTATGTTGTGACGAAAAAACTGCCAGATGGTACTCCTTCAACCAATCCGGAAGATAATGAAGTCATGAAAATTCTTAATCCTAACAGCCAAGAAGGACTTATGAAAGATACGGATTTGATTCGGTCAATTGTGGAGACACTTAAAACAACTGATTCTAAGAGAAAGAGTGATTACGAGACAGCAGACCGCTTAATACTTACGCTTGAGCAATGGATAGACGAGGATATAAGCGATACCGAGTATTTAGTCAATGATCCTCTTTTTACCGCTTCCTACCAAGACTATATTGGTCCGAACGGAACTAAATTAACGTATTCAGAGACAAGAAGACCTCATAACAGATGGGTAAAAGTAGAATCGTTTGTGGTAGGTGAGAACGTGAAAAATGTGATTATGACATTGACAGGAAATGGCGACCCTGCGAAGGGTAATCCCTATAAACTGAAGGATTTGCAGACACCTGAAGCGATAAAGCTTAAGCAGGTAATTGCTGATTTTGTTCATGACTATGTACGGCATGTATACGAACCGGTTACTTTGCCTGACGGACGGAAAGTGTATCTACTGCATTCAGATCTACATGCTGGCAATATTATGGTTTCCCATGATTTTGAATCAGGTAGCGTTATTGATAGAAGTTACTATTTAGCGCTTACTGAGGCAGAGCAGAACATCGTTGATACGGTATTTGGGCAAAAAATAAATGGTTGGGAAAAATTAAATACACTTATCAATTATTTCCTTGATTATAACAATGTACGAGGTAGTCAGCGTTCATCGCTTTACTGGCGGTTAGTTATTGCCGGCATCCGCAATATAGGTATTCGGAGTGATAAACGGGAAGAACAAGTATTTAATGCCTTGATGCGGGAGATGGACCGTCTGAATCTTGAGGTACCGATCTCCATGCGGCTTTTTATCAAAAACAGAAGCGCGATTAACAGGATGATTACGTATATTGGCAATGAGCACGCGTTTACAGACGAGCCAACGTATACACATCTACCTGAGGAAACATTGAGTGATTATATGAGGAAATATCATGAACAGCAGGAGATGAGGCAAGGGTTCCAGAATTATTTAGAACAAATAATACGTGAATCAGGTGTAGATCCGGATAGTTCGTTTGCCAGGATATTACTTCTGGATGCTGATGGAGCATTACAGGCTCTAAAAAGAGAAATAGGAGAAAGACAAATGGATATAAGTGGTATACGCACCAAAATAGGAACAGTATCAGATGCTCTTGGAAACACTGACGATGTTACACCAACAGACGGGTGTACGGATTGTTTGCTTTTTGCCCGCTCAATTAAAAATATAATAGAAAACGTTTTGGATCAAACCAAACCACTAGCTGAGAGAGTGAAATCTATTACACAAGCAAAAAAGTTGATTTCTGATCACGAGATGGCAAACGTAGTTATTAATTCATCTGCTGATGCCATGGCAGAAACGGCCGAAGCTGAATATGCTATTGAGGCCATGATCAAATCACCCGGATATGGACAAGAGCTGACTCTTCGATCTATTGATGAATTAGGTCAGGCTCTGTTTGCGATCGTAGATGCTATTGCCGCCATAGGAAAACATAATAATGTCGATCAAACGGACATTGCAAAAAAAGAACTTGACGATCTCTCTACCGCATTATACAGTCTTCATTACAAATTATTACAGGCTAGAGAAACACTACAGAAAGATGTTAGTAAATTACAGGTTCAACCAAAATCAGTTTTCGATCCGGTCAGACGAGATGAAATTTATTCTCAGTTATCTCCCAAGCAGCAAGTGGTTTTTATACTTCTTGAAAGATTATCACTCTATGAACAAGAAGGCTTCCAGGATAATTCTGTTAAGACTGATTGGGATTATGGGCAGACAACAACAAATATGCTTAAAACTGTTTTTGATTCCGGTGCATACGCCGGGGAAGCATTGCCAATAACTTCTGCCACTGATTATCCAACACTAAGTGTATGGCTTACGTCTAAAACCAGAACAATTACTATTCCCGAACCAAACGAGACGCAACCGGTTACTATGGGGTCAAGAGACATTCGAATGTATGATACCGGAAAAACAATAAAATTTTTCGCTAATCAGGGAATTCTTGCAGGAACAGAAGGGTTATGGGAAGAAATATTTTTAAAGGTTGCCTATCCTGTTGAGGTAGAAGATAGGCACGGATTTCGGTATGAAAATGACGCATATAAAAAGCTCTTTGCAAAACCGCAAACAGGAGCACAACCGCAAGTGCTGCAACCAGAACCACAAGCTGTTCAAGCGGAAAAAACACCTTCTTTTACAAATTCCGAATGGAAATTCTGGATTTCCAATGTACAGGGACGGACCAGAAACGGTCAAGTCATAGTCGTGTTGCCCAAAGCGGTTGATAAAGTCGCTCTTGCAAAAGAA
>Ga0209210_1000662_pt1 | contig 34330 bp, 30 predicted proteins | sample RifGroA1_FD_183991 | JGI IMG/M metagenome (GOLD analysis project Ga0209210, IMG submission 183991) | Contaminated groundwater microbial communities from Rifle, Colorado, USA - Rifle Groundwater A1 (SPAdes) (version 2) | ecosystem: Environmental > Aquatic > Deep subsurface > Groundwater >...
GCTATTGGCTAATTTATGCGTGAGACAGGTTGGTCCATATCTGGTGCGGGCGTTGATACTTGAGAAGGGTTGTCCCTAGTACGAGAGGACCGGGATGAACAAACCTCTGGTCTACGAGCTGTCCTGCCAAGGGCACTGCTCGGTAGCTATGTTTGGTTCTGATAAGCGCTGAAAGCATATAAGCGCGAAGCAGGCTTCAAGATTAAGTATCGTAGATTCCTCGAAGATTACGAGGTTGATAGGGCTCAGATGTAAGCACAGCAATGTGTTGAGTCGAGAGCTACTAATAAATCATTTTTAATGAGTAATGACTTCCTTGTAAAATTAAGTTTCTTTTGTGAAAATTAAGTAGTAAATAATAAAAACGAGCATAAATTCTCGTGGTTATTGTAAGGTAGCTATGCCAAGAGTGCTCCACCTGTTCCCATTCCGAACACAGAAGTGAAATCTCTTAAGGCCCATGATAGTCGGGTTTCCCGGCGAAAGTAGGTAGCTGCCCTACAATGCTCATGAATGTGCTCGTTTTTAATTTTATGGTTTTAAATTTTCTTAAAATTAAGTTATCTCCGCCGTTGAAATGCCTTTGATTATTCGTCAACATTTAAAAACAAAAAATATTGTCATTTTACGCAAATATTTAGTAAAAAGTATTACTTATCGTGCATTGCACGATAGAGGCATTTCAACGGCGGAGTTATCCACTTGCCCGTATCAAAGTTAAAATGATACTAATGATAGTAGATTTACAAAACGCGGGGGGATTTTATAAATCTCCAAATGAGCGCTCCCAAAGTGGGAGTGCTTTTTGTTTTCTGGATACTAAATACTAAATACTTTATACTGTAGTTATGGAAAGACGCGTACAAAAGCAATTGGTCATCGGATTAGTATTCGTTTTAATTTTGGGTGGAATTGGATATGGCATCTATTCAGGTTTGGTCACAGAGGTTTCTTGCACGGATGGATTAATGAATGGCAAAGAAGAGGGAGTTGATTGCGGAACGTTGGCTTGTGGCAAAACATGCGCACCAGTAATAATGCCGTTAAATATTATCTCAAGTCAGCTTTTCAGGGTTGGTTCAAATGATTATGATTTTGTGGCGCAGATTTCCAATCCAAACACTTCCTATGGAGCTTCAAGGATTGAGTATTCTTTAGATTTTCTTAATTATCGTGGCACTACTTATATCTTGCCTGGCCAGACAAAGTGGTTGGTTCTCACCGCTCTCAAGGGTTCCACAGAAGCCAGAGATGTAAAACTAGTCATCAATAATGCTCAATGGGAAAAATTAGACATGCCCAACAATGCAGTAAATTTTACATTAACAAGAAAAGATTATCGCCCCACTCAGGCAGGTACGGAATTGGAGGCAGTTTTGTATAATGATTCCAATTTTGACTTTGACAAGATTGATGTGGCGGTTATATTATTCGACAACACGGGGAATGTTGTAGGTGTAAGCAAGACAGACATCAGGACATTCGTTTCTAAAACAGAAAGAGGGTTTAAGGTTACTTGGCCATTTGCTCTTTCGGGAAATGCTGTAAGGCAGGACGTTGAGGCACTAACTAATTTATTTGAAAATTCTAATTTTATAAAAAGCTATGGCTCTCAAGAAAAGTTTCAGAAATTCTATTAGAGGTTATTTTAAGGAAATTGATCTCCCCTTATTTGCCACAGTAGTGGCCATTTCTTTATTCAGTGTTTTGAATATGTATGGCATTGATGGATTTGGAAAGTTTGTTATAAAACAGGCGATTTTTGTGGTTATAGGGTTGGGCATAATGATTTTGTTTTCTTTTTTTAATTATCGTTATCTCAAAAACTACTCTCTTCCTGTCCTGTTCTTTTATTTCGCCTCAATAGGTCTTTTGCTTTTAACTTTTTACTCACAATCAGTCAGAGGTGTTAATGCATGGATTGTACTAGGTCAATTTACTTTTGAGCCGGCAGAATTGGCAAAGTTGATGCTCATTGTTCTTATGGCAAAATATTTTTCCCAACGTCATGTCCATATCAACCAATTCAGGCATGTATTAATTTCCGGAATTTATTATGGCATACCCGTTTTGATAATTCTTGCTCAGCCAGACTTGGGTTCGGCGATAATATTTTCTTTAATATGGATAAGTATTCTTGCAGCTATTGGAATCAGTAAAAGCCACTTATTCCTCCTTATTATCTTGGCAGTAGTGGCCTCTTACGGTTCTTGGATGTTTGTTTTAAAGCCATACCAGAAAGACAGACTCATGACTTTCGTAAAACCGTACAATGATCCAAGGGGGAGCGGATACAATTTAATTCAATCCAAAATAGCCATTGGTTCGGGAAACTGGTTTGGAAGCGGTCTTGGAAAAGGTTCTCAGGCAACTCTCGGATTTTTACCGGAATCTCACAATGACTTTATTTTTGCCGCCACAGCTGAGCAATTTGGTTTTGTTGGGGTTGGTCTGGTGATGTCCGCAATTTTATTTATCATATACAGGATACTGGCCATAGGAAGGGGGGTCATGTCTAATTTTGGTAAAATATTTTCTATTGGAATGGCGGTGTTTTTGTTTTCCCATGCTGTCATTGGTGCATCTGTAAATATTGGACTTATGCCTGTGACTGGGATACCATTTCCGTTCCTGAGTTATGGTGGTAGCTACTACATTTCCATCATGAGCGGATTGGGGATTTTGCAGAGTATTAAAAGGTATGGATAGACGCTCCGCCCCATCACTTTTCTGTCACCGGTTCCTCGTCTCGGAAACAGATTCGGTATGATTGAATTGATTTAATACCAAAATAACAGGTAACCCACGCTTGCCTCCTCGCTACGACAACTGTCGGCTCGGCGCTCGACCTATTATTTTGGAAATCAATAATCAACCAACCTCATCTGTTTCCTCGCCTCGTCAAAGTGACATAAAAGCGATAGGACTGGGCGCTTGAGTTGAAGGGAATTTGATGGTTAAATAAGATTTATGGGTTTTGAAACATCTTCAGTTCAAAATAGTGAAGCATTGGAAAGGGAAAATAAGCGCAAAGCTTTTGCTAATCTTTTTGAACAAACTTTATCAAGTAATAATGGTGAATCGGCTCCGGTTGTTGAATATAACCTGCCTTACCCCAAAGAAGATTTTCTTAGATTTCTTACGGAAGAAAAAAATGTTTTATTACACGGCTCGCCTAATAGAAACATAGAAATCCTTGAACCTAGACAGGCTAATGACGCGATTAAGATTTCAGGTAATAAAAAGGCAATCTATGGGGTCACTGACCCAGTGCTTCCAATTTTTTATGCGATTCAAGATAAGAAAAAACTTCAGGGTATCATAAAAAGTGGAGCTAGCGAGAATGCCGAAACAGGAGAGCTGGAATACGAATTTAAAATATCTAAGGACGCATTGGAATCCAAACCATGGACAAGAGGTGTCATTTATCTTTTTGATAAAAATCAGTTCAGCCCCGAGAGGGATGATAATGGAGAATTGAGTGGGGAGTGGGTATCAGAAATTCCAGTGAGGCCAGTCGCTAAATTAGAAGTGGGACCAGAAGATTTTCGTTTCCTAGATAATGTTGTAGGTGAGTAATTTAATCATGAACCTAATCATAAATTTCACTGAAAAGAGGGGGGAAGTGGAGCTAAAACTCCAAGATGGCAAAAAGTGCATAGACACCTTGACTTTTGAATTTGAGGCGAACTTAGACAAGATGTTGATATCGGGTGTTGACAAAATTTTAAAAAGGAATAGAATAAATCCAATGTCCTTAAAAACCATAGAGACCGCTGGTGAAGTAGATAAGTTCAGTTCTGCCCATAAGATAGCCGAAACCTTCATTGAGGCCATAAAAGCAAGTAAATAAGCCATTATTGCAGGTTCTTGAATGCTCATTATTCAGTGATTATTCAAGAATCTAACAATCCTAGCCCACCCCGCAATTGTCCAGAATCATTCGAGTAAATTAATTAAAAAAAACCGTCAAGCACGACAGGAGAGAGCGTGTTTGTTTTATTTGCCCATTCAACCAAAATGCGAAAAATATTTTCAAAATTTGGCATCGACCAATTCGAAGCCCCAAATTTGGTTCAGGTCCAATTAGACTCTTATAAGTGGTTTTTGGATATCGGTTTGAGGGAACTATTAAAGGACGTTTCTCCTACCGAAGACTGGACAGGAAAAGAACTTGAATTGCGTTTTTTGGATTACAAACTCGATGAGCCAAAATACAAAGAAAGAACCGCAATTGAAAAAAACATTACTTACGAAGCCCCTCTCAAAGTAAAAGTAAGTTTAAGAAACAAGAGAACCGATCAGTACAAAGAACAGGAATTATTCCTTTCAGATTTCCCACTCATGACTCCGAGGGGAACTTTTATTATCAACGGTGTTGAGAGAGTCGTCATTTCACAGCTCATCCGAAGCCCGGGTGTTTTCTTCTCAATGTCTCGCTCATCCAGATTCAAAAGATTTTTTGGAGCGAAACTTATTCCTTCACGAGGTGCATGGTTGGAATTTGAAACTGAATACAACGGAGTTATTTCCTGCAGAATAGATAGAAAGAGAAAAGTCCCTGCAACAGCATTATTGAGGGCTTTTGGCATAACCAAAGATGAAGAAATAAAAAAGCTTTTTGAAGATGTGGATACTGATCCAAACGTTAAATATATTTTAGCTACAATTTTAGCAGACCCTTCTTCAAACGAAGAGGAGGGATTGATAGAACTATATAAGAGAATCCGACCTGGAGATCCTGCCACCCCAGATAATGCCAGACAGATGGTTCACAATTTATTCTTTAACGCTTCCCGATATGACCTTTCCAAGGTCGGACGTTTCCGAATGAACAAGAGATTCAACGAAGAACTCGCTTTAGATAAAACCGAAAACAGAGTTCTCCGAAAAGAAGACATTGTTTCAATACTTAGAGAGATTATTCAATTAAACAATAATCCTTCATCCGTACCGGACAATATAGACCACTTAGGTAACAGAAGAGTTAAAACACTCGGCGAGTTGCTACAGGACAGATTGAGAATTGCTTTTGCCAGAATGGAAAGAATAACAAAGGACAGAATGTCTACTTCAGACATTGCGACCGTTCTTCCTTCTCAGCTTATAAATGCCAGACCGTTTGTTGCTGCCCTCAAAGAATTCTTTGCCTCAGGTCAGTTGTCTCAATTCATGGACCAACACAATCCTTTATCTGAATTAGAGCACAAGAGAAGATTGTCAGCCCTCGGGCCTGGAGGTTTAACCAGAGAAAGAGCGAGCTTTGAAGTTAGAGACGTTCACCCTTCTCACTACGGAAGAATTTGTCCTATTGCTACACCTGAAGGACCAAACATTGGTTTGGTTGGACACTTGGCTTTATATGCAAAGATTTCCGATTTAGGTTTTATTCTTACTCCTTATAGAAAAGTAACCAAAGGAAAAGTTACCGACGAAGTCGTGTATATGGATGCTGTTGAAGAAGAAAGATACATTATCGCTTCAGCTGGTGCTACGATGGACAAGAATAATCATTTAACTGGTACCAAGATTCTTGGCCGTGTTCATGGTGAACCGGGAACTCTTGAAGCAGATGAAATAAATTACATAGACGTCTCACCAAGACAAATGTTCTCCGTTTCCACATCCCTGATTCCTTTCCTTGAACACGATGACGCTAACCGCGCTCTGATGGGTTCAAACATGCAAAGGCAGGCTGTGCCTCTTATACAACCAGAATCTCCATATGTTGGAACTGGTCTTGAAGGCAAAGTCGCCCGAGATTCAGGAATGGTTGTTATCGCCACCGAAGCTGGAACTATTAAAGAAGTAGATGCCGCTCATATTGTTTTAGAAACTGAAAAAGAAAAAGAATACGAATATAAACTTTTGAAATTTGCTCGTTCTAATGCTTTCACCTGTTTGAACCAAAGAGTTTTAGTTCAAAGAGGAGAAAAAGTTAAGAAAGGCCAAGCCTTGGCTGATGGACCATCAACTCAGAATGGAGAAATCGCATTGGGTAAGAACTTGGTTGTGGCTTACATGTCTTATGAAGGCTGTAACTTCCAAGACGCTATCGTAATTTCAGAAAGACTTGTTAAAGAAGATGTTTTCTCATCTATACATATAGAAGATTATTCAACCGACGTTAGAGAGACCAAGCTCGGACCTGAATTAACTACCTACGACATTCCAAATGTTGCCATGGAAAGATTGAATGACCTCGATCCAGACGGAGTTGTAAGAGTTGGAGCCGAAGTCCGTTCACAGGATATTCTTGTTGGTAAAATTTCACCAAAAGGCGAAAGCGATCTTACTGCTGAGGAAAGATTACTCAGAGCCATCTTCGGAGACAAATCCAGAGATGTTAAAGATTCTTCATTAAGATTAGATTATGGCAAACAAGGACGCGTTGTTGATGTTAAGACTTTCTCAAGAGAAGAGGGAGACAAGCTTGATGTTGGAGTAATAAAGAAAATTCAGGTTTCCGTCGCTCAATTAAGAAAAGCTCAGGTTGGAGACAAGTTGGCCGGAAGACACGGAAACAAAGGTGTTATTTCAACAATTTTACCTGAAGAGGATATGCCATTCTTAGAAGATGGAACTCCTGTAGACATTATATTGAGCCCATTAGGTATTATTTCTCGTATGAACATTGGACAGGTTCTTGAATCTCACCTCGGTATGGCTGCCAAGAAGCTCGGCTACAAAGCCGCAACTCCTGCAATGGCCGGACCAAGCGAAGATGTCATCAAAGAAGAACTTGAAAAGGCTGGATATCCGGTTGATGGAAAAATGCAATTGTACGATGGTAAAACCGGAAGAGCTTATGATGCAAAATGTCATGTCGGTATTACTTATTTCTTGAAACTGATTCACATGGTTGAAGACAAGCTTCACATGAGATCTATCGGACCTTACTCATTGATTACCCAACAGCCATTAGGCGGTAAGGCTCAATTTGGAGGCCAGAGATTTGGAGAGATGGAAGTGTGGGCGCTTGAAGGTTATGGCGCTGCCCACACACTGCAAGAAATGTTGACCATTAAATCAGACGATGTTTTGGGCCGTGCAAAGACATATGAATCAATTGTTAACGGCGAAGAAATCAGAGCACCGCACTTACCTGAATCATTTAAAGTTTTGTTATCAGAAATAAAAGGTTTGGGATTAAACGTAGAATTAATCGAAAAATAAACAATTATGGATTTAGCTTCAATAAAACTTAAGATTGCATCCCCTGAGGACATAATGTCTTGGTCATTTGGTGAAGTCACCAAGCCTGAGACCATTAACTACAGAACTCAGAAACCTGAAAGAGAAGGTTTGTTTTCAGAAGCAATTTTCGGACCTACCAAAGATTGGGAGTGTTATTGCGGTAAATATAAGAGAATCCGATATAAGGGAATTATCTGCGATAGGTGCGGTGTTGAAGTCACAAGATCCATCGTCAGAAGAGAAAGAATGGGCCATATCAAGCTTGCCGCACCGGTTGCCCATATTTGGTTCCTCCGAGGCGTACCTTCCAAGGTCGCTACTGTTTTGGGAGTTTCTTTACCTGAATTGGAAAGAGTTGTCTATTTCGCAAGCTATATCATTACCAGCGTAAATGAAGATTTGAAATCTGAAGCGATGAAGAGGATTGAGACTGAATTCAAATCCAAATTAAAGAACGCCAAGAATTCTGACGAAGAGGAAACTTTGAAAGAATTAAAAGACCGCGAGAAAAACAATTTGAAGAACATGCTCAAGTATCAGATTATTTCTGAACTTGATTTCAGAGATCTCTCCACCAAATATGGTGAAGTATTTGAAGCATCCATCGGAGCTGAAGCTATCAGAAAATTACTCGAAGGTTTGGACTTGAAAGATTTAGTATCTGAATTACAGGGAGAAGAAAAGAATGAATCAAATCCTTTAGAATTAAGAAAAATTTCAAGACGACTCAAATATGTAAAAGGAATGCTAAAGGCAGGAATCAGGCCTGAATGGTCAATCATAACCATTCTTCCAGTTATTCCTCCTGCATTGAGACCGATGGTTCCGTTAGACGGAGGCCGTTATGCTACTTCAGATTTAAATGATTTATACAGAAGAGTAATAAACAGAAATAATCGTCTCAAGCATTTGCTTGAATTAAAAGCTCCAGAAGTTATCACTAAGAATGAAAAACGCATGCTTCAGGAAGCCGTTGATGCCCTTATAGATAACTCAATGAGAAGGGGACAGATTACGACTGCCGCTTCAACCGGACAAAAGAGAGCTTTGAAATCTTTGGCAGACATGCTCAAAGGAAAACAAGGCCGATTCAGACAGAACTTGCTGGGTAAAAGAGTAGACTATTCAGGCCGAAGCGTTATCGTCATTGGTCCTGAATTGGGCTTGGCAGAATGTGGATTGCCGAAGCAAATGGCATTGGAATTATTCAAGCCATTCGTAATTGGACTTCTTATCAGAAAAGAACTTGCTCATAACATTAAATCAGCCGGCCGATTGATTGAACAGGAAACTCCTGACGTTTGGTCAGCTTTGGAAGAGGCGATGAAAGACAAACTCGTTTTGTTAAACCGCGCTCCTACTTTGCACAGATTATCCGTTCAGGCATTCAGCCCGATGTTGATTGAAGGAAAAGCCATCAAGATTCCTGCCTTGCCTACTCACGCTTTCAATGCTGACTTTGACGGAGACCAAATGGCCGTTCACTTACCATTGACTAATGAAGCTCAAAGAGAAGCCAGAGAATTAATGCTTGCTAGCCATGGAATTTTGAAACCAGCAACCGGCGAACCTGTTGCTTCACCAAGTCATGACGTATCTTTCGGTATTTATTATTTGGTAAGTCCAGATGAAACTGCCTTGGGAAGTGGTAAGGTATTTTCTTCAAGCGATGAGGCTCTCTTGGCTTATGAAAATAATTACATCGGCCTCCGAGCTAAGATTAAAGTTTTGTTAAAGAATGCTGAAGGCAAGATGGAAATCACAGACACCACTGTTGGAAGATTTATTTTCAACAAAGCATTGCCAGAAGGACATGTGTTTGTAAACAGAACTTTGACCAAGCCCGATCTTAAAGTTATTGGTTCTGATATCTGGGATGAATTTGGAAAAGAAGCTACTGTTGTTTTCTTAGATAAAATAACAAGACTCGGATTCTACTACGCAACTATGTCAGGTATTTCATGGGGTATGGATGACTTGAGAATTCCTATTGAGAAGCCAGGTATTATTGCCGAAGCTGACAAATTGATTGAAGACAACAAAGCACTATACGAAGATGGTTTACTTACTGAATACGAAAGACGCTCAAAAGCTATTGAAATTTGGAATACCACCAAAGCAAAACTTTCTGTTCTTGTTAAAAAACAACTTCAGCCAAACGATGCCGCGTACATGTTAGTTGAATCCAAGTCCAGAGGTACTTGGGGAACATTGGACCAGATGATGGGTATGAGAGGTATTTTCGCCAATCCGGCCGGAGAACTTATTGAATTGCCTGTAAGAAATACCCTTAAAGAAGGTTTGAACTCTCTTGAATACTTCATTTCTACTCACGGAGCTAGAAAAGGTTTGGTAGACACCGCTTTAAAGACCGCTACTGCCGGATACTTAACCAGAAGATTGGTTGATGTGGCTCAAGACATTGTTGTCACCGAAGAAGATTGTAAAGACAAAGAAGGATTCGTTATGTATGCCGAAGACGGCAAGGTCAGCGGAGAAACTTTGGGCTGGAGAGTCAAAGGACGCACAGTCCTTGAAGACATTGTCGGATTAGATGGCGAGATTATCGTTAAGAAAAATAAGATTGTAGACAAAGAAGCCGCCAAGAAAATTGAAAAATTGGGATTAAAGACAATCAAAGTCCGCTCAGGTATCAAATGTAAAGCTGTCACCGGTATCTGTCAGTTATGTTACGGATATGACCTTTCTAAGAATGAACTCGTAAAAATCGGTGAAGCCGTCGGTATTGTCACCGCCCAAGCTATCGGAGAACCGGGAACTCAGCTAACCATGAGAACCTTCCATACTGGAGGTGTTGCCGGCGGAGCCGACATTACCATGGGTCTTCCTCGTGTTGAAGAAATTTTTGAAGCCCGACCACCAACATTCAAGGCATTGATTGCTGATGTTGATGGCAAAGTTTTAGCACTTGAAGACAAAGGCAAACAAAAAGTCTTATCTGTTGAAGTTGCAGGAACAGGCGAGAAGATTGAATACTTGGTTGCTCCAAATATCACCGTCACTGTCGGAGCAGGAGATTTAATCACTATCGGTCAGCAATTAAGCGAAGGACATGTTGACCTCAAAGAAATGTTCAAAACCACCGACAATATTGATTTGGTTGCAAGATATATTGTCAGAGAAGTTCAAAGCATTTATTCACCAACAGGAGACAGTATTAACGACAAACACGTTGAGTTGATTGTCAGACAGATGTTCTCCAGAGTTAAGATTCTTGATTCAGGAGACACCGATTTGTTAGCTGGTGATACAGTTGAAAAGAGAACTGCATGGACAGAAAATTCTAAAGCCAAAGAAAACAAGAAAACTGAAGCTACATACGAACAATTATTACTCGGTATTACCAAAGTATCTTTGACCACGGACAGCTTCCTCTCCGCCGCTTCCTTCCAGGAAACAGCCAGAGTCCTCATAGACAGCGCCATCCTCGGAAAAGAAGATTACTTAAGAGGTTTGAAGGAGAATGTCATTATTGGAAGACTGATACCCGCCGGAACGGGGTTCGGCAGCGAAATGAACGAATAGTCGCTTCGGAACCAGCCACCTTCAGACACGCCTCCGATAAAACCGCTCCTCCGTGAGCGGTTTTATCTCGGCTATGTGAGCATAGTCGCCTCGGGCTGATGGACTCCGTCCAATATTTTATCAGCCTCTCGGCGCCTACCGTCTCAAATGTCTTCAGGTGGCTGGGTTCCTCCGCTTAATCACTGCGATTAATAAGTGGCGAATATTAATAAATCAATAGTTGTCATATGACAACTATTGATTTATGGGTTTAAGGATGGTATACTTAGGTCATGTTAAGCAAAAACTATATATCCACCAACGAAGTGGCCAAGATTCTTGGGGTTAGCCGTCAAGCTGTTCTCAAGAAAATTGATGCCGGTGAAATAAGAGCCGAAAAAATTGGTCGTAATTTTGTTGTAGCCAAAAAAGATATTCTTGAAATTGCAGGGCACATATTGGGCGAAACTCGAAAACAAGAAATCGAAGCCTCTCTAGAAAAAACTCTCAAAGATTATGGCGAAGCTATTAAAAAACTCGGCGAGGAATAATGAAGATCAAAAAAATAACAATCGTTGATGTTGAGTATGTGGCCTATGGTCTTGCGAAGAAACTCATGGAATGGGATGAGCCTATTCCTGATTTTGGTACTCGTTACCCCAACATTCTGGAGAGTTGTCTAAAAGTTCCATTTCAAACGTTTGACGGAAAAGTCTTATATAAAGGTTTTGTTCAAAAAGCCGCAGTGCTTTTTTATTTGATGATCAAGAACCATCCCTTTCAAAATGGTAATAAGCGCATCGCAGTCACTACACTCCTGCTCTTTCTCGCTGACAATAACTCTTGGATTAAGGTAGACAATCAAGAACTGTATAATTTCGCAAAATGGGTCGCAGGGAGCAGTCCTAAAGTCAGAGCTTCGACAATTCAGGCGATAGAACAATTTATCTCCGTTCACATTGTCTCTGTTCCAGAATAAATTTATGGCAAACAGTAATCTTACAAACGCAAAGAAGGCAAAGAACGATGAGTTTTATACCCAGTATGGCGATATTCAAAAAGAGATTGAAGCGTATTTGGAATATAACCCAGATGTATTTCGCGGCAAAGTGGTGTATTGCAACTGTGATGATCCGTTTGAGAGCAATTTTTTTCGCTATTTCGTACTCAATTTCAACAAGCTTGGATTAAAACAGCTTATCACTACCAGTTACAAACCTTCGCCAGTAGCCAACACGCAACTAGGATTGTTTGGTGACGACAAAACGCTTACAAAATCAAAAGGCCATCCTAAGTTAACTGCCAACAAGTTCATTATCAACGAAGTGCGCGACATAGATGGAGATGGCGAGTTCAACTTGAAGGACATTGCCAGGCAGTTAAAGACAAACAAACACAACGAATGGACGCCTCTAGAAGGCGACGGTGACTTCCGCAGCGATGAGTGTGTGGGGCTACTAAAGCAATCTGACATAGTAGTAACAAATCCGCCATTTAGTCTGTTTCGCGAATATATTAAACAACTTTTTGATTATAACAAAAAGTTCGTCATTATTGGTAATAAAAATGCCGTAACCACTAAAGAGATTTTTCCATTGATTAAAGATAATAAAATGTGGTCCGGAAAAACAGAATGGTCTGGTGGGTTATGGTTTGTAACGATGGACGACAGTGATGTTGATAGGGTTATAGATGGTGTCAACATGAAAAATGTGTCTTCGGTTTGGTTTACAAATCTTGATCACGGAAGACGTCACCAACCATTGCCACTTATGACCATGGAAGAAAATTTGAAATACAGCAAACACAAAGAAATTAAAGGTGAAAAATCTTACAAAAAGTATGATAACTACGATGCCATTGAAGTGCCATTTACTGATGCCATCCCAAGCGATTACGATGGGGTGATGGGTGTGCCAATTAGTTTTTTAGATAAATATAATCCCGATCAGTTTGAAATTATAGGCATTGATAGATATGTCAAAGATAATCCAAATTACGGAAAACGTTTTACGATAGGCGGCCAAGAAATCTATGCTCGAGTTCTGATTAAACATACGAAAGTAAAAAAATAAATTTATGTCAATAAATAACTTTAAAGTTATAAATCAAAAATCAAGAAAATATTTTGATTTGTTGGAAAAAGAAAACAAGCCCTTGAAAGATATAAAAGAAGATAAGGAGAAAGAGAGAATAGGGTTTAATTTTTTTGTTTTGGAAAACTTAACGGGGATTAAAGACTTTTCTGATTTATTAGATATAATAACAGACTCTTATTTTCATGCTAGATTTTTCGGAGAAAATTTTGATGATTTAGGTATTGATGCTGTAAATATTGATGAAGAAAATAATATAATACAGTTATTTAATTTTAAATTTAGAGAAAAATTCGGTGGAAAACAATCAAGAATAAATGAAGCGATAAATTCAACCAAATTTTTAAATGCAATTAAGTCCGGAGACCTAAAAGAATATAAAGGAAAAAAAATAAAAGAAAAAATGGAAATGATTATTAAAATCCTGAATAAAAAACAGCCCTGGGATTTTAAACTTTTTATTGTCAGTAATGAAAATGTTGATTTTGAAAAAAACAAAGATATTAAAAATCTAGAAGAGCAATATAGTTTAGAAGTTGAAAATATTGGCTTAGAACAAATAGCCAATTTTATTTCTATTAGACCAGAGCCCATAAATGTTGATTTAATTATAGACAAAGATTCAATACTGTCTTTTTCAGAGGATTCATTATCTTCTAAAAAATCATATATATTAAAATTACCTCTTTATGAAGTCGTAAGAATTACGTGTAAAGATAAAGAATTAAGAAAAAAATGCGATAATCAAAGATTATCTATTTTAAATAAAGCAAAATTAGATTTTTCAGTTTTATTTGATAATGTTAGAGGATTTGTGAATAAATCAAAATACAATAAAAATATAATTAAAACATTGAAAGAAGAGCCGACCAAATTTTTTATATATAATAATGGTTTAACTTTAGTTGTTGATAATGCGGACACTGAAAATAAAAATCTCGGTAAAGCAATTAAATTATCTTTAAAAAATTTACAAGTCGTAAATGGCGGGCAAACTTTAAGATCAATATATGCTTTTAACGAGGAAGATGGAAAAAATATTAAAAATGGTTTGTCAAAAGCCCAAGTATTAGTAAGAATTTTAAATATTTCAGAAGACGAAAGCCTGGACAATAAAATAGCTGAATATACAAATAGCCAAAATGCTATTTCGGTTGTTGATTTAAAGTCATTAAAAGAAGAACAAATAAATATCGAACAATATTTATCAGGACATAATATTTTGTATGTGAGAAAATCAGGAGATACTGGAGACAATGAGGTTGAATATGAAAAAAGAATAAGTATGGAAAGGTTTGGGCAAATTTTATTTTCCTTAAATGGTTTTCCAGAAAAAGCTTCAAATAAGAAAAAGAGTATTTTTGATGAAGAATATGAAAATCTTTTTGTTAAAAATTTTAATTTAGAAAATAGCATAAATCAAATAAATAGATATTTTGAAATAAGAGAAAAATATAAAAAAATAGATAAAAAGGTTAGCGAGCAAAAAATATTTTATATATTGTATTTAGACAAAAATATTAAAAAATTAGATATCAATCAAACAATTAAACAATTTGAAAAAATGATAAAATATTTTCCAACCGAAAAAGGATTGTCAGATGCAAGAAAATTAATTAGGAACGATTTTAAAGAATTTGTTAATAAAAAATTTAAGTTAAAATAAAAAATAATACTATGAAAACAATTTTAAAAAGCAATATAACTGTTCAAGAAATTTGCGACGGATTTGTCTATAACGAGCTTGAGGGTAGGGGCCTGTTTGGTTTGTCTGGCAAGCTCACCATTCAGCCGGAATATCAGCGCAACTATATCTATGCCTCCGATGGCGGTAAAAGAGAAATGGCTGTCATCGAATCAGTCCTCAAGGGGTATCCAATAGGATTGATTTATTTTAATAAAGTTTCTGAAAATAATCTGGAAGTTTTAGATGGACAACAGCGTATCACCAGTCTCGGACGATTTGTGACTGATAAATTTCCGATTAAAGACGAAAACGATATGGAGCAGTATTTTGGCGGTATGGCAACAGACAAGAAGGCCAAGATTTTAGAGACAAAATTGCTTATTTATGAATGCGAGGGGACAGAAAGCAAGATAAAGGAGTGGTTTAGAACAATCAATATTGCCGGTGTTCCACTTAATCCACAAGAGTTGCTCAATGCCGTGTATTCGGGGCCTTTTGTGACGCTCGGTAAGGAGGAGTTTAGCAATAGCCAAAATGCAAATATTCAGAAATGGAGCGCGTATGTATCGGGTAGCGCCAATAGGCAAGATTTTTTGGAATCCGCTCTTGATTGGGTAAGCAAAGGCAATATTGGCGATTATATGAGCAGGCATCGCAAAGACAAAAATATTGATGAGTTGAAAAAATATTTTAACACTGTCATTGATTGGGCATCTGGTGTATTTGCTGATGTAGAAAGCGAGATGCGCGGGCTTGAATGGGGGCGACTTTACGAGGAGTATCACAAAAAATCGTATAATTCGAAAAAGATTTCAGAAGAAGTGCAAAAATTATATGGCGATCCATATGTCAAAAATCGCAAAGGTGTTTTTGAATATATTCTCGGCGGTTCCGTTGATACAAAATTGTTAGATATCCGAGTTTTTGATGAGGCAACCAAGAGATCTGTCTACGCAAAACAAACAAGTGAGGCGGAAACTAAAAAGAAATCAAATTGTTCTCATTGTGCCATTGGGCATGACGCTAATAAAGAAAAGATTTGGAGTTTTGGTGAAATGGAAGCAGATCATGTATCAGCGTGGAGCAAAGGTGGTTCTACTTCAGCTAAGAACTGTGAGATGTTGTGCAAGACCCACAATCGAGCGAAAGGAAATCGGTAACGTCAGCGTTATGTTTCAGGTTTGTAACATATCGCTTTAAATAGATACTTACCGAATAGTATATGCTAACTAAAAAAGAAATTTTTAAAACTCAAGCTAATTTTATAAAACAAGCTGCAGAACTTATAGAAGAAAGAGCGAAAGCAATAGAAAAAATTGAGAAAGAAGCTAAGTACAATATAGAATTCGAATCTGAGAAAAAAGCAGCCATTGGTATATTTAAAGTTAGATCTATAAGATTATGCAGAGATACTCTCTTATATATAGCAAATGAAGTAATAAGAGACGATCCAAAAATTGGTTTTTTTCTATTGCCACACGCAAGAACCATACTAGACGTCTATGCCAGATTTATTCATTTATTAGAAAATTGTAGTGATGAAGATAAACAGGCATTAGTATGCATAGCGTACCAACTACTTTTACCTAAATACATAGATTCTGAAATTGAATATCAGAAAACATTTAATCTTTATAAAAAATTCTTCAAGCAAACTAATTCTAACTTTCCTACTGATCTCGCCAGTTATAGTAAAACTTGGGTAAAAAATAATAATCTAAACTTTGCAGACATGAGGAGTTTACTAACTACTAATAATATAAAAAAATACTCCTTAAATGTTAATAGTGTCTTCGGGGTGGAAGAAACATATAGAATATATTCTGGTTTTTCTGAATTTCTCCACGGAAACCCCTATTATTATAATGAATCTCCACATAATGAGAGATTCTGGGTGGTTTCAATATGTTTATCAATGACAGCATTTCTCATTGAGTTAATTGATTTACACACATTACACAAGAGGAACCCAAGAGATTTTAGAGTATGGCTAGAAGAGGTAAAGAAAAATAAGGCAGACTTTATTAAACTTTGGAGGAGTAACGTGATTCCTCCACCATAAATAGTCTTATTTGATTGAATGACTGGGGTCAGTGAAAGAGGGCGTGGAATGGTGTCGGGTATTGTTTATTTCTAAATTGACCCAAAACCGCTGAAATCTGGGGCGACGACCGAATGTACGGAAAATGATGTTTTTATAACCCCCCCACATATGACATCCTTACAAACTGGAGTTTGTAAGGATGATGAAACATGATGGGGAAATTAATATAATAAAATTTATGGATTCAAAATCATTAGAGTTGGCAAGAAAATATTTGGGAGTAAAAGTTGAGGTTACGATGGACAGACCTTTGGGCACAAAACATCCTAAACACGATTTTGTGTATGAGGTTAATTACGGTTTCATTGAAGGCGTAAAAGCTCCTGACGGAGAATATTTAGATGCGTATTATCTTGGAGTTGCGGAGCCGTTAGAAAAATCAGAAGGACAAGTCATTGCTATTATTCATAGAAAAAATAATGATGACGACAAGCTCGTGGTTGTTCCCGAAGGAATGGAATTTACAGATGAGGAGATAATGAAACAAGTGCATTTTCAGGAACAATGGTTTGAATCTGAAGTGGTTAGAAAATAAGCCCCCAAAATCTTGGGATTTTTTGACATTAGTTCGATTTAATGTTAAATTAATGCTCGTTTTAAGTTGTTCTTTAGGGAGGGATTGTTGTCAGATAACAATGCTTCGGAAAAAGCCTCAAGAAAGGTTGGAAGTTTTCTCGCGATAATGATTATTGGCGTAGTTAGGATGTATATCGCCGAAGTTGTCCAAGAAGAGCCCCTGATCTTAAAGGTTAAGGAATCCGGTCCTTATTCAAAGTTAAAATTCGAAGACTTTGTTGTTTTTGAAAAGGATTCCTTGAGACTGCAGGGAGATGATCTGACTGCCTCAAATATTCTTCGCGAAGCTGTTCAGCGAGGTAAGCCTTTTGTCTCGGGGCTGGAAAGACTGGGGATTACTGATGGAACTTTGCGTGAAATCCTGCCAGTTGATGTTGCCGGCTAATAGCCGGTTTTTTTTATTGATTGCCTTGAGGGAAGCTTGCTCTGAGTTTTGTTGAAGGGTATAATTAAGGCATGAATAAAACTAATATTATCGTAGTGGTCGTGGCTCTGGTCGCTGTTGTACTTGTGGGCTGGTTCGCCTATAAGCAGGGCTATGAAAAAGGTTTGTCGGAAAACCAGCAAGACATAGAGTTCAACTTGCCAGGGATAAGATAAACAAATTGCCTCAAACTAAAAGTCTCGCACATGCGAGACTTTTAGTTTGAGGTTGACAATGTGTTTAATATTGCTTACAATAATCAAGCTTTAAAAACACAGGAGAAGAGTCGGTGCTAAAACTGTTGTTCCGAACAGGCTTTCCGACAGGGCGACGCATGGGTCAGTACAAGCTTTATGTCTTTGAGATTATGCTCAGTGATGGGACTACCCGCGAGGCGGTTGCTGACACATCAATGTGTGGTGACGTGGAGGACTTGCACTGGAAAGATCCAAAGACAAGAGTGGTAATTCCACAAACCACCGTTCTGGGCTGGAGAGAAACCTACAATTGTGATGCGGCAAGACAAGACATTGATGAGTATTTCAAACGTCCGATCAGTATTGTGGCTAGGGATCATTTGGGTGATGCTTTTACGAGACACATGACCCCAGAATTTTGTTATGACTGTAAGGAATATTTTGATAAGAAATCCAAACCTCCTGTTTCAGAGATTACCGGCTAATAGCCGGTTTTTTATTTTATAAAGCCGAAACATGGGTCAGGTTGACTTGAGGGGAAATTCGTGATATTTTAGCGAAAGTTCGCTTACATTCGAGGGAGCAAATGTGAAGGACAACGTTACGTCTGCCGTAAAACAGGGGCCAAGGCGATATCAAGAAGATAGGCACTATGAAACATATATTCCAGACAGAAAATGGCAACTAATGACCGTCATGGACGGACATGGTGGAGCAGAAGTTTCTGATTTTTGTGCAAAAAATATTTTCAGAATGATGTCGCTTGATGAAGGAAATCCTGAAGACAGATTGGGATCACTAGTTTCTAACCTAAATTCTGTTACTCGTCATCACGAAGCTGGATCAACTTTTTCGGGTGTGATAATTTCCGAAGAATTGAGCACTGTGTCCGTTGCGATTTTGGGTGATTCTCCTGTTGTAATTTATGACAAACAGGGCAGATTACATGTAAGCCCCGAACATAATGTGCGCTCAAATCTTAAGGAAAGAAAAGCGGCTCAAGAACGGGGTGGAATATATGACAACGGCTATATTTATCCTCGTTTTGGAGATATGGGGTTGCAGATGAGCCGAGCTCTTGGTGACTCTGCTCTCAATGGCATTATCTCTAGGGAGCCGGATATTTATACAGTTGCCGAACCAGCATGGGTACTTGTCGCGTCCGATGGAATTTTTGACCCTGGACACTCTGACACCTCTCGTTTACTGCAAGAGGTGGCAAAATATGCCAAGAGAAATGCAACTGCAGGTGAAATTATGGAATGGGCGGAAAAAAGAGGACTTCAAGACAATGCCACAGCCCTTGTCTGGTGTGCCGGCTAATAGCCGGTTTTTTATTTTTAAGAAGAAGTGATATAGTAATTTCATCATGTCTAAAGAAATACCAAAAATTGATGAGGAGTTGGTCAAAGAATTTGATACGTTAATTAAAGAAGAGGGGCGAAAGATAAAACCTGAAGAGCAATTAAAAAAAGCTCTGTGGGGTTTGGATGCATTAAAATTGGAAGGTAGAATAAATTCCGGAACAACGCTTGATGAGCTCGTTCAAATTGTTGAAGAAAGAACGAAAGAGTTGCTGGAAACCAATGCCTATGCAAAAAGCACTACACAAGGATTGGCTGTGGAAGAAATGAGCTCTGAATTACATGATATTGCCGAAAAGGAAGCCGAAACGGCCAAACGACTACTTAGCTACATGGAATCTGCGTTTGCATTATTAAAGCCAATGCAAATGAGTGAATATTATTTGGAAAACACACTGAAAGATGTTGAGTCCAGATTTAGAAGTTCTCTCAAAGTAAGGGAGAATCAGGCCGATTACGATGAAGAAAAAAAGCGAAGCGGAACAGAATATTAGCCTTGCCCAACTCCAAAAACTGTGCTACTATATTGCACAGTTTTTAGTTTCTTGAAAAGGGCAAAATGCAGATTCAAACAGGATTCTTTTGGCACGTGCATCACGAGGTATTGATAGAGTGGTGTCTTGGTTACAATGAACGTCGGAAATATATTCTTAAAGGCAAACCAAAAAGCGAACAAAAGATTCGCCTTCGCCTATTTAAACGAGTTGGGGGTAGCCTGCCCAAGGAGGTAGTTAAGACAGGGCAAGCTCATGTAAAAGCGTGGCAAGCCCTTGGAAAGAAAACGGGGCCAGCCTATAACGAAGCATGGCGAGTTTATTATTCAACACGGAAAGCCTATGATAAGGCATTAAAGGAAAATATGCCCGCAATTGAAGCATTGCATGCCAAAAAGTGCCCCAATTGTCCATGGGATGGGAAGACTATTTTTCCCAACAAACTAAGTTAGATTTTGACAGGTCCATCGGACCTGTTTTTTTAATCGGCTTTTTTGTTAACCACTCAGAGATAAAACCTTTGTATTTTTTTCGGAATTTGGGAGAAAGCATTGAATATGCACCAATTATTTTTCGGCAGGATTTAGCTCCACATTTACACTCCATTCGAAAATCGCTATTTTCAGTCATGGCATAATCCCAAGTTAATTCTTCGCCTTTTTCAATATCTCGCATCGTCACAATTTCAAAGAAATTTTTGATGCCACAGTTTGGGTCGCATGAGTGGGCCAAGCACCTTGCTACGCCTTTTACTTTTCCGTCACGCCATTTAGTTTTATCAAACTGAACCGCATGTCTTCCAGCGCGCACTGGAGGCACATCGGGCAACAGCATTGCCCGTTTGGCTTCGTAATATTTTCCATCAAAGACGCTGATGATTTCACCAGCTTTTATTTTTGCTTTTGCAAAAACGGCTTTGCCATATTTAGTTGTTTCTTTGATGACTGCTTTTGGGTTGTCTTTATTTTTCATAATTAAAGTATAGCTGGCAGTGAGGAAAAATGGAAGTTTACTTACATTTTATCCGAACGAACCAGATATACAAAGCGAAGCGAAGTATAACACCGAAATGAGAATGAAAATAATTTTTTTGATTATTAATCGTGTAAGTGTATGATAGAGGTAGGCTTTTATTTATAAAAACATGATTTTTAAAGCACCAGGACAACCAACCACACTGAAACATGTAGCATATCTTATTACCGCTACTTTTTTTGGATTAATTTTAAGTTTTATTATTCATGCACTTATTGAGATGGGCTATTTGCGCTGGGCAGATAGTCAGGGCTTACTTGTCCCATTCTATGGCGGTTGTGCTCTTACTCCAACAATTCAAATAGGGATTTGGGTGGTGGGTGCGGTTGGCGGATTTCTTTTGGGCCGTTTTGGATGGAGGAAGGTTTATGTTGAAAGAATTTGGGAAAAATAAATGAAAACATCTGAATTTAAAAAATACTACGAACGGCTGAATCCAAAACAAAAAGAAGCCGTTGATGCTATTGAAGGTCCGGTCATGGTTATTGCTGGTCCGGGTACTGGGAAAACTCAAATTCTCACTCTTCGCATTGCCAATATTTTGGAAAAAACAGACACTCCTCCAGAGGCTCTTTTGGCTTTGACCTACACTGAATCGGGTGTGGCATCCATGAGAGGTCGTTTGTCTGAAATGATAGGCAGTTCGGCTTATCGTGTGACCATCTCAACTTTCCATGGTTTTGCCAACAATATCATTCGCAATTATCCGGAGGAGTTTCCGTACATTATTGGCGCCAACAGTATTACCGAGGTAGAACAGTTCAAGATAATGGAGGGAATAATTACTTCATCGGAATTAACAATTTTGAGGCCTTTTGGTGATACGTTTTATTATCTCCGTGCGGCGCTTGGTACGATAAATAAATTAAAACAGGAAGGAGTTCAGCCAGATGAATTTGAAAAGATAATTAAGGATGAAGAAAAGAAATTTAGCTTGATTGATGATCTCTATCATGACAAGGGTGCGCACAAGGGTAAGATGAAAGGAAAGTATCAGGATATGCAAAAGCATATTTTGAAAAATAAAGAGCTGGCTATTTTGTATCATGCTTATCAAAAAGCCCTCCGTGATCAGAAGTTGTATGACTATAGCGACATGATAATGGAGGTTTGTTCTGCTTTGGAAAAAAATAAAGATTTTCTTCTGACTTTGCAGGAAAAATATTTATATTTCTTGATTGACGAACATCAAGACACAAACAATGCCCAAAATCGCATCATTGAACTCTTGGCTAGTTTTTTTGATAATCCCAACTTGTTTATGGTGGGTGATGAGAAGCAAGCCATCTTTCGTTTTCAGGGGGCTTCATTAGAAAACTTTTTATACTTTAAAAATAGATACAAAGGAGCAAAATTAATTACCCTCGTTCAAAATTATCGCTCAACTCAAACTATTCTTAACTTGGCCACGAGTTTGGCAAAAAAGGGCGAGCTGGAATCTCAGACTAAACATCCAGACAAAAAAATAGATTTGTATAATTTTAGTTCCACTGATGCGGAAACATATTTTATCGCCCGCAGTATTCAGGAAAAAATTAGTGGTGGCCTGCCTGCGCAGGCAGGAAAAGTAAAACCTGAAGATATCGTTGTTCTTTACCGCGAGAATCGCGATGCTTTGCCAATCGCCAGTATGCTTGAAAAGATTGGCGTGCCTTTTGCAATAGAGTCAGAACAGAATGTGCTTCAAGATGAAGATATCAAAAAGCTTTTGCTTATTTTGCGAGCGGTAAAGGGTTTTGGAGATGCGGGGCTACTTTTTACGGTTCTTCATGTTGATTTTTTGGGGGTAAGCCCGTTGGATATTTATAAGCTTATTGAATATTCCCGTAGCAAGCATTTAAATCCGTATGACATTATTCGCTCAGAACAAACTCTCAAGGAAGCTCGCATTGAAGACGCGGAAAGAATGCAGGAATTATACAAACAATTTTCAAACTGGAAACAACTTTCTCAAAACAAGGGTGCCGCTTCGGTATTTGAAATAATTGTTCGTGAGTCAGGATTTTTAGCGCATGTCTTGGCGAACTCGGATCCATTCGGAAAAATTGAAAAAGTGAGAGCGTTGTTTGATCAGATGAAATCTTTGATAGAAAATCACAAGGACTACGCACTTGAGCAATTTCTTGAACACCTGGACACGCTTGAGGAACATAGAATTACTTTAAAGAGCGATAATCTTCAAGTAAGACCTGGTAAGGTTCGTTTGATGACAGCTCACAAATCAAAAGGTCTTGAGTTTGATTATGTTTACATTGTTCATTTGTTTGACGGTCATTGGGGTAACAAGCGCCGAATAGAACATTTCAAAATGCCGGCTTCGGTATTTAAAATAGATTCAGCATTGGAAGAAAGCGAGAATCAGGACGAGCGTAATTTGTTTTATGTTGCTCTAACCCGAGCTAAGAAAGAAATCGTTTTAAGCTACTCAAGACAGGGGATAACGGGACGGGAACAATTGGCCAGCCAGTTTATTGAAGAAATGGATTCGGCCTTTATTGAGAAAGGCGAGGCCGATAAGTATGAAGAAGAATTTTTTGCCAAGCAGGAGATTTTGTTTTCGGAAAATAAGCAGGCAACCGTCGGTATTCAGGATAAAGAATTTCTTAATGAAATGTTTAAAAAATACGGTTTGTCTGTGACGGCGCTTAATAATTATCTTGATTGTCCGTGGAAATATTTTTATTCCAATCTTGTCAGAATCCCAGAAGCGCCAAACAAGCATTTGATGTACGGCAATGCTGTTCACCAAGCATTGAAAGATTTCTTTGATAAGTTTAAGGAAAATGACCTCGGGCCGGAGTACTTAGTTAAGAGATTTGAAGAAGAATTATCACACCAGCCGATTGTAGAGGATGATTACAAAGAAGCACTAGTGAAAGGGCGCAAATATTTGCCTGAATATTACAAAAATTATCACGAGAGTTGGGGTAAGAATTATTTGAGTGAATTTAAAATTGATGGAATTGAGATTGCTCCTGATATAAAAATAAACGGTAAGATAGATAAAATAGAAATACTAGACTCATCAAACAAGGTGAATGTGGTTGATTACAAAACAGGTAAACCCAAAACGCGTAATGTTGTCGCCGGTAAGACCGCCAGCTCTGACGGTAATTACAAACGCCAATTGGTTTTTTATAATTTACTTTTGAATAAATTTAATGACGGTAAATATAAAATGGCTTCGGGGGACATTGATTTTGTGGAACCCGATGACAAGGGGAGATTTAAGAAAGAAAGTTTTGTTATTAACAAAGAAGAGGTGGATGAGCTCGAAGAATTAATAAAGAAAACCGGAGATGAAATAATGGGCTTGGTGTTTTGGAACAAAACTTGCGATGACAAAGATTGTCATTATTGCCCCCTCCGTAAAATGATGCCCTAGAGGTGGGGGTTGACACTTTGGTGTAAAGTGTGCTATTATTATATTTCAGTACGGGCAGTAAGTAGTCCTGTGCAAAGGTTCGTCGGGGCCTAGTGGTTCCGGCGTAAGGCGAGCGTGTCAGGCGCCGTGGCTAAGAGGAAATCACCTCTCATCGCGCCAAAACGCGCTCATAACCCGCCCCCCGACCCCACGAGAGGAATCGGGCGGCCTAACCGAAAAAAGAAACGGAGTAGGATATTGGGTAGTCCGTGAGCGGAGATGGTCCGCTAACATAAATACCTCGGTTCGGGAGCCTGTCCGAGACAGTCCCAGGAGCGCTACGGCGCTCCTTTTTAGTTCTCACAGATTCGCCTCCCACCCCACCCATTTTCTGTTGCGTTTTCCCCATCATTTTTAATCCTGTGCTCCGGGCTAGACAAACAATAGCTTTAAAACCTCCGGAAGGCCTTCCGGAATTCCTTACTGTGTTTTTTAAAGAAAACACAGAGTCAGTTCCGGCTTTCCTGTCGGTTTAAGGTAAAGCTTTGTTTATATCTATCCCTCCGCAATGGTTTAAAAATGATACAGAAAATGCTTAATTAAAATTTAAAAATGCATTGGCTCAGGTTGAGCGAGCCAGTCCACATATTCTTGAAAAATGTTGCGGAAGCGTTTCGGCTTGGTTCTTCGGAACGCTGAGCATGAAGCAGTGGACTCCTCGCTGGAAGGAGGCCAACTGCGGTTTTTCAAGAGTATGTGGCTGGGGAGCGAGGGATTTGATTTATTTGTTTAAACTGCTGTATAATGAGTGATATGGGACGACACAAAAAGAAGGATAAATACGAGGGGAAAGATAAGAAAGACAGGGTGTCCAGATTTGATATCTCTCAAGAAACCAAGAACAGTATCTGGGGTATTGGGAGTTTTATATTGGCCCTTTTGAGTATTTTGAGTTTTGTTGGCAAGGCCGGCGTGGCCGGTGAAGGTTTTGATATGTTTGCACGAGCCCTCTTTGGTTGGGGCTTTTTCATTGTTCCAATAGCGTTTACTGTTTTAGGGGTTTCGTTTATTAAATCAATTTCAAGAAATATTTATCATAGTGCGGTATTTGGCACTTTGCTTTTTGTTGGTTCTGTTTTGGGTATATTTTACATATTTGGAAGTGGGGATTTTGATACAAGATTAGTTCAGGGCGGATATTTGGGCATTGTTCTTGGTGCGCCTCTTTTGTCATCTGTGGGTTTTGGAGCGTCACTATTAATTCTTGTTGCTCTTATTGTTGTTGCTTTACTGGTGTCATTGAACGTTCCGCTTTATGGATTGATATCCAAAAAAGATGAAGAGGAAAAATTGGTTGATAATGTTGTAATCAAAAAAGGCTCAGAGGTTGTTGATCAGAAGAAACAGGAAGCCAAACCAGCTCTTGTTGCCAAGCCTGTAAAAGTTGAAGAAAAAGAATTTGTAATTAAGAATTACAAGAAAGGCAAATGGGTACTTCCACCAACAGATATTTTGCATGAAGACCAAGAAGAGGCCATTACTGGAGATATCAATGCCAGCGCGTCCATAATCAAAAGGACTTTGGGTAACTTCGGGATTGATGTTGAAATGGGAGAGGTTTCTATTGGGCCCACGGTTACACAATTTACATTAAGACCGGCTATTGGCATGAAGCTTTCAAGAATTGCATCACTCCAGCAAGATTTATCCTTAGCCCTCGCTGCTTATCCAATTAGAATTGAAGCTCCTATCCCTGGAAAATCTTTGGTTGGCATAGAGGTTCCAAACAAGAAGGTGGCATTGATAGGTTTGAGAAACATGTTTGATCATGACGACTTTAAGAAATCAAAATATTTCCTACCACTTGCTTTGGGAAGAGACGTCTCAGGTAATCCTATTTTTGCTGGACTTGAAAAAATGCCCCACCTTTTGATTGCGGGAGCGACTGGTACGGGTAAGTCTGTCAGCATTAATACAATTCTTCTTTCAATGCTTTACAAACATTCACCTGAGGTTTTGAAATTAATTTTGATTGACCCGAAGCGTGTTGAATTAACATTGTTTAATGAGATTCCACATTTGATAACTCCGGTTATTACTGATAATAAAAAAGTTCTTGGAGCTTTGAAGTGGTCATTGGGCGAAATGGATAGGAGATACGATGCTCTTTCCAAGAATGGTTCAAAAGATATATTTTCTTACAACACCAAGATGGTTGAAAAGGATCAACCAATAATGCCGGCGATTGTTATTGTTATTGATGAGTTGGCTGATTTGATGGCTTCATATGGACGTGACGTTGAAGGAGCTATCGTAAGATTGGCTCAGATGTCCCGAGCTGTAGGAATACACCTTATCTTGTCCACCCAGAGGCCTTCTGTGGAAGTTATTACTGGTCTTATTAAAGCCAACATTACTTCTCGTGTGGCTCTTCAGGTGGCCAGCCAGATTGATTCTAGGACGATTCTTGATATGGCAGGCGCAGAGAAATTACTAGGTAAGGGAGATATGTTGTTCCTTGCTGGTGATGTCGCCAAGCCCCGACGCTTACAGGGAGCGATGGTAACTGAAAAAGAAGTTAAGGACGTCATGAAGTTTATTAAAGCACAGGCCGAGAACATGGAAGTAAATGAAGAAACTGATTTGAAACTTAATTTTGATGCGAACACCAATTCCACCGGAGGATTTACCGGAGGGGGAGATGATGATGCCGATGATGACATGTATGGCGAAGCCAAGGAAACAGTTGTTTTGGCCGGTAAAGCATCAGCATCACTACTGCAAAGAAGGTTGCGTGTTGGATATGCAAGAGCTGCTCGTCTGCTTGATTTGCTTGAAGAGAAAGGAGTTATTGGGCCAGGAGATGGTGCAAAGCCAAGAGAGGTTTACATCAGACAAGACGGCACAGTAGCTCAAGAGCCTGCTCATTTGGTTCAGGTAAGTGGAATGAACGCAGACACACCTGAAGCGGAAGCAGATGAAACAGAGTCTATTTAAAACTTAAATTTATTGCTAAAAATCGTCCCAATAGGGCGATTTTTAGTTGTTGACTGTGGGCTTGATTTTTAATCAAAACCATGATATGATTATTAGACATTGGTTCGTTAACCCGACAGTACAGAGGAGACAGAGATGCCATCAAAGAAGCAGACGGTGCCTACGGCTTCGCCCCGATACGACGAGCTGAAGCGGATGCTCGTCGAACGTCAGCGCGAAATCTTGGCCGAAGTTCAGGGCAAGATTCGCGATGTCCGAACCGAAGGTTCGGAGAAGGAGCACAAGGCCACTGGCCCTGGCGAGAACTCCGACGTCGACATCCAGGAGGACATCGAATTTGCCCTCATCCAGATGAAGGCGGAGACGCTGGCGAAGATCAACGAGGCACTCTCGCGCCTCGAAGAAGGGACCTACGGTCATTGCTTCGAGTGTGGCGAGGAAATCGCCCAGCCTCGGCTTCGTGCCTTGCCATTCGCGGTCCGTTGCAAGGACTGCGAGGAGGCCCGCGAGATAGTCCAACAGCGCGAACGAATTCAGGCGCGCCGTGCGTCCTCCAATCTTGGCTTCGACTTCCGAAGCTAAACAAACTGCCCCGAAAGGGGAGCCCCGATACGTCGGGGCTTTTAAATTTGTGTTGAAAAGTAATTTGCTTTAATAATTTGCTCTGTTAGAATAACAAGATAAATTTAAAAGTGTGTGAGGGAACACTTCTCAAAAAAATGGCAAAAAAACAAAACGAAAAACAAGCAGAACAAACCACAAGCAACAAGCATGTAGACATGACAATAAAAGAGATTCAGGAGAAATACGGTGAAGGATCTTTGATGCGTTTGGGTGAAGTAAAAAGAGTAAATGTTGATGTTATTCCAACAGGCTCAATTTCTTTGGATTTAGCTTTGGGAATTGGGGGAATACCAAGAGGCAGAGTTATTGAGATATATGGTCCAGAAAGTTCTGGAAAGACAACTCTTTGTTTGCATATAGTTGCTGAAGCTCAGAAAAAAGGAGGAGTCGCTGCTTATATTGATGCTGAACATGCATTGGATCCTGAATATGCTAAAAAGATTGGAGTTAACTTGGGAAATCTTTTGATATCACAGCCAGATACTGGTGAACAAGCATTAGATATTGTTGAATCTTTAGTTAAATCAGGGGGTGTCGATGTTATCGTTATTGACTCTGTGGCAGCTTTAACACCGAGAGCAGAAATAGAAGGTGAGATGGACCAGCAACACATGGGTTTGCAGGCACGATTGATGTCCCATGCCTTAAGAAAACTTACCGCCATTGTCGCTAAATCTAATACATCCATAATCTTCATTAATCAATTGAGAATGAAGATTGGGATTATGTTTGGAAATCCGGAAACAACTCCAGGTGGAATGGCTTTGAAGTTTTATTCTTCCGTCAGAATTGAAATCAGAAAAGCTGCTCAAATTCAGGTGGCCGAAAAGATAGTGGGGAATAGGGTTAAAGTAAAGATTGTTAAAAACAAAATCGCCGCTCCTTTCAGAACATGTGAATTTGATATTCTCTACAATGAAGGTATTTCCAAATACTCGGATGTTGTAAATGCTGGAGTTAAATATGGCATTCTTGCCAAATCTGGTAGCTGGTATAATTATGGTGAACAAAAAATGGGGCAGGGCGTAGAAGGTTCACGCCAGTTCCTCAAAGAGAATCCTAAGTTAGAAAAAGAAATAGTCACTAAAATAAAAGAGGCAGCAATCTTGGAGGCATAGCTTCGGAACCAGCCACCCTCAGACACGCCTCCGATAAAACCGCTCCTCCGTGAGCGGTTTTATCTCGGCTATATGAGCATAGTCGCCTCGGGCTGATGGACTCCGTCCAATATTTTATCAGCCTCTCGGCGCCTACCGTCTCAAATGTCTTCAGATGGCTGGGTTCCTCCGCTTTAAGATTTTGAAGCGTAAGCCCCATTGCCCCTAGACAATCTTTCGAATCCGGATTGCATGGTTTGTCAACGACCCTGAATGATAATGAAGGGTTCTTGACAAAATCCGGACCGAGAATGAAGTGAGCATTCCTCGCGGGGGAATGCGAACGGTTGGAGAGGGGCGATGTGGCGGAGCGGTTTTTCAAGGATATGTGGCTGGGGAGCGGAGCTTGACTTTTTGGGTTTTTTGGAGTATAATGTGTTTATAAGCTTAGTTTTGCGAAATTGGTTCAGGATTATTCGCGAATCAATTCCGCGAGGCTTGGCACTAGCATAAGCAGAATGCGCCGACAGAGTGTCGGAGAAAGCTGTTTAACTCAGCCACCTGCCTCGCGAGCTTTTTGATAATCTAGGCCGTCTCCGCTGGGCCATAAAAATTCGGCGGAAAGGATTAGGTCACTCTCCTAAAGTAGTGACTACCCGGAGGTCGTATGACTCTCATTATCATCGATGGCATTGTGTTCTCGAGCTGGAAAGACGCTCTGGAATACAAAGCGGGTAAGTAGCTGGGCAAAGGCCGGGTTGTTAACCCGGCCTCTCGAAATTAATTTTCAAAATATTGGAGCTTAATTTCGCGGGGCTGAGTTAACAAACGCGTGTGCCTATATCATCGGATGTAGGTCCGACTCTCAGGAGTGTAGGATAAACTCAGCCCTGCCTAGGTTTTCATAAACGACTTGGTGACGAGGTAAGTAGGGGGTAATAACTCATCACTCCTAATCTGCTCAGGCAGAGAGGACGGCAAGGTCAACCTGGATGGTGAAAATCCTTCAGGGTTGCGTAAGAGCAATCAGCCGATAACGACTAACTCCCACTAGTTCAAAAGTTTGGGGGCATGCATAAGGGTTTCCTTCGGGCAACCTCACACATACAAAATAGGGAAGCCCCCACCCATTACAAAAACGACTTCCTTCGAGGAGTCGGCTGGATATCCCTCCAGCAACAAAAGGGGAGGCCTCGCTACCAAGCGAGGCCTTTTTCGTAAACTAAAGTAAACTAAAAACCGCTCTTGAGCGGTTTTTAGTTTACTTTACAGTCTGGTTTCGAGTGTATGGCATTAGTGCCATAAATCTTGCGAGTTTGATTGCTTCAGCAACTCTTCTTTGGTGCTTGTTGCAAAGCTCATTTCTCTTGCTTGTGGCAATCTTAAACTGGGAAGTTACATACTTCCTTAAGAATTGAGTGTTTTTGTAATCCACTCTGTTTATATTATCTTGGCAAAATTTGCATTCCATATGTGTGTTTTTTTAAAAAGGTAAATCGCTTTCTTTGATACTCATTTCATCTTCTTCGACCCCTGAATTCATTGGTTCATCGGCATCAATTATCGGGATATCTGAATCTTTTATTGGTGCTGGCGATGATTTTTTTATATCAGATACTTCTGCGGAGTAGCCACCTTGTCCACCCATTGCCTTTGGTCCCATCTGTAAGCTTTCGGCAACTATTTCAGTAACATATCTTTTAACATTATCTTTTCCGGTCCAATTTCTTGTCTGCAATCTTCCTTCAATCATGATTAGACCACCCTTCTTAAGATACTGGCTAGCAATTTCTCCTAATCGGCTCCATGCGATTACCGTGTGATATTCGGTGGCATCTTTTCTGCCCCCAGATGGATCTTTCCAAACTCTGTTTGTTGCCATCTTTAAGGTGGTAACGCTTTGGCCACTTGTAGTAGATCTTGTTTCAGGATCTTGGGTTAATCTACCGATTAAATATACTTTGTTTAAATTCATGTTTTTGTTATTTAATTTTTTAGAGGCCCCCTATTAATTCTTCAAGTTTTTTGTCCAGTTCCTTGCTCTCTCCGGCCACCGGGGTGGAAGCCTTAATTTGAGCCCTCTTTTCCTGTCTCTCTTTCATTTTGATTTGTTTTAACATTGATTGTTTCTTTTCCAAATCAGATGGTAGTTTGATTATCAAATATCTCAATACTTCCGAGTTTAGTTTTAGCTGTTCATTTAATACATCTAAAGCTTGGGATTCGGATAAATTGAACTGAACATATCCAAAAAAGCTATATCCATGATGTTGTATGTCATAGGATAAGTGGGTTTTTTCAGGCTCTTTTGAATAAGAAATAACACCCTTGTTGGAGGTTATAATGCTTTCAATGCCTTGTCGTATTTCCTGAACCTTTGTCTCCTCTAAGTCTGGATTTATGTGAAAAGCCAGCTCGTAATTTGTTTGTTGCACTTTTGTGAACGATTTAAGTCCAGTAGATAGGGCAAGAAGTGCCACTAATGGGTATTCTACCGAGGCGAAAAACGTGTTTATTAATGTGGTCTTATGGTATCAATTTGAGCCAAAAATGTCAATCTAGTTGCTTTGTTTGAAATTTATTGTATATTACAGGGCAAATCATTTCTTTCACAAGAGTTTGGGCCATGGTTAAGACCGTTTCGTTGCTAACCATTAGAGACAAGAAATTGTTGGTGGTTTTAAGTAAAAAACACACCCTTTGGACACCCCCTGGTGGAAAACTTGAACCAACGGATAAGAACCCGAAGGTGGCACTGGAAAGAGAGGTGTTTGAAGAGTTGAGGGTTGGACTGACAAATATTCAAGAACACATCGGCATCAGTGGTATTAGTGCGTCTGGACGACCTGTTTATGTATATACCTATTTAGCTGACCTTGCGGGTGATCCGGTTCCAGCAAACGAAATAGTAGGTTTTCGCTGGATTGGTTACACCAAGGAGGAGCTGGAAACAGTATCGCCAGTAACCAGAGACATTATGTCCTGTATGAAAGCAGTGGGATATTTCTAACTCGGAGTAATCCGAGTTTTTTATTTACCAATAAGGATCTCCACTACATCACCTTCTTGGATGATGTAATCACGACCGACGGTTTTGATAAGGCCTTTTGCGCGAGCGGGGACTAAGCCCTCGGCCTCAAGTAGGGTTTTCCAATTTATAACTTCAGCGCGAATAAATAATCTTTCAAAGTCTGTGTGAATTGCACGAGATGCTTTTGGGATTAAGTCGCCTTCGTGAGCGGTCCAAGCGCGCGTCTCGTCTTCACCGGTGGTGAGGAAAGTTACGAGGCCAAGTGTTTTGTAGCTTTGCTTGATGAGTTGATCTAATCCAGCATCTTTCATGTTGAATCCGACGAGGTATTCTTTTTTCTCGTCCTCGGTTGCTTCAGACAAAATTAATTCTAAGGGGGTGGATAAAACAACATAATCTCTGCCGGCCATCGCTTTTAATAAATCTGGGCCAGGTTTCCAGCCATCAGACATTTGGGATTCGGAAACGTTTAGTACAAAAATTACTTTTTTGTCGGCAAGAAGCGCAAGGGGAGGTAGGTCTTTGTCCTTCTTTTCGTTTCTTTTCGTTTTTGTTTCTAGGTCGGCAAGCTCAAGTTCTGTTTGAATTATTTCTATATCACCAACTGGGTCAATTTTATTATGGACATGAGTAATGTTTTTATCTTCAAAAACACGAACAACGTGGGCAATGGCGTCTACTTCGCGAATGTTGGCCAAAAATTTATTTCCCAGACCTTCGCCTTGTGATGCGCCCTTTACCAGCCCGGCAATGTCGTAAAATTCTATGGTTGTGTTGATTATCTTTTTTGAATTAGAAAGCATCGCCAGAGGCTTCAAGCGTTCATCAGGAACAGCAACAACCCCAACATTGGGGTCAATGGTGGTGAAAGGGTAGTTCTGGATATCTACTTGTTTGTTGGTCAGAGCCTTGAAAAGGGTTGATTTACCCACATTCGGAAGCCCAACAATACCGATGCTTAGCATGTTCAGATTGTAGCAGAAATTCAGGAAAAACCAAAAACAAAAAAGCCCCTAACTTAGGGGCCAATATTTGACAGGTGATCCGGCTTCACGATTGGGTCATACCACCTGTGACCATCCTCACAAGTAAAAAAGACAACCCAAGCGCCTGAATAAAAACACACGTCACAGGAAACTCTTCGTTTGCCACATTCTTTTTGTTGTCCAATAAATTGAACGCAGGTTTTGTTGTCAGCGACGGTTTCTTCAATCGCAGATGCGGGCGGTAACGTGTTTTTCGTCATTCCAGACCCATCTTTTCTTTGGTTTATTTTAGTGCGGAACTGGCCAATACTTTAGACCTTTCCTGTGGTTTTGTCAAAACGGACACTATAGACCCATTTTGGCTTTGACTTCTGTGAGGGTTGTTGATGCGAGTTTTCTGGCTCGTTCCTCGGAGTGTTCCAAGATTTCCATTACGTGGTCTGGGTCTGCTTTGAGTTCTGCATATTTCATCTGGAAAGGTTTCAAGAAATTAACAACTACTTCGGCTAAATCTGACTTAAACTCACCATAAGATTTTCCATCGTACATTTTCTCAATCTCCTTGTAATTACTTATTTTAGGATCCAAAAGAGAGTATATGGTCATCAGATTTGAGATACCGGGTTTTTTGTCTTCATCATAGATTACTTCTTTTCCAGAGTCAGTGGTGGCCTTTTTTATTTTTTTACGGATTTCATCAGGGCTATCAGAAAGGGCAATTCCCTCATCTCCGGTCTTGGACATTTTCTTTGTTGGATCTTGGAGAGACATGATACGCGCCCCAGGTGCCATGTATGCTTTCACTGGTTCAAATGTTTCACCAAACATGGAGTTGAATTTTCTGGCAATTTCGTTGGTAAGGTCAATGTGGGGCATCTGGTCTTCTCCAACAGGAACAATGTTGGATTTATAAATTAAAATATCAGCAGCCATTAAAACAGGATAGTCCAAAAGCCCCATGTGATTATATTTGGGAGATTTTGCAAGCTGTTCTTTGTAGGTTGGTAGGCGATCCAGCCAGCTTACGGGAGTGATGGTATTGAAAATCCAACCGAGCTCAGTGTGCTGTGGAACTTTTGATTGGCGAATGAGAAGGGTTTTGTCAGGATCTACTCCGGCAGCGAGATAGTCTAAAACTACATCCATAACTTGTTCGTGGTATTTTTTGGGATCAAATGGGGTGGTAATGCCATGATAATCAACCACAGCGAAAACAGCTTGTCCGCCTTCGGATACTTTATTCTGTAGTTCTATCCAGTTTTTGATAGCGCCCAAATAATTACCAAGATGTAATTTACCTGACGGTCGCATGCCCGAAAATACTTTTGTCATAGCTATAGATTAACTTAAAATTAAGTTTTTTTCTAGATACTGCCCAATCAACCCCTCGCCAACCATCCTCTCACTACGCTCGCTCACCCAGCGTGCTCGCTCCCTGCTATTGCTCACAAGCTCTCTCGTCTAAGACTCGAACCATGCCCGCTTATTTCGCAAAAGCCGCTCAAGAATGCATTGGCTCGGGTTTAATCAAA
>Ga0209210_1000668_pt1 | contig 34153 bp, 38 predicted proteins | sample RifGroA1_FD_183991 | JGI IMG/M metagenome (GOLD analysis project Ga0209210, IMG submission 183991) | Contaminated groundwater microbial communities from Rifle, Colorado, USA - Rifle Groundwater A1 (SPAdes) (version 2) | ecosystem: Environmental > Aquatic > Deep subsurface > Groundwater >...
GAGAACTACGAAGATAAAGATTTTTAGGTCGGCATATTAATAATAATTATTAACCGCTTCGCTGTCCCGCTGAAGCGGGAAGAAAAAAATAATTAATCGCTGCGCTGTTTTTCCAGCGTAGCTGAAAAAAAATGGCAAAAGAAGTTGTAAAAAGAGACGGCACAAAAGAACCTTTTGATGCCGGAAAAATTAGGAATGCGATATCGATGGCCGCAACAGAAGCTGGATTAGAAGAGGAAAAGAAAAAGGAAGTTGTGGAGCAGGTTACTGCGGTGGTTGTAGGAATGGCAGACACCAAAGAAGAAATTACTACATCAGAAATTAAAGAAAGCATATTGGCAGAGCTTGATAATGTTGAACCGTCGGTATCTGCGGCTTGGAGAAAGTACGACTCAGAAAACAAGCAAGCGTAGTTTTCGGGTTTGTATCAAGAGCGTTTTGGCAATAGCCTGGACGCTTTTGTTTTCTTGGTGTTTGTGCGAAACTAAAATAGTTCGAGATGATCAATAAATTTATAATAACTATGAGACAGACAAAATATTTAATTGGTTTGGCGATAATATTAGTAATATTGTTGATTTTTTACTTCCTACCCAAAAAAGAAGAAACTTCTTCGGTTGGACAAAATCAACAATTAAAAATTATGGAAAACGGTCTAAAAATTGAAGATATTAAAACTGGAAATGGCGCAGAGGCCAAAGCTGGCAATACTATTACAGCGCACTACACGGGTACGCTTTTGGACGGAACGAAATTTGACAGTTCTTTGGATAGAGGACAGCCATTTTCTTTTGAGTTGGGAGCCGGAAGAGTTATCTCTGGTTGGGATCAGGGCGTTTTAGGTATGAAAGTTGGCGGCAAGAGAAAATTAACCATTCCGCCAGATTTAGCCTATGGGGCAAATGGAATACCAGGCATGATTCCGCCAAACGCAGCCCTTGTTTTTGAGATTGAATTATTGGGAGTAGAATAGATGCTTTTTTCATGGAGCAGGTAAGTCGTTTACTAGATGCCAAAAATAAACCCTTAAACCATATCGTTGTTTTTGGTTTGTCATTGTTATTAGTGTATGTTTTTTTGTTGTCCGGAATAAGCTTGAATAGAGCCGTTGCCGGAGCATCATTCGTGCTTTTATTCTTGATACTTATAATAGGGCCGTGGATGCAACTTATTAAACCATCTATAAGAGTTTTACCATGGGGGATTCCTTGGAGTTGGCGAGGAGAACTGGGTATTTGGTTTGCGATTTTATCTGTCATACATTTTTTATTGGTTTTTTCTGGCGACAATTGGAAAATCAGATGGTCATTAGCGGCTATTCTGGGATTGGTGGCTCTTTTTTGGACGACTATCTTGGCAATTACTTCTTTCAGTAAAATCATCAAGCTATTAGGCGTTGATTCTTGGAGGTGGCTACACGCTTTTGCCTACGTAATTTTTTATACGTCTGGATTACATGTTGTATATCACGCTTTTCTACGCAACGGCCGGCCAAGTCACTGGCTACATTGGGCATATCTAGCAATGATGATTATAGTGGTAATTTTAGAAGCCAGCGCTTTCGTTAAGAATGTTATCCATCGTAAAAAAGCCTAGGGAATTGGATCCGCCAAATAAACAAGCCCCGAGTTGGTCTCGGAGCTTTTTGTATTTGTCTAGGGTTTGCCTTGAGAGAGAGCTTTGATTCTTTCCAAGACATAATTTCTTTTTCTGTAATGGATGATTGTGCGGTTTGGTCCAAGTACGCTGGCTATGCGTTCCGTGGTTGAATGGGGCAATAGATTGTGAGTAATATAAGCATCTGCCTCTGGTAGGTGGCGCATACCGTCCGAAACGACGTGCTGTACGAAAGCGATAGAAGGAAAGCTCTTTTTCAGCTTTGTTATTTCGCCTCCGCCGTACTTTTTTTCAGGAACGCAGAATAATACAGTGATTTCTTCTGGGTTTCCGTTATTCTTTGGCCGCAGCAGATTCGCTTTTTCTTCTCTTTCGTACCTGTGCGACAACTATCCTTCGCGAAGTTCGAGAGTCTCATTGTGCGGCAGGCCGCACCTGCTTCTAGCTTTTTGATGATGCTCTCTTGAGAATCGATTCTCTCGTCCTTCTTTCTCGTTTCCTTCTCGAGCTCTTTGATACGCTCCTTTCGTAATCTGATCTTTGAGCGCAAATCTGTAATTTCTTTTTTGAGCTCGCCTTTTTCTGCCTTGTGCGACCCCTCCATTTCTTTAATTTGTTCTTCCAGCAATTTAATGGTTTCATCGCGAGAAAGAACTTCCGCTTGTAGACGCCCTGATTCCTCCTCCAGTGTTCTGACTTGTTCCCATAATCCGTCTTTTGGTGGTGATTCCTGGGTTGTGGCTTGTTCTTCTGCGCAAGTATCACTTAAATCTCGTGCCATTTCGACATCTCCTTATAGGGAATATTAAGAACTGTAATTGTATATTTTATAACACATGCTGATATTTACACAAATCCATACTTGATATTTCAAAGTGGTTGTGTATGATAAAACCAACATTATGAATTGCGGCAGAAACAATAACAAGCATTACATCAGATTTATTTGGCTCCAAGTTTTTCAGGAGTTTGTTTCTGTTGCAAAAAACACTTAACCATTTTTAGAACAATATATTTGCGTCAGAGGTAAGCTCCTGAAAGGGAGCTTTTTCAGTTCTTTACCAACTTAACAAGGAGGGTTAAACGCTATGCGTGAACCTGACAATGATGCCTCTGACAGCAATAATGTCGATAGTCTGGGAAAAATGAATTGGGATTCTTTTAGGGGGTTTCCCGACCCGGGCTTCATTCCCGCTGTTTATTGCGCGATCTGCAAGGATAATCACCCCTGGGGTAGATGTCCCTTGCAACCAAATGATCCGGCCGTGTTCCACGACTTGATGCGCGGTCCGAACGATTGTTTCTAGGAGGTTAATATGACAGATTCAATCGAAAGCAAAGGAAGCATACCGGATTATTTGCTTCCTAAATTCGACGACGAGACAGATTTCGTTAGCGAGATTGGAAACACCACTCATTACTCCGAATGGAGCAAAAGAGAGGCGGGTCAGCGATCAGTGTTTGTCGATGGTGATTATAATACCTCTATTGATCCATCTCCATTCGCAGGTCCGTCTGTGTGGGAAAGCGAGATTTTCTAAGTTCTTTGGCGGATATTTCGAGTTCTGCTCTGATATCCGCCTTTTTATTTTGTAGGTATTGACAGATTATGGTTGAATATGCTATGCTGAAAACAGCATAATTTGTCAAGGAGGAGATATAATGACAGTAATCCGTTGGATCTTGGCGATATGCGCCATTGGCGTCCTGATTGTATTCTGCGTCATTGGGAACAGAATCAATCACGATATCACTGAGCCATTAAAATCGGCTCGCCGTTGCTACACGTCAGGAGAAGCTATTTGCTATCTTCAGAAAGCGTCTGATCAACTTGATAAGCGCGGCTGGGATGAAGAAGTGGATCAGGTCCAAGGGTTGATTACTCAACTGAGTAATCATTCAACGTATTCGATTGACCTCCGTTTTTCGGAAGCAAAAGATGTTCTTTGGACGATGACTGAATGGCAAGGAGAAGGTTTTCCTATGCCAAAAATGAGTCATTTCCACCTCATTGACAAGTATAGGGGTGGGATCTGGATGTGGACAATTTTCTGGGCAAGCGTAATCCTTTTTTGTCTTAGTTTTCGAAAAGAATTAACGCCACCAGAAGAAATTATCGAGGCTTCGCCTCGTCCCTTCGGTTATTACACGAAGTAAAGTGGCGAACCCAGTGCGAGCAAGGCCCTACGCAAAGCGTGGGGTTTTTTATTTGGCGGCAAGATTATGAATGATATACTAATGTTATGAAGCAAGCAGTAATGATAATTGTTATTGTGTTGTTATTTGCGGCAACAGTGATTTTGGCTTTTAATCTTCTGGAAGATATTACCAGATTGGTCGAATCGAATTTACCAGGAATACAAACAGAGCTTTCTAAGAAGATTTTTGCGCCGCCACCCATTAAGTCTTTAGCAGAGCACCCGGATTCATATTTAACAAAGGAGGGTGTCTTATCTTTTACGAATATTCAAAGGCAAAATAATAACATACCTTCTCTCAAAGAAAATGCGGTACTGGATCTGATGGCCTTGGCGAAGGTGGAAGATATGTTTGAAAATCAATATTTTGCGCATCAATCGCCATCGGGCAAGGGAGTAGGAGGTTTGGCAGAAGATTTTTCTTATCAGTTTATAATTGTGGGCGAGAATTTAGCATTGGGTGGTTTTAAAGATGACGAAGCTTTGGTTACGGCCTGGATGGAGAGCCCGGGACACAGAGAAAACATATTGAATAAAGCCTATCAAGAAATAGGGATTGCCGTGAAAAAAGGAGTTTTTGAAGGAAAAGAAGTTTGGCTTGCGGTTCAACATTTTGGATTATCATCAGGCGCGTGCCCGACAATAGATCAACGGTTAAAAATTAGTATTGACGGAAAAGAAACGCAGATTTCATTATTGAAACAAGAGTTATCGGCGTTAGAATCAGAAATAAAAGAAGCGAGAAAGAAGGGTTATGACAGAGAGGAATACGGAGAAAAGATAGGTGAATATAATATTTTAGTGGGTCGATACAATGACTTGATTAACGAAAATAAATCTTTGATTAATATCTATAATATTCAAGTAAACATATTTAATAATTGCGTGTCTGGTTTTCTTCAGTAAAGACAGGGCTTGATATTAATGATGGAATTCTCAATTTTTAAAAAATCAAAAAAAAGTAATGCTAGACTAGGGCAACTTAAAACAAAAGATGGCGTAGTGGAAACGCCTTCTTTAGTTCCTGTTGCGACTCAAGCGGTTGTAAAAACGTTAGATAGCGCGGAAGCAGTAGATGCCGGTTGCCAAATTCTTGTTGCTAACACCTTTCATTTGCATTTAAAACCCGGAGAAAATATTGTGAAAAATGCCGGTGGCTTGCATAAGTTTATGAATTGGCAAAAACCCTTAATGACAGATTCAGGCGGTTTTCAGGTATTTTCTCTGGGTTTTGGTAAAGACCTAGGAATCAGTAAGGTTTTAAAAGATGATTTACAAAGAAAAAAATCAACGATTAAGGTAGGCAATCAGCCGACATTCGTTAAAATAACCAACGACGGAGTTTATTTTAATTCTCCGGTTGATGGCAAAAAACTATTTATAGGACCCAAAGAGTCAATGAAAATTCAGGAGGATTTAGGCGCTGATATTATTTTTGCCTTTGATGAATGTCCGCCGCCATCAGCCGACTATAAGTACATCAAGCATTCTCTTTTAAAAACACACGATTGGGCTAAAGTTTGTTTGAAAAGCAAGAAAACGAAGCAAGCGCTTTTTGGCATTGTTCAGGGTGGAAGATATAAAGATCTAAGAGTGGAGAGCGCAAAATTTATCGCTTCCTTATGTTTTGATGGTTTTGGTATTGGCGGTGAGTTCGGCTCTAACAAGAAGAATATGGCGGGAATGTTACGTCAAACAATTAAAGAGCTCCCCGATAAAAAACCCAGACATTTACTTGGTATTGGCTATCTGGAAGATATGGAAAATATTATTAAGCAGGGGATTGATTTGTTCGATTGTACTGTCCCAACTCATTACGCAAGGAGGGGTATTGCTTTTATCAACAAAAAGAAGCATCGGAAGATTGATTTGTCAAAACCTATCTTTATTAAAGATAAAAATCCTTTAGATAAAAATTGCGAATGTTATGTGTGTCAGAATTACAGAAAGAATTATATTTGCCATTTGATAAAAGCCAAGGAGATTACCGGACTGAAGCTTTTAACTTTTCATAATTTATTTTTTTTCAATGATTTTGTGGTGGGGATAAGGCAGAAAATCAAAGATGGTAAATTATGAAAAAAATTACAAGACGAACCGTTCTATTATTAATATTATTTATTTCTATATCTATAGTGCTTTTTAGATTTAACAAAGACGATTTTGCAGTTTCCAATAATGATGTCGGAAAAATGAGCAAGGTTTGTTTTGGTAATAATTGTTTTCAAGTAGAGTTAGCTATCAGCCCTAAGCAAAAGCAACAAGGGTTAATGCTTAGGGGGTTTTTGGATCAGAATCAAGGAATGTTGTTTGTCTACGAAAAAGAAGGACGTTATTCTTTTTGGATGAAGAATACTTTAATTCCACTAGACATGATTTGGATCAATAACGAAAATAAGATTGTATTTATAGAGAAAAATGTTCAACCATGCAAAAACATTCCTTGTCCGTCGATTGACCCAGAAGCTGATGCGAAGTATGTTTTGGAATTGAATGCTGGCAAATCACAAGAAATAGGTCTTGCAGTTGGCGACCAAGTAAGTATAGAATATTAATTATAACCATTGTACTGTCTCGCCCGAGACGAAAAGAAAAATATATGTTTGATCAATTTAAACAATTAATGGAGATGAAAAAGATTAAAGACGTAATCGATAAAGTCAGAAAAGAAGCCGAGGTTAATGGCGTAAGGGTCGTGATGAACGGGAAAATGCAGATAGAAGAAATTATTTTGAATCCTAGTCTCGACCAAGAGCAGCAATCTAGAGCCGTAAAAGACTGCGTAAATACTGCCCTTGCGCAGATTCAACAAGAAATTGCCACGGAAATACGTTCTGCCCAATTTGGAATATGACAGAATATTTAACAAAAGAAGGCTTAGAAAATCTAAAAGAGGAATTAAGGGTTCTTGAAACAGAGAAGACTAAAGAGGTTTCCGAAAAATTGAAAGCCGCAATCGAGCAAGGAGATCTAAGTGAAAACGCAGCTTATGATGCTGCCAGAGAAGAACAGGGGTTACTGGAAAGCAAGATTAGGGAATTGAGAAGTATAATTTCGCAGGCCAAAATTATTAGCGGAAAATCAAATGGTAAGATTGAGATTGGCGCAACTGTTATTTTATTCTCAAAAGATGGGAAAGAAGAATTTTTATTGGTGGGGCCAGAAGAGGCGGATATTCTAAATAATAAAATATCTTTTAAATCTCCATTAGGTAGCGCTCTTTTGGGTAAGAAAAAAGGGGATGTCGTGGATATTGATACGCCTAGTGGGAAAAAACAATACAAAATCTTATCTACAAAATGATCTCAAAATGAGCCTTAGAAACTTGAAACTAGAATTAAGAACTTATGCCGATCCAAATAGAGCTAAATTATTGCAAGGTTTTTTTAAGACTGGGGTTGGCGAGTACGGAGAAGGAGATATTTTCATAGGCGTTACAGTTCCAGACTCAAGAAAGATAGTAAGAAAATATTCTGATATTGCGCTGAAAGATGTTTTAGAGTTGTTACAATCAAGAATCCACGAAGAAAGGTTAGTGGCCTTGCTGTTAATGGTGGACAAATTTTCTCGGGACGATTCGAAACGGAGCGTAATTTATAAAGCCTATATTAAAAATATAAAAAAAATTAATAATTGGGACTTAGTCGATTCATCCGCGCCAAAGATAGTCGGAAAATATCTACTAGATAAACCAAGAAGCATTCTTTATAAATTAGCTAAGTCGAATAGTGTTTGGAAAAAGAGAGTAGCCGTCATTGCTACTTTTTCTTTTATAGAAAATAATCAGCTAGAAGACACTATTGCAATTTCAAAAATTCTTTTGAGAGACAGGCACGATTTAATACATAAAGCCGTTGGTTGGGCGCTAAGAGAAGTTGGCAAAATAAACCTTAAAGAAGAAGAAGACTTTTTGAAGCTTTATTGTAAGATTATGCCCAGGACAATGTTGAGATATGCTATCGAAAAATTTCCAGAACCAAAAAGAAAGAAGTATTTATCTCTATAGTTATTAGATTGCGGCAAGAATAAATTTTTGATAAACTATCTAATATGAAAAAACATATATCTAGACTGGCTGATGCCGAATTACCACGAGAGAAAGAGGATTTTAGAAAGACTTTCCAATGGAGGATTTTCCGTATTATGGCTGAATTCGTTGAGGGGTTTAATTTTGTAGCCGATTTTAAAAAATCTGTTACTGTGTTCGGCTCGACGATGCTAAAAGAAGACAACCCGTATTACCAGAATGCCCGTAAATTCGGAGAATTGATGTCCAAAGAGGGATATATGATTGTTACGGGTGGTGGGCCAGGAATTATGGAGGCAGCTAACAGAGGGGCTTACGAATCGGGTGGCGATTCAGTGGGTATTAATATTCGTTTTGTTGGAGGAGAAAGAGCCAACCCCTATCTTAAAAAATCGATAGGGTTTTATTATTTTTTTGTTAGAAAAGTAATGCTTTCGTTCTCTGCTTCCGGTTACGTGTTTTTTCCCGGGGGATTCGGCACTTTAGATGAATTTTTTGAGATAGTAACCCTAATACAGACAAAGAGATTGCCAAAGAACGTCTTGGTGGTCGCGGTAGGCAAGGATTACTGGGGGCCATTATTCGATTGGATAAAAAGTAGTCTGGTTGAAAAGAATAAAACTCTTAGCCCAAAGGCGCTCGATATTTTCAAGCTCGTAGATACTCCAGAAGAAGCGGTTGCTTTAGTGAAGAGAAATTCAAATAATAAAATTTTTGATAGTGCAGAATAAACAAGTTTGTTTTTTCGAAATAAACAAGTTTGTTTCTTCGAAATAAACAAGTTTGATTTTTTAAAATTAATTCATGTTGAGATTAATTATTGTTGCAATGATTATATTCGCGGCGTTGGTATTAGGTTATCTTTGGTATACGAACCAATTAATGTTTTAGTGCCCAATGTTAAAAACAACAAAAAAGAGAAAAATAAAGGTGCGGACAGAAAGAAAAAGCAAAATGTTGAGTAAAAAAAAGAATAAAAAAATTCTTGTAAGTCCACATAAAGAAAATAAGCCTTTAAATAACCATATCGTTAATTCGATAGAATCTTCTTCTAAACAAATCACGGGCGATATTAAAAAAACGAGAGTGAGAGTCATTGGTGTTGGGGGAGGTGGCGGTTCTATAGTTTCAGAATTGGCTTCCAAGGTGCAGAAAGCGACTTTTGTTGTCGCAAATACTGATTCGCAAGCATTAAAGTCGATAAACAAAAAGGCGAGCAAATTTCAGTTTGGACAAAGCTTGACCCGAGGACTAGGCACTGGCACAAAAGGAGATATAGCAGAATTAGCCTCTCAAAACGATAGAGAAAAAATAAAGAAACTTTTAAACGATCAAGATTTATGCATTTTCGTTGCATGTCTAGGAGGAGGAACGGGTTCTGGAGCAGTACCTGTTTTTGCGAAAATAGCAAGAAGTTTGGGGGGGATAAGCTATGGTATTTTTACTTTGCCTTTCAAGTTTGAAGGAGAGAAAAAAATGCAACTCGCGATAGAAGCTTTGGATAAATTGAAACCCAATCTAAACGCCATTTCTATAATTCCAAACGACAGAATTTTTCAGATCGTTGATAAAAGTACTCCATTAAAGAGCGCCCTTTCGGCGATTAATAAGCTTTTGGCAGATTCCCTAGAAGCTTTACTTGAAACTATTTATAGCCCAGGATTAATTAATATCGATTTTGCGGATTTAAAAACCGTCTTTGATGGCAGGGGAAGATTGGCCTATCTAAATACAGCAGAAGTTTCAAACACCGAGAACAACGATGAATTAGTAAAACAGATTCTACATTCACCTTTATATCCTTACACAATCAAGGGCGCTAAAAGTATTTTGTTTAATATGGCCAATGGTAGGGATTTAGAATTATCGGAAGTGTCGCAAATATCAAATATTGTTTCAGACGCTGTGAATAGACAGGCAAAAATTATCATGGGCATTGCCCATGGTAATGCTCATGGCGGTGCGGCGAAGAAAGATCAAAAAGATGGAAAGATAAGAGTAACTATCTTGGCTACCGGGTGTGGTCAAAGAATTCTTACTGAACAATACAGCAAGCAAAATAATAAACCAGCTAGAACCAAAAAGAACAAAAAGATAATTAAAAAAATAAAAACTACAAAGCCTCAAAAACGCAACGTTGTAGTTAGTAAAAAACCCGCCAAAAAGAAACAGAACATTCGCAGTATAGACAAGAAGATCGCATCGCCTTTTTCAGGAATAACTCAACAGAACGGAATTGTTAATACGCCACAAAGCGCAAAAGAAGAAAAAGTGGAAATAAAAGTCAGAAGGAATGGTTTAGATATACAAAAAAGCATTGAAGAGGAAGAAAAAGAGCTTATTTCACAGGAGAACAGGTGGGAATTGCCAGCTTTCTTGCGCAGAAAAAACAAAGAATAAGCAAGCTTGATTCTAACGAATAAAGCAAGCTTGATTCTAACGAATAAATTAAAGTAGATTGGTTATGGAAAATATTGTCAAAAAAGCGATAGTGCCAATAGCCGGAATGGGAACAAGGTTTTTACCGCTCTCTACGGTTTTACCAAAAGAACTTTGGCCTTTAGCGGATTTTCCGGCAATTCAATATATCATCGAAGAGGCAAAAGATTCTGGAATACAAGAAATTATCTTCGTTATTTCTTCGGACAAAAAAGCAGTTGTTGATTATCTAAATGTTCTATCCGGGAAGAAGAAGGTTGCTAATATGCCCAAGCTCGAAAAGATGTTAATGGAAAGGAAGAAAACAGACGCCCTTGAATCGCTAAGACAGCTTCAGGATTCAATGCAAGATTTAAGCTTTTCTTATGTTGTCCAAAAAAAACCACTCGGAGATGGAGACGCGGTTTTGCAAGCTGCGAAATTTGTTGGCGATGAGCCGGTAGCCGTTTTATTTGGAGACGATATAGTAGATGCGAAAATTCCTTGTCTTGCCCAGCTCTTCAGCGTTTTTAAAACTGGAGAGAAGCCGGTTCTGGCCTTGTATAGATTGCCGAAAGAAAAATTGAGTTCGTATGGCGTAGTAGATATAGAGAAAATTGCCAATCGTCTTTATAAGATTAAAAATATTATTGAGAAACCGGCTATGGGTGAAGAGCCGTCTGATTTGGCTGTTGTCGGAAAGTATATTCTAACACCAGAAGTTTTTTCGCACCTAAAGAAAATTACACCGGATAGAACTGGCGAGGTAAGATTGGCCGGTGCCTTTGATAGAATGATAAAAGACGATAAAATAATATATGGTTATGAATTTGATGGAAAGTGGCTTGAGTGCGGGAGCAAACTTGATTGGTTGAAATCTAATTTCTATTTTTCTTTGAGACATCCACAATACGGAGAATCTCTTAAAAATTTTGTAAAAGAAATACTATGAATCTAAAAGCCATAGAAATCACAAAGGACGTATTAAAAGAAATTTATAAAGAAAGGCCGCGAGATGCTAGAAGGTATCACTACGGTTTATTATTGATAATTGGTGGCTCTCAATTTTATTCTGGTCCTCCTGCTTTCGCAGGTTTATCAGCGTATAGGGCGGGAGTAGATGTGGTTAGGATTATTGCGCCCAAAAGAGCTGCGGATATTATTGCGTCTTTTAGCCCCCTTTTGGCGGCCTATCCATTGGAAGGTAATTTATTAACAAAAGGACATTTAGCAACTTTGCTTTCAATGACTGAAGCGGCAAAGGCTGTGACGCATGGCAAAACAGCGGTTTTGATTGGGGGAGGACTAGGTAGGACAGAAGAGACACAGAAAACAATTATAGAGTATTTGTCCAATATAAATATTCCAGCCGTCATAGACGCAGATGCTATTCGTGCGGTGGCAGAAGCGCCAGAATGTTTTAGAGGAAAACCATTTTTGTTTACTTCTCATAATAGAGAATTTTCTATTTTAACCGGTAAAGATATCTACGAATCGCCAGAAGAGGAGAAAATAGAGACAGTGAAGAGAGAAGCAGAAAGATTACAGACAACAATATTATGGAAAGGCCCTGAAGATATTGTTTCTGACGGCAAAGAAGTCGCTATAAACCGAACAGGTTCTCCTTATATGTCAAAGGGAGGTACAGGAGATACGTTGGCTGGAATAGCTGGAGCGATAATGGCGCGAAATATTCCTGCTTTTGTAGCTGGTCAAGCGGCAGCATTCATCAATGGAAAAGCCGGAGAAGTAGCGGCTGAAAAATTAAAGGAGTCATTATATCCTACTGATATCATTGACGAGATTACTAACGTTATAAATCAACCAGGCTAATTTTTTATGGGTGTAAAGACTAGCAAAATTAAATCCATAAAGGCCAGGGAGATTTTGGATTCAAGAGGAAATCCTACTATTGAAGCGGAGTTGATAACCGATATTGGAGTATTTGTTTCGTCAGTTCCATCAGGAGCTTCTGTTGGTAAAAATGAAGCAATAGAATTAAGAGATGGCGGCGAAAGATACAGAGGAAAAGGCGTGTTAAAAGCGGTGAGTAATGTTAATAAAGTCATCGGTCCGAAATTAAAGGGTAAAAACGTTCTAGGCCAAAATTCTATTGACGCCACTTTAATTGAGATAGATGGAACCAAAGACAAATCTCGGCTTGGGGCCAATGCGATTTTGGCCGTATCAATGGTATGCTGTAGGGCTGGAGCCGCGGCAAACCGTTTGCCCCTATACAAGTATATTAGAAAGATCAGCGGCATTAAAACTAAAACATATATTTTGCCATCGCCAAGTTTTAATATTATTAATGGCGGCGCGCATGCCGGTAGCGACTTGGATTTTCAAGAGTTTATGATTAATCCGCAGACAAAAACTTTCTCTGGTTCTTTTCAAATGGCAGCTGAAATATATCAGGAATTAAAAATTCTGATCCAGCAAAAATATTCCAAAGTTGCTGCTAATCTTGGAGACGAAGGCGGGTTTGCCCCGCCAATATCTATTCCCGAATCAGCCATAGGTTTAATTATCAAGGCGGCTGAAAAAATAGGCTATGAAAATAAGATAAAAATAATTTTAGATGTGGCAGCCTCTCAATTTTTTACTGGAAATGGATATAAAACAAATTTTCGTTTTTTCAGCAGAGAGGATTTCGCCGAATATTACTTAGAACTTGTAAAGAGGTATCCAATCGTAGCTATCGAAGACCCGTTTGCGGAAGATGATTGGCAGGGATGGCAAACATTTCATTCCAATCTTCTGTCTCAAAATTCGGATTTAGTCATCATCGGGGACGATTTATTGGCGACAAATCCGGCCAAAATAAAAGAAGCGCAGGAAAAAGATGCATGCAACGGAGTTATTATTAAGCTAAATCAGATAGGGACCGTCACCGAAGCTATCGAAGCTGCAAAATTGGCAAAATCGTTTGGTTGGAAAATTATGGTTTCACATCGTTCCGGAGAGACAAACGACGATTTTATTGCAGATTTTGCAGTTGGTATCGAGGCAGATTATATTAAAGCTGGAGCGCCGGCTCGCGGCGAGAGAGTGGCAAAATATAATAGGCTGTTGAAAATAGAGGAAGAATTAAATTCAAGAAAATAGTTATGTCATTTATCGCTCAAGGAAAAACTAATATATTATATTTATTAGTTGTTTTGTTGTTAGCTATTGCAGTATGTCTAGCGGTATCAAATTATTACTACTCGTGGATTGTCGAGTTAAATACTTCTGGACTAGAAGTAGATATGTCCCAAAAGACACCATCGAAAGAGATCTCTGATGAAGAAATTACGAACTGGAAGACTTATCGGAACGAAGAGTATGGTTTTGAGATGAAATATCCAGACAACTGGGTGGTAACTAAGGAAATTGAGGAAGAAGAGGATACTCCTTCCTATCATCTTCCCGGTACCATTCCATCCTCCGAAGAAGTCCCGACTAAGAAGTTTAGCGTTCTCTTCCAGCCTATGATTTGTCAATCTCCTATTGGAGAACAAGTTCGTCTTTGCGACTTTTTTTATTATATTGGGATAGTTACGTATCCAGAGATCCTTATAGATTCTATCGAAAGCTATAAAACAAGATTACTTACCGCAGAATGCGACCCAGGGATTTGTTTTGAAATAAGACCTGATTCTATTACTGACCTTATATTGGAAGGGGTACCTGCCTTTAAGTATAATAGGAGCTATTGGGGGCAGACGGATACATATAATCTAATTAACAATGAAAGATTGTATATCATAAACGCCCTTGGTAATTTTCTACCACAAGAAGAAGGGTTGATATCAGAATTTGTATCTCCATCACACTCCCTATATGAATATTACATGCCTTTAACGCAAAAAATTATTTCAACTTTTAGATTTATCAGCTCGAACGAAATAACTGATTGGAAGACTTATCGGAACGAAGAATATGAGTTTGAGTTTAAATACCCATCTTTTTATAAAGAAAAAGAGACGAAGACAGAGCGCTTAGACCCTCTCATTCTCTCTCTCGAAAGAGAGAATGCGAACGGAGGATTGACCAATGCGATAGGCGTTAAGGTTTTCAACGATTCTTTTGGCAATTATGAACTTAAAGATCAAGTAGGAGCCTTCTATTTCTACTTCGACACAGATAGTAAACAATGGCTTCATGAAGATAATCAAACTAGTAAATTTGTGCCCAAGAAAATAGATGCTCCTGTCGAAGCATATATTTACGCGAGCGGGGATATCAATTGTTGGTGGGACGAAATAATCATTCCTCATCCTTCTTATTCTTACGTCGTAAGAATCGGTAATATCACTTGCGATCCTAGCTATGGAGGGAATCCAGAATTTATTTTAGACACAAAACAATTTCTTTCTACTTTCAGATTTTTAGATTAAGCTATGATTAAACTATTTTTATTACGACATCTAAAATCGCAATGGAACACGGAATTCCGTTTTACTGGCTGGACGGATGTTCCGTTGGATAAAAATGAATTAGAAAAAACAGGGATGCTGGCTGAAAAAATATTCCAGCATAAAATCGACAAGATCTATTCTTCGTCTCTTTTTCGCAACCAAGATACCGTGGCCAGAACGCTACAGTGCATCAATAAATATCCTATATTTGTTCATTTAGATCCGGGCAAAATGAAAAATTGGGGCGGTTATGCCGATAAAGAAAACAATGAAGGTGTCCCGATTTATACCACAGAGAAACTAAACGAAAGATATTATGGAAAATTACAGGGAATTAATAAAGAAGAAGCGATGAAAGAATACGGCGAAGAAAAAGTACATTTATGGAGGAGGAGCTATGATGTCTCACCGCCAGGCGGAGAGAGTTTAAAAGCGGTTTGCAACAGAACTATGCCTTTTTATAAAAAGTATGCAGAAACAGATTTAAAAAATGGTAAAAATGTTCTAATTGTTGCCAGTCATAATTCTTTAAGGGCGATTATGAAATATGTTGAGAAGATACCCGACAATGATATAATCAACGTGGAGGTTCCTTACGCAGGCCTTATAGAATATGAATTAGATGGGTCGTTAAAAGTGGTAAATAAAAATATATTTTAGATTTTATTTCGGAGAAACAAACTTGTTTATTCAAAGAACAAACTTGTTTATTCGACACAGGAGAACAAACTTGTTTATCAATATGAATACGGTAAAAGTATATACAACTCCAGCGTGTCATTGGTGTCACACTTTAAAAGATTTTTTAAAAAACAATAACGTTGAATATACGGAAATAGACGTGTCTCGGGATCGGGCAGCGGCTCGCGAAATGATAGAAAGATCAGGTCAAATGGGAGTGCCCGTTTCGGAGATAAACGGTCAAATTGTGGTTGGATTTGACGAAGAAAGGATAAAAAAGCTATTAGATATTAAGTAAATTACTTTATGAAACGTGAAGCATGAAACATGAAACATGTGCTTCAAGTTTTATGTTTTAAGATTTATGACTAAAATTGCTATAAATGGATTCGGTCGTATAGGCCGACCAGTATTCAAAAATATTTTAGATAAACACCCAGATTTAGAGGTGGTAGCAATTAATGATTTAACCGATAGCAAAACACTGGCACATCTTTTAAAGTATGATTCTGTTTACGGTATCTACGATAGAAAGATAGGTTCGGACAAAGATCATTTAATTGTTGATGGTAAAAAGATTCAAATATTTGCCGAAAAAGATCCGGCTAATTTGCCTTGGAAAAAATTAGGGGTTGATATTGTTTTGGAGTGTACAGGATACTTTACGGATTATGACGGCGCCTCAAAACATATTGCAGCTGGCGCTAAAAAAGTGATAATTTCAGCCCCATGTAAGAGTGAAAATGTTCCAATGCTTGTCTTGGGCGTTAATGCGGACCAATACGACGCTAAAAAGGACAACGTCGTTTCTATGGCTTCTTGCACTACTAATTGTTTGGCTACTGTTGCAAAAGTCCTTAATGATAATTTTAAGATTGAAAGGGGATTTATGACTACCTGTCATGCGTATACTAATGATCAGCAAATATTGGATTTACCACATAAAGACTTGAGAAGAGCAAGGGCAGCAGCTTTAAGCATCATTCCAACCTCTACGGGAGCGGCTTCTGCTATTGGTAAGGTTGTCCCAGAAATAGATGGCAAATTAGACGGAATTGCTTTTCGCGTACCAACGCCTACGGTTTCTGTGATCGATTTGATTTGCAACGTTAAGAAAGAAACAACTGTAGAAAAAATTAATTCCGCATTTAAAAAAGCGGCAGAAAATGAACTCAAAGGCATTTTAGGAGTTGAGGAAACTCCATTGGTCTCTGTAGACTATAAACAGAGTCCATTCTCCTCAATCGTTGATTTGCCTTTGACTATGGCCAAAGATGGCTTGGTGAAAGTGGTTGCCTGGTATGACAACGAATGGGGCTACGCCTGTCGTTTAGCCGAATTATGCGAATACATCGGAAAAAAGATTTAATATAGGGTTTGCTTGTCCTGAGTCACATCGAAGGGTGGGAAAAGATTATAATTAAAGCATATGACAAGATACAAAATCTGGAGTTGGTTATTTCTTGTTTTAGCCTTAATATTTCTTGGGATAACGATTTATATTTATTATCAAATATCATCCGCTTGTATTCCTTCTTGGTGTGGAGAGCCAGATCCCCGTTTCTTTAATATGCCAATATGTACGGCGGATTGTAGCGGTGCGCGTAGCTATACTTCAGTTATTATAGTTGGATTAATAGATATATTTTTTTGGATTTTTTGGTTAAAGAAGTTATAATAATTAAACAGCTCGCATAATTAACAGCTGCTAATTAAAAACTATGGAATTACTTGCTTTGGTTATCGTTTGGCCATTTCTTATTTTCGCTACTGGTCTTATATTTATTGCTTTTTCTACCTCTTTTACCTCCTATGATGGTTATTCAGGGTTCGAGATGATGGGTGGGTTAGTGAATTTGTTGTTTTGGGTTTTTCTATTTTTTCTTATATATCTGATCGCTACTCGTCATTCAAGGAAGAATTTTTCCCACTTAACCCCGATTCAGCAATTATCAGTATTTCGCAGTTGGACAATCACTTTTTCTATAGCGCTGATATTGCCTATTTTTGTTAGGTATATTGTTGATGCTTTAAACCATTCGTTATTATCCATTATTGCTGGTATCGTTATCGGGTTTTCAGTGATATTGTGGGGAATGTTTATGAAGGTTAACAATACGATAATGTATGGAAACGTATTTGGTGGGGCTCTCATTCTTTTTTATGTATATTTTCAGTTGGGTGATCTTGGAGAGTTTGCCCGTATCGTTGCGGCAGGGATTTCTCTTGCTTTCGCGGTCTTTATAGCGGTAATTAAATTTAAAGATAAGTTAACGTAAAAATATGAAGAATAATCTTTTAAAAATTATCTTCGGATTAATTATTTTTCTTTTTGGTCTTTCGTTGGCATATTTTACAGCGTCTTATCTTAGCAAGGCACAGGATTTTGATCGCTGGCTTACTCTTGCCATTTTTTCTCTTGTTTATATTGGTATTGGAGTGGGCGTATATTCAGTGTTTCCTATAAGCCTAGGATTCCTTTTTGGCGCAGACGTATTATTGCTCAACTTGCTGTCTATGCAGTATGGCGATTTTCCGAACGCTGCCAAGGTTCTTATACTAGGAATAGTACTTGTCGTGCTATATATTTTTTCTTGGTATAGATTCAAAGATGATTATTCTATTAGTAATCAGGGTTACACATTGTCCAATAGCCAAGCTTGATTTTTGAAAAAAAGCATGGAGCCATTTATCTTGGCGATTATTCTTTCTGCGATAGTCTTTTTTGCCATTATCATAATAGGTATCATATGGCTTGGCCGTTACAGCAGGATTATGGCTATTGGATTGTTCATAATTGGGCTATCTTCTTTAATAGGATTTATTCTTTTCTTGAGAATTATTGGAGCGCTGTAAAAATAAAAGAGGTTATAATTTTGTCGATCAGTATAAGCTGGTCGTTTTTTATTTCTATAAAATATTTTAGAATTAAGCAGTCTTTTTGATTTGGACTTTGTTTGGTATAATTTAGGAATACTATGATTAGAAAAGGCGAACTTTACTACCCAAGAGAAGATTTTAAAAAACAAGCTTGGCAGAACGACGATAAAATATACGAAGAGGCAAATGCTGATCCCGTAAAATTCTGGGAAAAATTAGCTAAGGAGTTATATTGGTTTTCTCCGTGGAAGAAAGTTTTTGAACACGAAGCTCCGTATTTTAAATGGTTTGTTGGTGGAAAAATAAATATAACTTCTAATATCTTTGAGTATAACCAAGCTGGGTTTGAGAGAATTAAAAACAAACCGGCTTTGATTTGGGAGCCAGAGCCGACGGATGAAGAGGCAAAAATATTAACCTATGGAGAGCTTTTTGAAAGGGTAAACAAATTAGCCAATGCCCTCAAAAAATTAGGCGTACAAAAAGGAGATAGGGTAGGGATTTATTTACCTATAATTCCAGAGGTCGTGATTTCAATGTTGGCTTGCGCGAGAATCGGGGCCGCGCATTCGGTTGTTTTTTCGGCCTTTTCTTCAGAGGCATTAAAAGTGAGATTGCAAGATACTGAAGCCAAAATACTTATTACTGCCGATGGTTATTTCCGCAGAGGACAAGTAGTGGATTTAAAGAAAAACGCGGATAGCGGCATCGAAGAAACAAATATAGAAAAGGTTGTTGTGGTCAAGCGAGCCGGCAATAAGGTCGTTTGGCAAGACGGCCAAGATTTCTGGTTTGAAGATTTAATAAAAGATGAAAACGGGGATTGCGAGCCCGAGCAAATGGATTCTGAAGATCCATTATTTATTCTTTATACGTCAGGATCTACCGGAAAACCAAAAGGGTGCGTGCATATTTGCGGAGGGTACGCGGTGCAGGCGAAATTTACCGGGAAATTTATCTTTGACATGAAAGACACTTTGCCCGTCAGCGGGCAAGGTGATATTTTCTGGTGTACTTCGGATCCAGGTTGGGTTACCGGGCACACATACACTGTTTACGCTCCTTTACTTAACGGAATAACAACTCTTATTTTTGAAGGAGCCCCTGATTGGCCAGAACCAGATCGTTGGGCAAAAATTATTGAAAAGCACAAGGTTACGATTTTTTATACGGCCCCAACAGCAATTAGAATGTTTGAGAAATATGGGGCGGTAATCTTAAAAGAGGAAAATCTTAATAGTGTGAGATTGTTGGGTTCTGTCGGCGAACCGATAGATCAAGACGCTTGGAATTGGTATTTCAAAGAGGTAGGCAAAGAAAAATGCCCAATAGTGGACACTTGGTGGCAAACGGAAACAGGAGGTATTTTAATTACTTCTTTGCCCGGCATAGGTCCATTTAAACCGGCATTTACCGGTATTCCATTCCCTGGGATACAGACGGATATTTTGGATGAAGAGGGAAAAAAATGTTCGACAAACCAGCAAGGGAATTTGGTGATATTGCCACCGTTTTCGCCGGGGTTATTTCGAGGTATTTATAAAAATCCGGAAAAATATAAAGAAACTTATTGGTCGAAATATGGCGAAAAAGTTTATCTAACTTCAGACGGCGCTTTAAAGGATGAGAATGGATTAATTAGGATTGTTGGCAGGATGGATGACGTAATAAAAGTGGCTGGCCATAGAATTACGACGGGCGAATTGGAGGCAGTAGTCAATTTGCATCCGGAAATTACAGAATCTGCCGTGGTTGGTATTTCCGACGAGATCAAGGGAGAAGTGCCCGTGGTAATGGTTGTTTATAAGGGGCAGAAAAAACCAGAAGAGGTTAAAAAAGAAATTCTGGATTTAATTAAGAAAGAAGTTGGTCCAATAGCCCTACCTAAAGAAATTTATTTAGTGGGAGATCTACCAAAGACTAGATCAGGAAAGATTATGAGAAGAATACTGCGAAAACTATTTACTGGGGAAGAGTTAGGAGATCTTTCTACTTTATCTAACCCAGAAAGCGTAGAAAAAATTAAGCTTAATATAAGAGGTGGTGAAAGCGGGCATGCCAGCATTTCGCTATTGGATGTGTTATTTATAGCAGCTGGCGTTCTACTTTTATTGATGATGGCGTCGGAAAAATTTAGTTTTTTTGCTGGTGTCCGAGAAAATCTTAAATCGATATTCAAGTAGTTATGACAAAATCAAGACAAAATATTTTATGGTATAAAGACCTTTCTTCCAAAGATGTTTTATTGGTTGGCGGTAAGAACGCTTCATTGGGAGAGATGTTTAATCGCTTCGCCAAACTAAAAACTAAAAACGAAAAACTAAAAACTGAATCAATAAATATTCCTGACGGTTTCGCCCTAACCGCCAGTGCGTACTGGTATTTTATAAGAGAGAACGAATTGGAGAAAAAACTGAAAGCTATCTTTAAAGATTACAATGCGCAGAACATTATTAGCTTACAAAACGCCGGCAGAAAAGCTCGCTCACTTATTCTAAAAGCGAATCTTCCCAATAAATTGGAAGATGAAATTATTAAAAATTACAGGTTATTGAAACGAAAGTATGGGAAAAATATAAGCGTTGCGGTAAGGTCTTCCGGTATTGCCGAAGATTCTCCAAAAACTTCTTTTGCGGGACAATTCGAAACATTTCTTAATGTGAAGGGCGAAGAATCATTACTTAAGGCCATTAAAGAATGTCTTGCTTCTTCGTTTGGAGATAGGGTAATTGCTTATAGGGAAGAAAAAAATGTTTCACACTTTAAGTTCGCGCTTTCGATAGGTATTCAACGAATGATAAGGTCGGATTTAGCTTCTTCCGGTATCATGTTTACCTTAGATACAGAGACAGGATTTCAAAACGTTGTTTTGATAAGTTCTATCTGGGGGGTAGGAGAGATGATTGTAAAGGGAAAGGTGACGCCAGACGAATTTTACGTTTTTAAACCAACCCTTCAACAAGCTCAGGGCAGGCTCCTTCGTCGTTCCGCTTCTCAAGGCAAATCTTTCAAGCCTGTTATCACAAAGAATTTAGGACGTAAAGATAAAAAATTCATTTATGATTCCAAGGGAGGATTAAAAGAGGTAGGTGTTGTAAAAAATCAAAGAGAGAAATTTTCTATAACAGAAGAAGAAGTGCTTCAATTGGCCAAATGGGCATGCAAAATAGAAGAACACTATAAAATCCCTCAAGATATAGAATGGGCGAAAGATGGAAATACCGGAGAGATTTTTATTACACAATCTCGACCCGAAACAATTCATTCTCCACAAACCAAGAGATTTTACGAGGAATATCATATCAAAAACCACAAAAACCCGATACTTACAGGAATTGCCGTTGGTAATAAAATAGGACAAGGAACTGTCCGTGTGATTCGAGACGTTGCTCAAATAGAAACCTTTAAAAGGGGAGAGGTTTTAGTTACTACCATGACAGATCCAGATTGGGTGCCGGCAATGAGAATGGCTTCAGCTATAGTAACCAACGAGGGCGGGAAAACGTGCCACGCGGCAATAATCAGCAGAGAGCTTGGTATTCCGGCAATTGTAGGGACTAGAGGCGCGACTGAAATTTTGAAAAATAATCAATCTGTTACCGTAGATTGTAGTCAAGGATCTCAAGGGAGAATTTTTGAAGGGAAAATTCCGTTTAAAATTAAAAAATATAATCTAGAAAGCATACCAAAACTCAAAACAAAAATAATGCTCAATATTGGAGCTCCGGATACCGCCTTTAAATCGTCGTTTTTGCCGGTTGCCGGAGTTGGTTTAGCGAGAATGGAATTTATTTTAGCAGAAAAAATTAAGATTCATCCATTAGCGCTTTATCATTTTAAGAATTTAAAAAAGAAAAAAATACAAAATGAGATAGAAAGGAATACGTTGGGGTACAAAGACAAGAGAGAATTTTTCATTGACGAATTATCAGAAGGAATATCTCAAATCGCAGCAGCTTTTTATCCGAAGCCAGTAATTTTACGACTCTCTGACTTAAAAAGCAATGAATACAATAATCTTATTGGTGGAGAATTGTTTGAGCAACCAGAATCTAATCCTATGATTGGTTGGAGAGGGGCATCAAGGTATCTGGATCAGCAATTTAAACCCGCTTTTGAAATGGAGTGTAAGGCGATAAAACGCGCAAGAGATATATTCGGCTTAAAAAACATATGGATTATGGTACCTTTTTGTCGAACAGTAGATGAGGGTAAGAAAGTCCTGGATCTGTTAAAGAAAAACGGACTTGAGAAAGGCAGGAATGGCTTGAAAGTTGTGGTTATGTGTGAGATTCCGTCGAATGTTATTTTAGCCGATAAATTTTTGGATATTTTCGACGGAATGAGCATTGGTTCTAATGATTTAACCCAGCTAACATTAGGAATTGATCGGGATTCTGCCAAAATAGCGGGAGAGGGCGATGAGCGAAATGAGGCCGTGATAGAAATGATAAGGACGGTTATTGCTAAATGCAATAAAAGGAAAAAATATTGCGGGATTTGCGGTGAGGCGCCATCAACTTTTCCAGAATTCGCACAATTTTTGATGAAGGAGGGGATTGAATCGATGTCTTTGAACGCCGATTCCGTCATTAAAACTATCTTGTCGTTAGCGAAAGGTAAAAAGTAATTTAAATAAACATATATGCAAACACTGCAACAACATTTAAGAGTAGCAGAAAAAGACGTAGCCAATTTGATTATAAAAATAAGCCAGATGGCAGAGCCAATAAGGAATGAGTTTACAAAAAGGAGGGGTAAGGCTGACACCAAGAACGTATTTGGAGAAGATCAATTGGTTTTAGACAAATGGGCGAATGAGTTTTTGAAAGAAAAGTTGAAGGCGACCGGAATGGTCAAAATGCTTGGGTCTGAAGAGGAGCCGGACATCGTTAAATTTAAAGATGGGGCAATGTTCAGCGTAACAATAGATCCGCTTGACGGTTCTTCCAATGTAGAAAGCAATAACATAGTCGGCACCATATTCGGCATTTACCGAGATGATTTGCCGATTGAGGGTAGAAAGCAGGTAGCCGCTTTGTATTTATTGTACGGCCCGGTGATTACGTTGGTTTATTCTGCTGGTAACGGAGTGCACGAGTTTTTAAGCACTCCAAAAGGGTTTCTTTTGAAAGAAGAGAATATAAAATTACCGGAAAAAGGCGAGCTTTACAGCGTTGGGGGATTAAGGAAAGATTGGATACCTGGTATGGAAAGATTTGTTCAGTGGATGGAGCGAGAAGGGTATAAATTGAGGTATGGAGGTTCTTTCACCGGAGATTTCAACCAAGTATTACAATATGGTGGTATATTCGTTTATCCCGCCTTAAAAAGTAAGCCAGAAGGAAAATTAAGATTATTATTTGAGGCTAATCCGATGTCATTTATAATGGAACAAGCAGGTGGAGCATCTTCAAATGGAAAGATACCAATATTAGATATAAAGCCAAACTCCGCCAATCAGAGAACGCCTTTATTTATAGGAAACAAAGATTTAGTTAAAAAAGCCGAAGAATTTTTAAATTCATAAATTAAAATAAATAACATTCGGGTTTCATTTTTTTGTCGTCGCAAATTTGCTCCAGCGGTAAATTTGCTAAGTCCTCGCCCCGCCCTCGTTTTTATCGAGGCCGAGCGGCGGGGCTGCGAATTACGACAATAAACAAAACCCTTTTAATAAGAACCATGATCAAAATAACTAAAAAAGATGTTTTAGTTCCAGCCGACGTACCATCGGCAATAAGAAATAAATACATAGATAATTATTTGGCAGCAACCCAAGATACGGGCAAAATGATGCTTTTTGCCGGTGACCAAAAAATAGAGCATTTAAACAAAGATTTTTTTGGAGAAGGTATTCATATTGATGACGCTACACCAGAGCATCTATTCCGCATTGCTAGCCAGGCCAGGATCGGTATCTTTGCAACGCAATTAGGGCTTATTGCGAGATACGGAGCGGATTATAGAAATGTGAGATATTTAGTGAAATTAAATTCTAAGAGCAATTTGGTTAAATCAGAGCAGAATGATCCGAATAGTTCGTATATCTGGGATGTTAACGAAGTATTAGATTTTCAAAAAAGCTCTGGTTTAAATATAGTCGGCGTGGGATACACAGTTTACTTGGGCAGTGAGTATGAAACAGAGATGGTAAGAGAGGCTGCAAAAATGATACACGAGGCCCATAAAAACGGACTTATTACGGTTTTGTGGATGTATCCAAGAGGTAAAGCAGTAACAGACGAGAAAGATCCGCATTTGGTAGCTGGGGCTGCTGGAGTGGGAGCTTGCCTGGGAACAGATTTTATAAAAATTAATCCACCAAAAGCAAACGGGGAAGATAAGCCAGAGCTCCTAGAGGAGGCTGTAAAAGCCGCGGGCAGAACTAAAGTGATATGCGCAGGTGGATCTTCGACGGATGTTAGAGCTTTTCTGGAGAGACTGTATGGTCAAATACAAATAGGCACTTTCGGCAATGCCACAGGTAGAAATATCCATCAAAAAGGGCTGAAAGAAGCCATAGCTATGTGTAATGCGATATCAGCGATAACTTTTGACGGGAAAAGTGCCGAAGAGGCATTTGCCATGTATGAACAACAAAAATAGCTTAGCTATTGAATAAATTATAAAAAACGTCTAATATGGGTGGTACAGAATAAAGTAATATAAAAATATGGACAATCAAGATATTTTCAAAAAAGAGTACAAGTTTTCCGGAACATTTTTTAAGGGAGTTGTAGGGTTATTCTTAGTCTCTTTAATATTTTTGGTTGTGGTTATTGCTGTAAACCAGATTAAGGGAAGTAGATATATTGGAAAATACCCAGAGGGCCAAAATACAATTACCGTAGAGGGTACTGGGAAGATATACGCAAAACCAGATTTAGCCGTCACTAGTTTCTCGGTCCAGATTGAACAGAAGACAGTAGCCGGCGCCATGGATGAAAATGCAAAGAAGATGAATGCGATTATAGAAGCCATTAAGAAGACGGGTATCAATGAAAAAGACATTAAGACGACTAATTTTTATGTTTACCCTCGTTACGAATGGAGGGGAAGTGGGGTCGTCTGTTTGGCCTTTCCCTGTCCATCTCCAGATCAAACTAGGGTGTTGGTAGGCTATGAAGTAACTCAAACTCTAGAAGTAAAAATAAGAGATATGGCTAAGATAGGAGATACGATTAAAATAGCAACAGACCTGGGAGCTAATCAAATCAACGACGTAAGTTTCACTATCGATAATGTGGATGAATTGAAAAACCAGGCAAGGGCTGAGGCTATAAAACAAGCCAGAGAGAAAGCTAAGGATTTGGCTAGTCAGCTCAACGTAAGATTGATTGGCGTAGTTGGCTTTCAGGATGGGGGAGGAATAGGTATCCCGCGTATGGCCGAAGGTTATGCTATGGGCATTGGAGGTGGAGAAGATAAGTCTGAGACTCCGCAGATCGAGACAGGAGAGAGCGTTATAGAATCGAATGTTTCTATAATTTACGAGATTAACTAGAGAATGAAAAATCGAGCCAGGGTTATAATTTATGCCATAATAATTGTGATTCTAGTTGTCGTAGTTGTTATTACGATAAGGTTCCGCGTGAAAGAAGACATATCAGTTATTACTAACAATAAATCATATGGTGTCGGAGATACTCTAAGGGTAAAAATTAGTAATAATCTTTTCAAGCAAATTAGTTTTTCCTTGTGCTATCCTTATTTCCTAGAAAGAAAAAATGGTAGTTGGGAGGTTTATGACTATATTGATTGTAAAGAATTCAATGGTAGCGATTACAAAATAAACCCATTAAGAAATAAGTCTTTTGAATTGATTCTGCCCAATGTTCCGGAGGGGATTCATCGATTACGGATTCCAATCTGTATAGGGTGTAAAGACGGAGAGAATTTCAAAGCAGATATGATTTTCTATTCTAATGAGTTTCAGATCGGGTCTTAAAATAACAAACTTTAGTTATTAAAAAAACAATCAATCATGTTAACACTTTCTGTTAAAATTCGTAAAACGTTTGGTAAAAAGGTAAGAGATTTAAGAGAGGATGGACTCATTCCGGCTATTTTGTATGGCCCCGATATCAAAGATTTTATGCTACTTGAGACAAATCATAAAGAATTTAGCAAGATCTATAAAGAAGCAGGGGAGAGTTCGTTGGTTTCCCTTGATGTGCGCGAAAATGATAAAGACAAAGCGACTAATTTTCTAGTGCTCGTTCATAGTATCGAAAGAGACCCTTTGACTGACGATTTAATCCATATTGATTTTTATCAGCCAAGGATGGGTGAAGAAATCGAAGTAGAAGTACCAATTATTTTTGAAGGAGAAGCGCCAGCAGTTAAAGAGCTAGGAGGAACTTTGGTTAAGAACATCGCCCAAATCGAAGTTAAGGCACTACCCACAAAATTACCAAAAGAAATTATTGTTAAAGTAGATAGCCTTAAAACTTTTGACGATCGTATTTTAGTAAAAGACCTGCCTTTGCCAGAAGGAGTTAAAACTCAAAAAGATCCTGAAGAAATCGTTGTATTGGTTGCTTCTCCGGAAAATATTGAAGAGGAATTAGGAAAACCAATCGAAGAAAAAGTTGAGGGTGTAGAAAAGATAGAAAAAGACGAAAAAGCCAGCGAAGAAGAAACGCCAGGAGAAGAGTAGGCATAGCGATACAACCCAATAATTATGGGTAAAATCCAAAAATTTTGTTGTTACATAATACCTCTATTTTTAATCTTAGTGTTTTTCACTTTTGACTCTGTTTTATTAGAAACAAACTCGTTTCTTGTTTTTGCTGATTCTAATCAGGACGAGAAAGCGTCGCTAGAGAAAGAATTGGCAGAATTAGAATCTAAAATTGTCCAGTACGAAAAAGACATCACTATTACTCAGAAAGAAAAAAATACTTTACAAAATCAGATATCTGTAATTAAAAAGAAAATTAGTCAATTAGATCTTCAGATTAAAAAAAGCAATCTTGTAATTCAGGATCTAGGAGTCCAGATCAAAGACACCGAAGGTTCAATAGGCAAAACAGCGACCAAGATCGATAATTCAAAAATTAAGCTCGCCAGCATCTTGAGAACTCTCTACGAAGAAGATCAGAAGGGTTTAATTGAGATTCTGCTTGTGGAGCCGCGGTTGTCTGATTTTTTCGATAACCTTATGACTCTTGAGGCTTTGAACCAAAAGAATCAAGAGTTTTTGAATGATATAAAGGAACTAAAAACGGATTTGGAAACGCAAAAAGTTACGCTCGATGAAGAGAAGGATGATTTGGAAAAAACTACCAAGCTTCAAACCCTACAGAAACAGGAAAGCTTACAAAATCAAAAACAGCAGGAAGTTCTTTTAGAAAAAACTAGAGGCAAAGAGTCAGAGTATCAAAGGATTCTAAATGATGCAAAAAAAAGAGCGGCAGACATTAGAGCTCGCATATTCCAGTTGGCTGGCGTGGCAGATGTTCAGGCACCTACCTTTGGACAGGCCTTAGAAATGGCCCGTTGGGCTTCGAATGTCACCGGAGTAAGACCCGCTCTCTTGTTGGCAGTACTTCAGCAAGAATCATCTATTGGTAAAAATGTTGGCCAATGCCACTTGAAAGATGCAACAACAGGTGCTGGTATTTCGATCAGAACGGGCAATCCTCTTTCTCGGGTTATGAGTCCCAAGAGAGACGTCCAGCCATTCTTACAAATCACCAAAGAATTAGGTAGAGATCCATTTGCCACCCAGGTTTCCTGTCCTATGAGTTATGGTTGGGGAGGCGCTATGGGGCCGGCCCAGTTTATCCCTTCGACCTGGATATTGTTTCGAGAAAGAGTAGCCGCGGTGACGGGTAGTGCTGCTGATCCCTGGAAGATTAGAGATGCTTTTTTGGCAGCAGCTTTCTATCTATCTGATCATGGAGCAGCAAATAAAACCACCCAATCAGAGTGGAGAGCTGCAATGATTTATTTTTCAGGATCTACTAATCCTAAATATAGTTTTTATGGAGACTCGGTGCTAAAACTAGCTAAAGGCTTTGAAGAAGATATCCAAACTCTTCAGAACGCCATAGGTTATGTACCTAAGTAGTTTTTAAGCATCAGCTTTTTTCAAGGATTTAACAACCTGGCTTAGGTCACCATCTAAAATCTTGGCTAAATTATGCCAACTTTTTTTTATCCTATGGTCCGTTAATCTGTCTTGGGGGAAATTGTATGTGCGTATTTTTTCCGATCGTTTTGCCCAACCAACCTGGTCTTTTCTTTTCCCAGCCATAGATTCCTCTTCTTCTATCTGTTTTTTCTCTAAAATCTTTGCCTCCAATATACTAAGAGCGTTTTCTTTATTTTTAAGCTGGTTTCTTTCAGTCTGCGATGTTACCACGATGCCACTGGGTAGGTGGGTAATTCTAACTGCAGTCTCTCTTTTATTTACATATTGACCTCCAGGGCCCGAAGCCCTATAAAAATCTATTCTTAGATCGTCCGGTTTAATTTTTATTTCCGATTTTTTGGGCTTTGCCAAAACAGCCACTGTGGCGGTTGACGTGTGTATTCTTCCGGATTTTTCGGTGCTGGGGATTCTTTGAACGCGATGCACGCCTCCCTCATACTTCATTTTAAAAAGCACATTGCCATTCTCGCCTCGCTGCGACGAAGCGGGAGACATCTCGAATGTTATTTCTTTTACTCCGCCAATATTAGTAGATTTTGAATCGAGCACTTCTGATTTCCATCCTTCCAGAGCGGCGAATCTTGAATACATTCTAAAAAGATCAGAAGCAAAAAGCGCTGCTTCGTCTCCACCAGTCCCAGCTCTTATTTCTACAATAACAGCCGAATATTGTTTTTGATCGCTATTTGTATTTTCGGACTCTTCTGCAAAATCGTTTTTTTCGAGATCAGCTATTTCTTGTTCTAAGATTTTCTGACGCTCTATTAACTGGACTAAATCAGCCTCAGCCAAAGACATTAACTCTGGGTCTTCATTGGCAGATATTAGAGATTGGTTCTCTTTAATTTTTTCTTTAACCTCTTCTACTTCTGCGAATTTGGCAAGAATTCTCTCAAGATGCAGTTTTCTTTTAGACAAATCTTCAAATGCGCCCCAATTAGAAATCAGCTCAGGATCGCTGAGCTGCTCCAATATTTTCTTATGCTCTTCTTTTGTGTCTTCTATACCTGGCATTGGTTACTTATTTTGATTGCCTTGCTTTTTCGTTCTAGTCTTTGTTTTTACCTCTTGTTTTTTAGACATTCTCTTTCTGAATTTTTCAACCCTACCCATGGTGTCTACGATCTTTTCTTTGCCGGTATAGAAAGGATGACAATTTGAACAAACCTCAACCTCTATAAATTCTTTGGTTGAGCCTATGGTGAAAATATTTCCGCAAGCGCATTTAACTTGGGCTTTCGGAAAATATTGTGGGTGTATATCTTTTTTCATACGCTACAATAATAACAAATTTAAATAAAAATTCAATCCCTTAGGATTGCTTAACGATTTGACAGATCTATAAGAGTATGATATTATTATTTTACAGTACATTGAAAATTAGGAGTAAAAAATGGAAAAAGTATTGCTGATGAGACCTTCCCAGATTCGGTGGGAGAATGAGAGGAAACGGTTAGCTCCGCCTCTTGGTCTTCTTTACATAGCCGGAATTCTAAAAGAAAGGTATGAAGTTTTTCTTTTAGACGTTCCGCTAGAAGGCTATGATGTAGAGGCGGCGACATCTAAGCAGGGGTTGTATCGTTTTGGTTTAGATGAGGAGGAAATTAAAAGGAGGATTGTGGAGATTTCTCCTGACGTCGTTGGTATTGAATGTAACTTTACTTATTGCTGGGGGGAAACTCTGCGACTTGCCCAAATCGTAAAAGAGATTAACAGGGAAATAGTAACCGTTATCGGCGGTCATCATACGATGGGCATGAGCAAAGAGCTAACGCAGAGTAGTGCGATTAATTATGTTGTCGAAGGCGAAGGAGAAGCAAAAATTCTCCGATTGCTCGATTGGATTTTTCATCATTCCTTTGCTTCCGAGGATTTGTTTCGTCTGCCTGTCGAACCAGCCCTAGATTTATTAGAGGCAGAGTTGTATAAACCCGAAATGTCGTCTCATATCAATCCTCAAGGTAAGCACTTTGTTTACTTAAGTAGTAGGGGTTGTCCCATAAACTGTAAGTTTTGTACAACCTCTAATTACTTTGGATCAAAGCTAAGACTTTTACCTATCGGTCTGGTGGAAAGACAGATTGAAAAGATTAAGAAGCTTGGTTTTGAAGAAATTGTGTTTGAAGACGATAATTCGTTGTTTATGCCACGGGATTACCGGAAGGAATACTTTTCAATTCCCAAAAACCTAGGATTAACCGCGTTTGATGACGGAGGTCTCTATTTTTCTAAGACAAAAGAGAGAGATGTAGAATTGTTGGCAGAATGCGGTGTCTATGGGACGTTCTTACCGGTAGAAAGCCCGAGTATAAAAACGATGCACAGGCAAAACAAATACTGGGAGCTTACCGAAGGTGAGCAAGTCAGTAAGTTAAAGGAGGTTGCAAACTGGCTTACTAAGGCAAAGATTGTATTCTATTGCGCTATTATGATTGGATTTCCGGGTGAAGGCAAAAAGGAGCTACGGAAAGCCAATGATTACGCCCGATTTTTAAAAGAGTTGGGTGCGGTAGCTGTCTTTTTTCACTGGACGCACCCTTACCCCGGAACAGAATTATTCCGTGATACCTATTCGCTCATTCCTTCAAACAGAAGGTTTGAAAAATATCCGGAGTTCTGGAATTTTAATAAACCGGTTCTTCCATTAAGGGACATCTCATTTGAAGAAGCTGAGGCTTATATAGAGAATTCCTTTGTTGAAATTAATGGTCCGGGGGTCTCTAGAAATCCAGGATTTGACATCAAGAGAAGGGTTATTTATTAGCTTTAAACCCCCATGATTTTCGAATTTAGGGGGTTTTTATTATTTATTCATATTGTAAATCATAGCTATTGAAATTTAGAAAGGAAATGATATAAATACTAAACAGAGATATGTCAAGAAAAATATTTTGGGAACAACGGGCAAAAAAAGAAGGTTTAACTTACGGAAAAAAACCAAGCCTTAGCGCGCAACTTACATTGCCGTTTATTTTAAAAGGGTACAATGTTTTGACTATCGGAGATGCCTATGGGCGAAACGCATCGCTATTTGCAAAACATGGAGTAGAAGTAATAAATGTTGATTTATGCCGTGAGTGGATTAAAGACGCCGACCGCCTAAAAAGGAATCTTCCAATTACTAATATATGTGAAGACATTATTAATTCTAGCTTTAAAAATAAATCATTTGAGATTGTATTTGCGAATTTCGTTTTACATTTTTTTACGGAACGAGAACTAAAATTACTTTTTAAAAAACTGCGTAAATGGCTCCGAGATCCAGCGCTATTTATTTGTTCATGGATAAGCGAAAAAGACCAATATACTCATAGCGGTTATCCTAAAAGCTGCTATCTAAAACATTATACCGAAAAAGATTTGAAGCGACTTTATAAACAGAATAATTTTGAGTTGGTTAAACTTCTCCAAATTTCTGAGATTGAGACGATTTTTGATAAACAACGAAAAACTCATTTTTGGTTTTCCGTTGCAAAACCAATGAGGTAATTTCTAGCTCTTTTAAAATTTTTTATTAGGAGGCATAAAAATGCTAGACTGTGAACTGACTCAACCATTTGGTGGAGTGAGAGTTCTTTCTCCTCATCGTCTGCCAAACTCTATTATTATCGATAGAGCTGTTAACAATGTTGCGCGTGATTTGACAAGGTATTCGGAGAAAGATAATCCAGCTTGGAAATTTGTTGAACGGGTTCGACAAAAGGCGCACTTGAGTACCAGCGAATCGATTAAGGATTTGAATCAACAACTTCTTGGTGTCATTGCTTCTCCCTTTACTTCGGACAGAATACTCCATACCATTTGCCTCATGACATCGGGTCTATGCGATCTCTACTGTGAACAGTGCTACACAGAGCAAGCCGTGCATCAAGGTAATTGGCGACTTTATGAATCTGCAATTAAAGAGGCGCAATCTTATGGCGCGCGTATCGTATATGTCGCTGGCGAAGGGGAACCTTTTCTTGACAATCACATTGGTGATATTATCCGTCTTGCTACGAGATTAGACATGGAAATTCTTATGTTTTCAAACGGACTGCAATTTTGTCACGAGACCGTAGGTTATAGGAAGATAAGGGCAAGAATCATGAACAAGGGTTCTAATGAAGAAGTTGATATTCCGACTTTCGTTAAATGGCTTTCCGAATTCCCTGTACATATCTACCTTAAAATGCACTCTTCTGATCGGGATATAAACTCTCGTCTCTGCGGTCTATCTGGCAAAAAATTTAACTACTCTTATAAAGTAGTTGAGTTTGGTGGGCGGTCTATTGATGTGCCCGCCCCAATTCTTGACTTTCCAAAAATGGGCTTTCCTATTGAACGGCTTGGGTTTGAGGCGATGCTTTTGAAGGAAACTGCCGAAGATGTTCTTGGTACTATTGGTCCTTGGTCGCAGATGGCTGGGTATGCGCTTTACGCTGAACCATTTATTCCATCTGGTCGCATTCGTGGTGATCCGTCACCCACTTTTGAGCAGATTAAGGCACTTCATCAAGCTGGCTACCTTGTTCGGCAAGATTGTTCGCTCAACAAAATCGTTGGTAAGATAGTCGTTTCGTGTCGTGGATTCCTTTCTCCTATTCTCGCCTTCACGTGGAGACAGCTTCAGAACAGACCTGATCTATTGTATGATGAGGAGCAAGGTTTTATGGGTCAGCGCGATAGTCATCCTTTATTTCAGCTAATGCGTTACGAAGCAGGATGCCCTTGTTCTATGGGCAGAGAAAATCTCGAGGCAATATTAGACAAATACGCGCCTCGGAAATAGAAGCAAAAAGGCTACACGATTCTAAACGCCTTCTATTCGGAGACCTCGCGATTAGCGAGGTTTTTTTGTTGAATAACAAATTCAAATAAAAATTCAACCCCATACGTATTGATGTCCGGGGTTGATAAGACTGGAGCATTATGTTAGGTTTTATATAGTGCATTGAAAGGAGATTGTGATGGAAACATTAGTATCTTTTCTTGTGATCCTTCTTTTCGTCATGATGGCGGCTGCGGCCATCACTCTTAAGATTAGCGTTACGGTGATGACGTCGTACTTAATTAGTCCCAGAAGGACCGAAGAGTTTCTTAAGAGAATAATCAAAGGTTTTAAGGGCAAAGCGGTATAAACCGCTTTCTTTTTTTTAAATTTTTGACCCAATAACGACCCCGCCGCCAACTATTGACAAGGCTCTGATAGTATGCTATATAAAAAATATAGTACATTAATAGAAGGAGGTTACCATGACCAGAAGGTATGGAATAGAGGGACGCGAATTAAGGATGACGGGGAAATCATATGGAGAGGATTCCGTATGCTTAGGTGTTACAACAGAGATATATGTCGTGCCAAAATCCTTAACTAAAAAAGATTGGTTAATTTGTTCGGCATGTGGACTCCCGCAAGAACTGGAGTGGAATTGCTGCTTGGATGTCAATTGCTGTCCACACTGCTTCAGGGTTGACCAGGGTTGTATTCATTGCGGATTCAGTCTTAAATTAGGCGCCGACCCTACCGGATATGATGTCGAAGCGGGTAAGATTCGAGTTGTGGCTACTTCTGATAATCCTGCTTTCCTGCGCGAAGGCCGGCAGGAAGCTATTAAGGATTACAATGAAGCATCTTAACTCTCTCCATGAACTTTTTAAAAATGGGAATGCCGACTGCCCATGATGGCATCCGATAAGGGTTTCGTTACGACGAGCCCTTTTTTTGTGATTAAATCAAAAATTATTCTCAAGTGGTTAGTCTCTGCCTACGCTTGACAAGATTTTA
>Ga0209210_1000674_pt1 | contig 33956 bp, 30 predicted proteins | sample RifGroA1_FD_183991 | JGI IMG/M metagenome (GOLD analysis project Ga0209210, IMG submission 183991) | Contaminated groundwater microbial communities from Rifle, Colorado, USA - Rifle Groundwater A1 (SPAdes) (version 2) | ecosystem: Environmental > Aquatic > Deep subsurface > Groundwater >...
TGACACCTTCATCGATACGGGATATAACCCATTTAGCAAAATCAGAGGGGGTCATCTTCTGAAGTTCTTCTGCTGTTGGAAGATCGAGTTTTTCTCCATCGTCTTTTGGCTTTCCACTTTCAGCATCATCCTTTTTGTCAGGATCTTTGTTCTCTAGAGCAGCAACACGACTTTCTAAAGTTTCGTATTCTTTAATTACTTCTTCTCGGCTTTTTCCGTTCCAGCGATCTTTGTTCTCTTTATCTTTGTCCTTATCTTTCGAATCTTTATTGGCGTTGTCTTCCGAGCCTTCTTCATTTGGCTTTTCGTCTTTATCGGCTTCCGGTTTTGTTTCCTTATCATCAGGCTTATCAGCAGGCGCGGCACCATTTTTATTCTTTTGATCTTCACCAGAGGAATCCTCCCCGTCATCTGGTGCATCGAGTAGGGCTCGTAGTTCTTCTTGTTCTTTTTGTTTTAGCTGTTCTTCGTCCATATGTTTATTCCTTCCTCAGGTTTTGAGCTGTCTCATCTCGCTCTTTAATAACGCTGTCGACCATGCTCAAAACTTTCCTGTATGCCTTGATCATTTGTTTATGCTCAAGGTCTTCTTCTATCGGACAGTCCAGTAAATCTTTACTTTCAATCTCCAGCTCCTGATCGATCAGGCTTTTGATAATCTGCCAGCCTTCGGTTTGAGTCATTTCCCAAACTGCTCGGCCTCGATCAAGTTTTTGGTCAATACTGTCTGCCATAGTTTTATAAATTCGGATTGGCCGGAGTTTCTTCTTCCGGTTTATCCTGGTCTTCTAATTTCATTTTTGATTTTTGAGTTCCTAAACCACCGAGAGGGCGAACTTCGTTTTCTTTCATGTCTTGTAGGGTGGCGATCAAACTGTCGAGAACTTCCAGGAAAGTTGAATTTCCTTGGAAGAAAGCATTGCGAGCTACGGTAAAGAGGGAATCAACCTTATCCCACATCTGAGCCTCATTCGGCTGATTGGCAGCACTTGCTTCTGGAGTTGATGCTGCAGGCTTCTTGTCAGTCATTGATGCTTTTGTTTGTTTTGGATCCTGATTTTCCATAATGTTTCTTAGCTAACAAAAAGAGGCTGTAACTTCTAAACACACGCATCTCTGGCGTATATTCAGAAGCCACAGCCCCGATTGTTTCGTTAGGCCTTTACTTCCTAGTAGCTACAGTCTAGTAAAAGGAAAAATAGTTCGCAATAAACTTTCTGTCACTTTCTGTAACATTGCCACTGTCTTTTATTCTTGCTACACTATGTAGAAGTATGGATATAAAACAATTGAGCCCATTAGAGCAGGAAGTGATGAATATTGTTTGGGGTTTCAAGCAGTGCACAGTCAAAGATGTTTCAGAAAAATTAAAGAGTAAAAACCTCGCTTATACGACTATTTCTACCATTCTTACCCGACTGCATGAAAAGGGGATGTTAAAAAAAATTGAGGAAGATGTCGCTCTCGTTTACAAACCCAAACTAAAGAAAAAAGAATACGGTAAAAAACTTGCCCAACTGTTTATGCAAACGTTTTTCACGAATTTTGGCAGCATTGCCGCTTCGTCCTTTGTCGAATCCATTGAAGAATTACCTAAAGACGAGAAAGAGTATTTGTTGAAACTTCTCAAAGAATATGACAAAACATAAATCTTATGTAATAGTTTTAGGAATTATTGTCTTAAGCATTGTTAGTCTTTTGGTATCGGTCTGTCAAAAGTACCTGCCATTTTTCCTGCATTCTACTATTTACTATTGCCAGAATATTATTCAAACTGTTTCAGTTCAACCATTGTCAATGATCGCCAGTAAGCCATTATTTGTGGGTTCACTTGCAGTTATGAGCTTCATAGGATTTCGCCTTTTTGCGTTAGCAGTCCAGTTGCTAAAAGAAAGAAAACAATTCCAACATTCAATATCCCCTCACGGAGAACTCCAGCGCATAACCCAAGAGCTAACAATTGCAGCTCAGGTTCGAATGATCAAAACCAGTCAACCGTTGGCCATATGTTTTGGTATCTTTCGACCAAAGATCTATATTTCATCCGGACTTTTAAATATCGTTAACGCCGATGAACTTCGAGCGATTCTTACCCATGAAAAATATCATTTAGACCACCGAGATAACCTTGTCATGTTAATGGCTTCTGTTGTCCAGAATCTCTTGCCGTTTTTTCCGATTATCAAAGATTTTATTAAGCACTATCGAATTCAGAGAGAGTTGGAAGCGGACGCAGTCGCCATCACTGATCACAATGGGAATATCCATCTTGTTAGCGCTCTTGAGAAACTAATCCAGCACGAACCGCAATATGCACTTGTCGGGGCATCAGGACTTGGCGTTTTTGATACGCTTGAGACTCGGATACGCTATCTTGTCCATAAAACAAAATATAAACCTACAATTACCTTCAAAAATGGTGTAATAAGCGGCGTTTTCTTGTTGGTATTCTTAGCCCTTTCTCTGGCGCCGGTTCAAGCAATAGAATTTCATGATCTCGGAGGAGACGCAATTATGACCTGTGTCAGCAGTAATGAGTGTGCATCTTCATGCAAAGCAAATATCAATAAGTCCATTTTAATGTCACCCATGCAGTCCTCATCCCAGAGTTATTCCCCATCATTCGCTCCCGCGTCCTTTGCCAGTGTTTCCTATTGACATTTGTTTTCTGTTCTTCTACAGTTTGTAGTATACTTTAAAAGTTAGATAAAAAAATATATGACAGAACAAAAACAAAGATTTTCTCTTCCATTGAATTTCAACTTAATTTTAGTTGGAGCGTTAGTAATTGGCGCTTTTGTTATTGGATCTTTGTGGACCAAAGTTCAATATCTTGAAAAGGGCGCTGCGGTGGCTGGGACGACCACGACAACAGGTAATCAGCCTGCTGGTGCCCCGGCTGCTGCAGGCGCACCTCAACCTCAACAGGCTGCGAAAAAGCCTGAAGTGACAGATAAAGATTGGTATAAAGGTAACAAAAATGCCAAAGTTGTAATGGTTGAGTATTCCGATTTGGAGTGTCCATTTTGTATAAAATTTCATCCAACAATGCAACAAGTTATTAAAGAATATGGTGATAAGGTGAAATGGGTGTATCGTCATTATCCATTATCTTTCCATGCCAATGCTCAAAAAGAGGCAGAGGCCGCTGAATGCGCCGGTAAACTAGCTGGGAATGACGGGTTCTGGAAATATACAGACGCGATATTTGGACGTACTGCCGGAAATGGAACAGGATTTGCTTTAGATAAGTTAACACCATTGGCTAAAGAGCTGGGACTAAATGAATCAGCATTTAAACAGTGCTTGGATTCCGGTGAAATGGCTCAAAAGGTCAAAGATCAAATGGCAAAGGGTACTGAAGAAGGAGTCAGTGGAACCCCTGGAACAATCATCATTGACGCAAAGGGTAATACCCAACTGGTTCCCGGTGCGTTACCTTTCGAGCAAGTTAAGCCGATGATTGAGAAAGCCTTGCAAAGTTAACTCAATTGTATGAAAACAACATATGGAAATCACATCAATTTTCATTACAGGACTATTTGCAGGAGGACTAACTTGTTTGGCAGTACAGGGCGGTCTTCTTGCCAGTTCAATTGCGCAGCAAGAAGAAAATAAACTTGAAGAGGATGTAAAACGGTTCGGACATCTGCTACCAATTATTTCCTTCTTAGTTACACGGCTCATTGCCTATACACTTCTTGGCTTTCTGCTGGGGACTATTGGCACAGTGTTCCAACTCTCACTTTCGGCCCGTGTCTTTCTGCAATTTGTTGCGGTAGTCTTTATGGTTGGTACTGCTCTAAATCTTCTTCAGGTTCACCCCATTTTTCGCTATTTCGTCATCCAACCACCCAAGTTTTTGACTCGGCTAGTAAAAAATCAGTCAAGAAGTAAAGCTGTTTTCGGCCCGGCTTTTCTTGGAGCAATGACGGTGCTTATTCCCTGTGGAGCTACACAGGCGATGATGGCGTATGCTATTTCGACAGGTTCTTCTCTGGCAGGCGCGACTACAATGTTTGTCTTTATATTGGGAACATCACCTTTGTTTTTCCTTCTAGGGTATGCAGCCAGAAAACTTGGTAATTCCGTAAGCGGAACATTTAACAAAATAGCTGCGGCAGCAATTATGCTCATCGCTTTCTACAACCTTAATGGTGCTTTAGCCTTGAGTGATAGTAATTTTACTCTTGAAAATGTACTAACGAACATCACTTGTACAATCAGCTTTTGTGATAGGAGTAGAGTTGCAGGTGCCACAACTGCTTCAGACACAGTAAAAGAAGCGACGATCTTTATAACTCAAAACGGATATCGTACTCAACCCGAAACAGTCAATATTAAAGCTGGCTCAAAAGTAAAGTTCAATATTGTGAATCAAGGCGGTGGCGGATGTAGCCAGTCACTCACTATCCCAAAGATGAATTTACAACGGGTCGTCCCCATCGGTCAGTCAGATACCATTGAGTTTACGGCTCCCACGACACCCGGCCCGCTTGCCTTTATGTGCAGCATGGGGATGTTTAAAGGAAACATTAACGTGATATGAAAACAGTTACTTTAAAAATAACCGGCATGCACTGTGTCAGTTGTGCCATCAATATCGATTTTGAGCTGGAAGATTTAGAAGGGGTCAAAGAAGCAACAACAAATTACGCCAAGCAACAAACAGTTATTACTTATGATCCAGAAATTACCTCTATTAAAAAAATCAAAGATATTTATAAAAAGCTGGACTACGAATGTTGTTTAAGCTCATCAGACAACAAGTCTAGAAATTAAATGAATAATTTGTTACTATTACAACTTGTAGTATGTTAAAAGATAAATTTGTTTTAAGTATCATCGTCGCAACTATTTTAATCCTCGTTGGGGCAGTTTTCTTTTTTAGTAAAATGGATTCGTCCTCGTCATCAGATTCGAACAGTTCCACGCCGGTTTCCCAAGAGAACCAAAAATTGCTTGAAGTAGTTTCTGACGACTATATTAAGGGCAATAAAGATGCATCAGTGACAATTGTTGAATACCTTGATTTTGAGTGTGAAGCATGTGGCGCTTACTATCCTTTGGTAAAACAGCTGGCAGAGGAATTTAAAAACGATGTGCGGTTCGTGAACCGCTACTTCCCCCTTCCAGGGCACAAGAATGGTCTACCTGCTGCACTTGCGGTTGAAGCGGCCGGGAAACAGGGTAAGTATTGGGAAATGCATAATATTCTGTTTGATAATCAAAAGACCTGGGGTGAAAAGCAATCTCCCGATCCATCTATTTTTGAAGGATATGCCAAACAAATTGGACTGAACATGGAGCAGTTCAAAAAAGACGTTAGCTCGAACGAAGTAAAAGAGCGGGTTAACCGCGATAAGAACTCTGGAACCAAACTTGGAGTTTCCGGCACTCCGACCTTTTTCCTCAATGGAGAAAAGATCCCCAATCCAAAGACTCCTGAAGATTTCAAAACCTTTATTAATGCGGCTATTCTTAAGGCTCCAAAGCCCACAAGTCAATCTGTAGGAGAAAAGGTACATGAACATGCCGATCTTGCTTTATATATAAACGAAACGAAAACTTTATTACAAAGCCGTCCAGAGTTTTTCGAAAAAGATCCAGATATTCACTCCCATAAGGATACCGAAGAGGTAATTCACAAACATAAAACAGGTGTAACTTTAGGTCAACTTATTGATTCCTGGAAAACGAACCTACCCAATAAAGTTGAATGGTATCTGAACGGATCAAAACAAAATGATGATTTTAGAAAATACGAATTTAAAGATTTAGACAGAATAACTCTTAGTTTCAGTGATTCAGATTTTAGTCCCACAACAAAACAGATATCAGAGGTTACTGATAGAGCCTGTGTTTATTCAGAAAAATGTCCCGAACGCGGTAAACCGCCAACAGAAAACTGTGTCGGAGGTCTAGGAACAGATTGTTTATAAAAGGTATTTATGAAAAATATACAAACACCGGAAAATCAGCCATCACCAATTGAGAATAAATCAAAGTATATAATTCTAAAATTGAGGAAGCCCAAACCGTTAGTTATTGCAATCGTGATCGCAGCATTTCTTGCCCTCATCCTCACCGCACTGTTTTTCGCCAAAGGACTCTTTATAGCGGCGACATTGAACGGCAGTCCTATAAGCCGTTTATCGGTTATAAAAGACCTTGAAAAGCAAGGTGGCAAGCAGACTCTTGAAGTAATTATTACTCAAAAGCTCATTAATACTGAACTTGCGAAGCAAAATATTAGTGTCACAAAAGAAGAAGTTGATCAGGAAATAAAGAAAATTGAGGCGCAGGTGACCAGTCAGGGTGGAACACTTAAAGATGCGCTTGCTCAGCAAAACATGACTGAAGAAAAGCTCCGAGAGCAAATTACTATTCAGAAAAAATTGGAGAAAGTATTAGCAGATAAGGTAGCTGTTTCTGATACGGAGATTGACGCATATATTAAAGAAAATAAGACAACTCCTCCAAAAGATGTAAAAGTAGAAGATTTCAAAAAACAAATAGGTGATCAACTCAAACAACAAAAATTCCAGCAAGTAGCGCAAAAGTGGGTCTCTGATTTGAAGACAAATGCGAAAATCAACTATTACGTTAATTATTAAGGAGGTGTTTTAATCTACGGATACAAACACAACTAATCAAAGTGAACAACCTAAACAATCAATGAATCCAATGATGATAGGAGTTATCGTAGTCGGTGTTTTGCTAGTCGGGGGATTTGCGTTATTTGCAAACAAAGGTTCCAATTCCCAAACTGAAACTTCTACAACACAAATTCCGTCTACAACAAATAGGTCAACAGCGACGAACTCGCCCGTTAGCGCGACCTCTCAAAGCGGCGTTAAAGAATTTACCATGACAGCCAAAAAGTTTGACTTTTCTCCGGCAACCATTACCGTTTCAGAAGGAGACAAAGTAAAGCTTACAATCAATAATCTTGACGTACCTCATGGGTTTGCGATCGATGAGTTAGGTATCAAACAAGATCTTCCTGTTGGCACATCAATAGTCGAATTCACCGCAACTAAAAAGGGGAACTTTAGGTTCTACTGTAGCCTTTTCTGCGGTCAAGGACATAAAGAGATGGAGGGGAAACTGACTGTTGAATAGATCCGCTAATCAAAGGAAATACTAATCAGTACGCATCTATGTGCAGTACAATAAAACTATGCTCATCTCAGAGATTCTCAAAGAAGCCAAATTTAAGCGGTTAGCGGCTACACTCTTGCTGATTATTCCCCTTGAGATACTGTCTCTTTTTTCGATTCACCTACCCCCCTTTATTGAGTATCCGCTTTTTGCCGGTATTATCTTTTTCTTTGGTCGGGAGGTCATTATTGGCGGTTTACAAAGTCTCGCTCGGCTAAAATTCTCTAATATAAATTTGCTTATGACCGTAGCCACCTTTGGTGCTGTGTACTTGGGTGAGCTGGAAGAAGCGGTCATCATCATCGTTCTCTTTGCGGTAAGTGAGGCTCTGGAAGAGTTTGGAATCACCAGAAGCCAGAATGCACTGGAAGAACTCGTGGAAAAAGCTCCCAAAACTGCACTTTTGAAGGGGCAGGAAACAAAAATTGCCATAGAGAAAATTTCTCTTGACGATATTGTAGTCGTCAAACCAGGCGATTACATTCCTCTTGATGGAGTCGTCGTTAAAGGTGAATCGTTAGTCGATGAAAGTACGATTACCGGTGAACCATTGCCGAAAAATAAGTATACAGGCGAACTGGTATTTGCCGGAACTTTGAATAGCCAAGGGTATTTAGAAATAAAGGTCACAAAACTTTCTAAAGATACAACTCTGGCTAAAATTGTTGACTTGACCTTTAAGGCGGCAGAGCACAAGTCTCAAGCCGCCAAGTTTATCGAGAAATTTGCTTCCTACTATACCCCGAGTGTTTTAGTCCTAGCAGGACTATTAACAGCTATACCTGTTTTGGTTTTTGGACAGTCATTTATCCCTTGGTTTGCCCAAAGTTTAACGATTCTTATCATCGCTTGCCCGTGTGCGCTGGTTATCTCGACTCCCATTACTATTTTTTCAGCCATCGGTAATGCTACCAAACGGGGAATTCTTATCAAAGGTGGTCAATTCTTGGAAGAAATGGGCAGAGTCAAGACAATTGCCTTTGATAAAACTCGAACCTTAACCAAAGGTGAACCTATTGTTTCCGATGTGTTTCCTTTGAACGGCTACTCGAAATCGGAGCTCTTGGCCTGTGTTGCAGGAGCTGAAGCGTTTTCCGAACACCCCATTGCGAAAAGTATCGTGGAAAGCTCAAAAGAGTTTTCTGAAAAAGATCATGATTACGCTAACTTCAAGGCGATTATGGGCAAGGGAATTAGTGGGGAATGCATGGTTTGTATTGATAAACATCACTGTATCGGCACGCTGCGCTTTATCATGGAGGAACATAAAGTTGATCAAAGGGTTGTCAAAATAGTCGAAGGCTTTGAAAAAGAAGGTAAGACAGCTATCGTTGTCAGTGACAATCAAAAAATAAAAGGCGTGATTGGGGTAACAGATGAGATTCGCCCTGAAAGTGCTTCAACCATACAAGCTCTTCACCAGCTCAACGTAAAAACTGCGATGTTGACCGGAGATAATCAGTCAGCAGCCAGCTATGTAGGAAAACTAGTCGGGATTGATGACATATATGCCAAGCTCCTGCCTGACGAGAAAGTTAGAGAGATAGCAACTTTGGTTAAAAAACATAAAAGTGTCGCCATGGTTGGTGATGGGGTTAATGATTCTCCAGCCTTAACAACAGCTTCAGTTGGCATTGCCATGGGAGCCATTGGCTCGGAAGTGGCAGTTGAAAACGCCGATATAGCCCTTATGAATAACAACCTAGGACTGATTCCCTTTCTAGTGCAGTTAGGTAGAGTATCGGGGAAAACCATTCGTATCAATACGGCGGCTGCCATTGGTGTTAAATTTGTATTCCTGGCACTGGCACTTATGGGGAAAAGCAGCTTAGCACTAGCAATATTCGCAGACGTTGGAGTCACCGTGTTGGTTGTGGCTAATAGTTTGAGGTTATTTAATTTTGGACATAAAAAATTATGAAACAGAATATCGTTGATGTCGTTAAAATCAGACAGGATTTTCCTTTACTTGGAAAAGAAGGGGTTTACTTTGACAATGCCTGTCAAAGCTTGCGACCGCAATTTGTCATTGACGCCATGAATGAGTATTACAACGAATATCCCGCTTGCGGCGGTCGAAGCATGCACCACCTGGCCGCTAAAGTCACTCACAAATGTGATGAAGCGCGTGATGCTGTCGCTAATTTCTTACATACAAAAAGAAAGGAAGAGATTGTATTTACCAGAAATACAACTGAGGGAATTAATTTAGTTGCTCATTCGTTGGGGCTCAAAGAGGGAGATATAGTCATCACTTCAGACAAAGAACACAATTCCAACCTTATTCCCTGGCAAGTTCTAAAAGAAAAATTGGGGATTGAGCATAAAATTATTTTCTCAAAAGAAGACAACACATTTGATCTTGAGACGTATCAGCAAGCCTTAAACAACAATGTAAAGTTGGTGTCACTCGGTCTTACCTCAAACCTAGATGGCGTGACTATCCCCGCTAAAGAGATTATTCAGTTGGCTCATAAAGCAGGAGCTTTGGTCTTGCTAGATGGCGCTCAAGCTGTCCCACACCACGAAATTGATGTCCAAGACCTTGATGTTGATTTCCTGGCATTTTCTGGCCACAAAATGCTTGGTCCATCAGGTATTGGTGTTTTATACGGTAAATATGCACTTCTTGAGAAACTTGAGCCATTTATGGTGGGAGGTGACACAGTTTCGAGTTCTACCTATCTAACACATGAGTTTTTGCCACCACCTGAGAAATTTGAAGCAGGCTTGCAAGATTACGCAGGCATTATTGGTCTTGGAGCTGCAGTTAAATATTTGAGTGAGATTGGCTTTGACTTTATCGAACAGCAGGAACAGCTGCTAAATAAGTATATTACCGATGCCCTACACACTATTAAAGGTGTCACCGTGATTGGTCCTGAAGATCCAACTCAAAGAGGTGGAATCGCTTCGTTTTATATTCCACAGAAAGATCATCACCAAATTGCCTTAATGCTGGACGAAACGTCAAAAATTATGGTTCGCTCTGGTCAGCACTGTGTGCATTCTTGGTTTCATGCCCACAATATCCCCGGTTCCGTTCGTGCCTCTGTTTACTTCTATAACACTCTAGAAGAAGCGGAGATATTTGTTAGAGAATTAAAAAAAGTTGTGAGTATTTTATAACTATATGTTTTGTATTATCGCCTTTATCGTCCTGTCAATTATCGCTATTTTTAACGTCTCATACCGTGCACTTGCCAAAGAAGCTTATGAGTGTGTATTTCGTCGGATTACCTTTCGTCCCTGCAACACTGGTTTCAAAGAAAAAATGCAAGCTAAGCTTGTGGGAAAGCTTTTAACTAAGTCTGTTGTAGCTGCCCGTTTTTTAAACAAGCACTTTGAACTATTAGCTTGGTTACTTTTCCTCACAACCGTGGCAAGTATTTTTTGGACAGGTAAAGGACTCTTTAACTTCTATATGTATGGGAGTTGTAATGGTCTCAATAAATCCGGTTTTTGTGCGCTTGACCCCAAGGGAGAAAATAACAAAGTATCGCAAACTGGAGGTAGCTGTGGAACTGGTGAGGGAGATGAAAGCAAAGTCACTCTCGCCGGAATGAACACTGATCTTTTTCCGTCCAAAAATATCGGAGCCAAAGATGAAGTAGTATTGATCGGTTGCTACAGTTGTGACTACACCAGAAAAGCATACCCATTAGTTAAGCAACTTATAAGCAAGAATTCTGTCAATTACACCTTTGCTCATTATCCCGTCAAAGAGGAAACCCTCTATCTTCTCCCCATCGGCTACTGTGCATACAAACAAGATCAAGATAAGTTTTGGCAACTGAACGACAGATTATTTGCCAGTGAAAAAAATGATATTGCTAAAAAAGAATTTGTAGACACCCTCCTCGAAGATATTGGATACGATGTAGAGGCAATCAATATATGTAGTACCTCGCCTGAAACAAATTCGGCCGTAGTCGAGCGGCGCATTGAGCTTGAAAAAACCAATATTTACGGCACACCCTTGGTCTTTATCAACGGCAAGGGGTTAGTTGGACCCAAGCCTTATCGTGTGTACGAACGGATCCTTAAAGGATGGAGGTTCTGGTAACATGATAACCATTAAGGAAGAAACAATTATTGAAGCAAAACCTGAAAGCATTTTCAACTTTCTTACTCGCATTGATACCCTTTATAAAACCTGGCACCCTAAGGATCATGTTTTTTGTAGAGCCATTTATAAAGACTTGAATCAACGTGGTTGTATTTTCCACTTTTTGGAAATAATCGGTGGTTTTCCTCTTTATTTAATCGTTAAAGTCTCAAAAATAAAAAGGAATGAATATATTGAATATAAACCAACGTTTCCTTTCTCATTTTTTAACTTGGGAATGGGGTATTTTTCCATAGAAAGTGCTTCAGAAAATACATCTAAACTTACTGCGTACATCGAGTATGGCAACCGTATCGGCTTAATTGATAGAATCTCTCAGTTTTTTATAAAAACCGATATTGCCAAGAAACATATTCGAGAAGAGAGCGAGAATATTAAAAGATATTTGGAAAGTCATTCGTAACGTTAGCTGAACTACTATTACGGTTGGCAAAACCAGACTGATATTGATATCATGTAGATATGAAAAAAGAACCTATTTTCTATTGCATTATTGGGGTACTGGCTGGTAGCTTGTTAACCCTGTTGTTTACCACTAATATTGTGAATAGTAACAATTACGGCATGATGCAGATGATGGGCATACGCCAGGGTATTGGAATCTCATCCATGGCTAACAATCTCGATAGGCACTTTATTGAACAAATGATTCCTCACCATGAAGGTGCTATTGAGATGGCTAAACTTGCTCAAGAACGCTCCAAGCGTCCAGAGATTCTGACTCTGGCCGATACGATTATTAAAAGTCAATCTCAAGAGATCACCCAGATGCAAGCCTGGTATAAAAATTGGTATGGAGTTGAAGTACTAGTTGATTCCAGTGTTGGTATGGGCATGGGGCGAGGGATGATGCAGGGGGGAATGATGGGGGGCACGACAGCTGACATTGAGTCATTGAGAAATTCCACTAACTTCGATGAAGCTTTCCTGCAAGAAATGATTCCCCACCATCAGATGGCAGTGATGATGGCACGAATGCTTCTTTCCGGAACCAATCGTCCTGAAATGAAACAACTCGGCCAGGATATTATTACTGCTCAAGAAAAAGAGATCGACCAAATGCGCTCTTGGCTCAAGGAGTGGTCATTATGAAACTCGCCCTGATTCTTTCCAGTAGTAGTACCGAAACCAATTGGAATGCTTTTAGATTGGCAAATTTGGCACTTAGCAAAGGTGATGTTGTCTCTATTTCCCTGCTTGGTAAAGGTGTGGAGTATGGAAAGAATACTTCTGCTCAGTTTGACGTCACGCAACAAGTACAGAAATTTCTGGAATCAGATGGAAGGATTGTCGCCTGTGGCACCTGTATGACAATTAGCAAACAAAAAAGCACTCAAGAATGTCCAGTGGGTGGAATTGAAGATTTATACAATCTGGTTGCTGATAGTGATAAAGTTTTGACTTTTTAGTGGGAGTTTTATGAATTTTGATTATACGGTTACAACAAAGAAGTCATTTGATGAAGCCGTAAAAGCGGTTGAACAGGAAACAAAGAATGCCGGATTTCGTGTCCTTTATGTTCACGATGTCACAGCCACTTTGAAAGAGAAGGGTTTTGAGATTGAACCCTTCAATATTATCGAAATCTGCAATGCCAAAAGTGCCTATGCCGTGCTTCAGGCAGATATTAAAATAGGTCTGTGTCTACCCTGTAAGATAAATGTCTATCAGAAAGATGGACAAACCTTTATTTCAGGTATGCGACCGATTATTCTGTCGCAGTTTTTCCCCAAAGCAAATCTTGGTAATCTTCCGACTGAGGTTGATACATTAATCAGCAGAATCATTGATAAAAGTAAGTAACCCCTGAAAAAGTTATCTCCTGCTACGCTCTTGCATTTCTCTACTACAATTTGTAGAATATGGTGTTATCAGTGGTATTAGATTTTCTACTGCCCTAATGAATTTACGATATGAACCGAAAAGAAAAAACAATTGTTGTAACTATAGTTGCAAATGTTGTTCTCGTCCTTCTTAAGTTTTTTCTTTCGAACTCTTCTGGGAGTCTCGCACTACGCGCGAGTGCCTGGCATTCGGTGGGTGACGTTTTTGTTTCCGTGTTTGTTCTTTTGGGTCTTCTCTCTGCAGGTTGGGAAGCAAAACGGCGCTTACAGACCGGAACTATCGAAAATGTCGTTGCTCTGATTGTTTCGGGGCTTATGTTTTTCACAGCACTCGATATTTTTCGAGAAGTGACAGGAGCTGCTGAAACTCCAGATTTACGCAATATATGGCCGGTAACCATAGGCGCATTTCTGACGATCGCCATTACCTATTTCACCGCCCGCTATAAAGAGTTTGTCGGTCGTGCTACAAATTCATTGAGCCTGATTGCCAGCGGCTACCACTCGCGGATGGATTTGTATGCCTCAGTCTTGGTTGTAGTCGGATTGGTTGCGGCAGCGGTAGGCTTCCCGGCGCTTGATAAATTGGCAGCGATCGCTGTCATAGTTTTGATTGTCACTTCTGGTTGGGAAATTGCCGAGTCGGCAATTCATGCTCTTAAAACAAATCAAACATTGCCCCTCCATCTTGAAGGACATCACCATCTAGCACTTTTTCGCAATAAACGAATGCTAACCTATCTGGGAGGAATTGCTGCTCTATTTATCCTGCTTTCAGGTGTCTATACCGTCTCGCTCGGTGAACAAGCTGTCATACAGAGATTTGGGAAAGTTGCTGGCACATTCGGTCCAGGACTCCATATTCGAGTGCCCCTGATAGACTCCATCTCAAGAGTAAATGTCGATCAGGTGCGTCAAGTCCAAACCGAAGCATCTCTAGTTCTCACTGGAGACACTAATCTTATTAATACAAAATTGACTGTTCAGTATACGATCACCAATCCCGCAAACTATCTTTTTAGCACCCAAAACCCTGAAAACCTGCTTGCCAAAGAAACAGAAACCGCTTTTAGGACAGCTGTTGCCCAAAAAGGAGTTGATGATCTCTTGACCGCAAGCCGTAGTGCAATACTCGCACAAACCACAACCCAAACACAAAATCTGCTTGAGGAACATAACACAGGTATAAAAGTGATGAATATCCAGCTTCTTTCGGTTACTCCTCCCAGTGAAGTGGCAGACGCATTCTTGGATGTAGCGAGTGCTCGGGAAGACAAAAATACCTATATGAATGAGGCGTTGGCATATAGAAACGAGACGGTAGCTATAGCTCGTGGAAACGCTTCTAAACAAGTTACGGGGGCACAAGCTGAAAAAACGAGCAAAATTGCGCTGGCAACTGGCGAAGCCGAAAGGTTCAGTAAAAAACTTGCAGCGTACCAAACTGCGCCAGTGGTTACCCGCACCAGGCTTTATCTGGAATCATTAGAAAAAGTGTTACCAAACATTAAAAAATACATTCTTGATCCTCGGGTGGAAACGAATAGCACTGACCTGTGGATTACTAATGGACAAACGACTGCTCAACCCTAAAAGGAGGTGAATTATGAAAACACACGCACAACCATCATTTATAAATCAAGCAAGTGGACGATTTAATGTAGCAACACTTCGCCAGCCGAAATTTATGGTGGGTATTGGAGTAGGAATACTGCTTATCTTATCAACACTCGTCGCATTTCAGGTCGATAGCACGCAGTATGCGATCGTATCGCAATTTGGCAGTCCTGTTCGGGCTATTAAGGAACCAGGTTTATACGCTAAACTTCCCGATCCCTTCCAAAACCTGATTCGTTTGGATAAACGCGTACAAGTTTACAATATAACCCAGACGGAATTCTTAACCAAAGACAAGAAGAATGTGTTGGTTGAAGCCTATGCCACTTGGCAGATAGACGATCCGGTGCAATTTTTCAAAAGTGTTCAAGATGCCCAAGGAGCCTCCTCTCGACTCTCAGATATTCTGACATCAGAACTCGGTGTTGCTCTTTCGCAGTATGAGCTGACCAATTTAGTAACAACTGAGCCAGATCAAATGAAGCTTGATCAGATGCTCTCTGGACTCACCAAACAGACCGATGAGCGTACTCGTGCCTATGGCTTTAAAGTTGCCGACGTGAGGCTTAAACAGCTTAACTTCCCAGAAGCGAATAGACAGAGCGTCTTCCAACGCATGCGAGCAGAACGTCAACAAATTGCTAGACAACTGCGATCTGAAGGAACAGAAGAGGCCACCAAAATTCGTGCCGAAGCCGATGCTGAAAAAACAACCCTTCTTTCCAAAGCTCAGGAAGAATCCAACAGGATTATAGGAGAAGGAGAGGCTACGGCCATTCGTATCTATGCTCAATCTTTTGGCAAAGATCCAGCGTTCTATCAGTTCTTACGGACGCTTGAGTCATACGATAAGGTTATTAACAGTGGCACAACACTCATTCTCCCCTCAGATTCCGAGCTCTTGAAATATCTTAACCCCTAAAAAGGAAGTTGAGATACTAGGGAGCTTGGAGGTATGGGTGAGAATTGTATGGACAATGACTATGGAGCAAACAAAAAACATAAAACACTATATTGAGAACCTTTCAAAGCAAGCACTTACGGCTGTAGCGTTCTTGGTTCGCTTTGCTCAAAGATTGTTAACAACTATTCGCTCGGCCGACGGCTCATCTGCGATGATCGATATACGACAAGCCTTTAAACATGTTGATGCGCGATTTGTCTCAAAAAATATCGTCCTAATTATTATTGCTATTTATTTTTTGTCCGGGGTTTATATTGTTAAATCAGGAGAAGCAGCAGTTATTACCCGTTTTGGGAAAGTAATTAATCCTAAAGTGACCGAAGGACTTCATTATCGCCTCCCTTGGCCAATTGATAAAGAGACGGTAGTTAATGTCTCTGAGGTCAGGCGGGAAAGTGTTGGACTTGCAAGCTCTGAACCAGATCATCCAAAGCATGTTGAGACACCTGGAAAGCTTCAAGTCTTAAGCGGCGACACCAATATTGTTGACTATGAGGTTATCGTCCAATATCAAGTCCGAGAACCAGCCGATTATTTATTCAATATTGACTACGCTGCGTATCAAACGGTACGCGATGCAGTTCGAGCAGCCGTGACAAAAGTCAGTGCCGAAACGGCAGTTGATAATATTTTAACTTCTGAGCGCCAGAGCGTTTTGAACCGATTGCAAAAAGAAACACAGACCCTTTTGGATTCATATAAAAGTGGGCTAGCAGTTGTCAGCGTCAATTTTCAAAAAGCCTATCCACCCGATGAGGTGGCGGATGCTTTTCGTGATGTCTCAAGTGCCAGAGAGGATAAAAGCAAGATAATGAACGAAGCGGAAGGATACAAAAATAGTGTTATTCCAGAAGCTCGTGGTCAAGCCCAAAAGTTGATCACGGAGGCGAGCAGTTCCGCCCAGGCTCAAATCAATGAAGCTAGTGGTTCGGCAGTGGCGTTTACTGGAGTTTTGGCGGAATATAGAACTAACAGTAGTATTTACGGAGAACAAGTAACACGTTTCCGTTTATACTTGGAACGCATGGAGAAGATATTTCCCAAAATCATTACCTATATTGTCAAACCAGGAGAACGAGTTAATCTAAAATTACTTGAGAACAATGAAACAAAAGTCAGCGTCTTCCCACCGCAAACCGAAAACGGTCGATAAAGGCAGCACAAGCGACAACTGGCGCCAAGTGCTTGCCGATATAGGCCAATCTTTGGGTTTTTCTGGTGGTAGCAAATCAAAGTCAACAAAAATCCTCCCTGTACAGAAAGAAAAACAACCAGAGGTAACTGAAGCATCTAAGAAACTCCAGTTGGATAAACCTGTTAAACAAGATATTAAAAAAGCAGAACTAGTTCAAGTTTCAGAAGAGCAAAAACAAGAATCTGAAGTCAAAAAATCATTACTACCCATCCCTCATATCCATCTTTCCAGACGTAAGAAAATCATTTTAGGATTAGGTGTAGTTTTAGTAATTCTTCTTACTGTGTTTCGGGAAGACATCTTTGCCCCCTGGCCACCAGCACCGAATGTGGTTGCCAGCTATGATGGCGGTCGTATAACAATTGAAGATGTTGAAAAACACTTAACATCGCTTGTTGAAGATGAAGCAACTCAAAAACAACTCAAGAGCCCTGAGGGTTATGGGTTGATTGTTCAGGAAATGATCACCGATGAAATTGTCCGGCGGTGGCAAACAAATCGAAAACCTGACCAGGATAAAGAATTTTCCCACGTCATGAAGCATATTACAGAGGAGATAAACCTCAACGAACTACACGCTCAGATGCACAAAGGCCAGCTTGGAGTGACTGAAGGCGATATTGGAGCCTACTACGAAGCAAACAAGAAAGACTTTGGCGAAAAAACACTGACCGACACACGTGAGGAAATCAAAACCAAGCTGCAAAGCGAAAAAGAAGACCAATTTGTCCAAAATTATATCACTGGACTTAAAAACAAAGCCTCCATTACAAGAGATGTGGCCACCTTGGCTGTTCCTGAGCCTGCCGACTGGGAATTACGTAACTACTATGATACCAACAAGAATCAATATCTTGTCAAAGCTCAAGCAGTAGTGCATGAAATTCGTATTCCGAAGACGGCAGATGAGAAAAAAGCTAAAGAAAAAGCCGAGCAGGCTCTGTCTAAAATCCGCTCTGGTGGTGATTTTGCTCAAATCTATCAGGAGATAATGAGTTCACCACTTTCCCCAGCCGGAGAAACCAAAATCAAAGGAGAGCAAGACGCTTCTTTCGAAGAAGCTATCTTTCGTTTAGACCCAGAACAAATAAGCGATGTTATTACCGACAAAGACGCATTCGTTATCGTTCGCTTAGTTTCAAAAACATCGGAACGTCAGCAAAGCTTCGAAGAAGTCCGTTCAAGCGTGCAAACCACAGTGATGACTGAAGCTGAAAAGAAGTACTATACCGATAATGCCGATAGAACACTCTTTACCGTTAATGGTAAGCGGTTTACGTTGGGTGAATTTTGGGAAGAATATCAGGAACTCCCGCTTTCTTTCCTGACTTCTTATTCAGGCACCGAAGGTAAACAGGCTCTCGTTGAAAAGATTATTGAACGGCTCCTTCTCTATGAAGACAGTTTAAGTCAGGTATCCCAGACAGACACCAAAGAACGTAAAGATGAGATGAGACTAAAGGTCTTGGCGCAAATGCTTGAACAAGAAGAAGTCGATGACAAGATCAAAATTGAGGATAAAGACTTGCAGGATTACTATAACCGGAGTAAAGCAGAGCTGGTAATGCCGGCAAAATCTAAGGTTCGTCAAATTGTGATTCGCGCAGGCAGTTCTGATAGCGCCACTGATGATGAACACAACAAAGCCTTTGAGAAAGCTTCCGAAGCATATAAAAAACTTGTTCCAGGACCACTCAAGAAAGGTGAGGACTTTGCCAGTGTAGCCAAACAGTATTCTGAAGATGAAGCGACCAAGGAAAAGGGTGGTGAAGTGACAGAGTGGATACAAGAAGAAATGGACTTTATGGGTGAGATTACTAAGCACCAGTATCATGAGCAAGTACAAGCTATCCCCAAAGGTCAAATTGGTCAGCCGTTTGAAGCCAATGGTTACATTTACATTGTTGAAGTGACTGATCGATCTGAGCCAGAACAACTTAGCTTTGAAGACTCAAAAGAGTTTATCCGTGAACGCTTGACCCAAGAGAAGCATCAGGAGCTTTCTGAGCAACTGTCTTCAAAGTTGATGAAGGATGCAAAAGTAGTGATTTACACACGAACCCTAAAGAAAATAACCCAGGGAAACAAACAATAAATTTTAAATGAATTTTTTTGACGCAACAATTTTAAGCCTTATCGAAGGTTTTACAGAGTTTCTGCCGATTTCTTCCACTGGGCATATGATCTTAGCGTCTTCTGTTTTACAATTATCAGATCAGGAATTTGTGAAAACCTTCGAGATTGCTATTCAGCTTGGAGCGATTCTTGCAATCGTATGTCTGTACGCAAATAGGTTCCTTAGTAGTATTCAGTTATACAAAAGATTGGTTGTAGCATTTTTGCCTACGGCAGTAATAGGTTTTTTATTCTACCAAATTATCAAGACATTTTTGTTTAGTCCATTGGTCGTTTCGATAACTCTTATTCTTGGAGGAATAGCACTAATCATAGTTGATAAAAATAAGTCACTGAACAAAAGTGAAGGCATAAAGATTGAGAATATTTCGTACAAGAGCGCTTTTATTATTGGCTTAGTTCAAAGTGTTTCCATAATCCCAGGCGTTTCGCGAGCGGCAGCAACCATACTAGGTGGTATGTATACTGGGTTTTCAAAAAAACAAGCCACAGAGTTTTCCTTTTTGCTTGCCGTTCCTACCATGTTTGCGGCAACCAGTTTTGATTTGCTCAAAACGTCAGCGTCTCTCCAAAGCTACGAGTTTCTGCTACTCGGAATAGGCGGGGTCATTTCTTTTATTTCAGCTTGGATTGCTGTCAAACTGTTTATGAATCTAATCGAAAAACACGGCTTTACTTTTTTTGGATACTACAGAATAGTCCTAGGGCTGTTCTTTCTACTATATTTTATGAAACAAGGATGAGGTGAGATGTTTGACTGACTTAAGTAGTAAGCATTTTTCCTAAACCTGGAATTTTCCCAATCAGCTCTCTGATTATGTTTTTGTTGGCTACAGGTGGTGTATTGCTTGTTTCAGGTGATAAAGCGTCGCTAGAAGGCGCTACGGGGGCTACGGGCTCATCATTTGATGGCGTTTCTACCATTTCTTCTTGTTTTTGCACCAATTCAGGACCAAGTAGGATATCAACATACTGATCCAGGTCTAATTCTTCCAGGATCATCTTTTGCAAAGCTCGTTTGCGTATTAGCCAAAGCTTGACATCCTCAGGACTATTGGGATCTGGCTTATCTTGAGCAATAAGTTTGTCATATAAAAGTAGTATTTGATTGAGCCGGGCTTGTTTATCCGGTGGAATAACAGGCTCTACTTCAACAATAGCATCAACCTGGACCTTCTTGTCTTCAGACTTAAATTCTTTAAAGTCGACAATGTTGCCAACAATCCGGTACAGCTTGTCTTCACCTATAAACTCTCGGTTTAACTGAATTAGGATATTAGCAACCGTAGTAAGGGCATTGGATATGTTCTGGGCATTCATGCTTAATCTGAGGTTGCTTTGACCCAGAAGCATAGCTACCTTACCAAGTGGTTCACTGGATGATTGTGGTAACCCCTGCAAATACTCACCAAGAGCTAGTGTCCTAGAAATTTCATCTCGCAAGAGTCTGTCTTCATTAACACCCATGAGACTTATATCTGGCGGTCGCTCAATCACTACATCATCCATTTTGCGTAGCTCCCAAACTGCTCCAGGCGAGAAAATGATATCGTTTTTGGTAATGCCAGTATCCTTACGAATCTTAACCACTGGATCGAGCATTAAGATCACATCGTCCATACGCTGGTTGCGAAGATCTGCAATTTCCATGATGGTACTCTCAACTGGCTCAACATGGCCGGTTGCCCAAAATTCCCAAAGCAGTGACATATCAGGTAAATCTACAAAAATGTGGCCGTTGTTAATATCGAGATAAGGATTCTCGTCATCCCTGATGACCACTTCACCGTTGGCAATAACTATCAGTTGATCTTCTTCATAGTCCCAACACTCCCAGAGTTCAAGTTGCTTTTCCTGGTCATTTTTGACTGGGAGTACTTTTTGTACGCCAGTCTCGGCTTTTCTGATATCACCATCAATTTGAGACATCTTTTTGGTATTGATTTCGTAGCGTTCTTTCTTCCAGTCTTCAACCATCTTCGGCTCACAAAACTCAAGGTTATTATAAATCTTGTTATCGCCTCGATTTTCTTCCTCTTTGGAGATTTTTTCTTTTGCCTTAGTGATTCTATGAATAAGCCAGGGGCAGCCATCCTGTAAGTCCTCTGTCTCAGGAGCCGGGAGAAAGTCCCACAAGTCACACAGAATCATCGTGGGGTCGTCATAGATCGTTTTAACTGCTCCGTCGGATCTTTTTCTATTTACCATTTTCCAGGCCAGCTTTACAATTCCATTACCATACAAAACTGAAGATTCAATCCAATTTGGAAGTTTTTTGGCTAGTTCTATGATGTCAAAGTCATAATTAACCAGGTCACTCCAAGATCCCAGAGCCGTTGATTCAATATCAATTTTATCTCTGGGAATGACACGAGTCTTTCGTTTGGCTGTAGCAAGGCGGGAAACTACAGTCTTCACAATTTCAAAGGCAATGGGGGGCATTAAGCGAGTGTTGTACGCATAGTTTTGTTTGTGTTGGTACGCTCGGTAGAGACGATACATCCGTAGCCACTTAGCCTGATATGGCTCACGAAACTCTTTTGCACGCTTAAAACGAGCTTTCCACTTGGTTAGGAGCTCCGCATCACGCTCTGAAGGTTGATACCTAACTGTTGATGTGATTTTTACTTCTTTTACTTCTGGTTTTGGCATACTGGTTTAAGGCAACAAAAATGGGGCTTAGGTTCGTCTACTTCTGTTAAATAGAGAAACTTAAGCCCCGATAGATTCGTTAGGCAAATTGATTTATCTTCAGGGTATAAAACTAGGCAACAAATTTCTAGTTTGTTTGTGGTGGTAATTGAGGCTTACTGGTTAAGATTTATAATTAACTCATATGTTTAAATATCTAAACGACTACTCCTACTACGAAGATCTTTATGACCTCCACACCATCGAAGAGTGCCTCAATTGGTATTGGCGCATGCGTAAAGGCATGGAACAGCACCGAGAGGAATTAAAAACTAAAGAACCAGATACCGACTTCGATAAAGAAGTTCACAAGTGTTGTAGCTACTTAGTTAACACTATAAAAATTCAGAGGTATCGCCGTAAGAAAGACACCATTGCCGAGTGGATGGAAGCGGATCGTGTTCGACAAGAGAAAATCGACAATGCAGAGCCTCCTGAAAATGTCCTATGTGATAAGTGCCACTCTTCTACAAAAGTTATGGAGAAAACTCTGCACGATGCTTACGATAAAGCGCCTCGAGTATCCTTTATGTTCGAGTGCTTGAAGTGCAAAAAACGCAAGATCTTCTATGAAGATGGCTCTCCGTGGGATTATGAAAAGCCCAAATGTAAAAAGTGTCAGGTTGAACTCCAAACTAAGTATAAGAAAAAGGGCGAGACACTAACCATTACCACATTCTGTCCTAACTGTGATTTCAAAGAAATTGATGTACTCGATTCTAAAAAAAGACGTGAGGAGCAACAAAAAGAAGAAGAACGTAAACAAAAACTATTCCAAGAATATCGTGAGGAGTTCTGCCTTAATGATGAAGAGGGACCAAAGGCTGTTACTAATCTTGATGGCATAGTTGCTCTGGCAAAGGAGTGGAAAGAACAAGAGAAAAAAGAAAAGGATCCTGTTTACCAGAAAGCCAAGCAGTTAAAACAGGTCAAGCTTAATCAATTAAAAGAAATTGTGACTAAGGCAGTAGCCAAAGAGGGGTACATTGACCTGGAGTTTGGGAAGCCAGACATGGGCAAATACGTCATTATCGACTTTACTGCCACCGACAGTAAGGATAACCGGAAGGAGTATGACAGCACTAACACCCTAAAGAAAATTATTAAAACTGCACTAGAAGACACCAACTGGCGACTCATGAGTGAAGGGATTCATTACCGGCTTGGTATTGTTTCCGGAAGGCTTAAGGCGTATGAACACGAGGACGATTTAATAAAAATCGTTAGCTAGGAGAGTAGAGAGTAAATACTCCTTTTTCAACCAGCATTCGAAGCAACTTCTCTACACTCTTGCTTTGTTGCTCATCTAACTCAACACCAACTTCAAATCTAGAGGTAAGACCTTGTCTAGTGAAGTTTGCAGAACCCAAATAACCCCTTACAGAGTCGACTATAAGCAGTTTGGCATGAGGCAGGTAATCTCCATCCATTTCTTCACTTGTGCAAAAGTAAATTCGAAGGTGTGCGAGCATTTTCGAAGGAATCAGCTTAACTATTTGTTTGTAAATCATTTCTTGGTCTTGGGTATCTGCTGTTAGGTAAATTGAGTTGGAAGGCACATTCTTGCAACTTTTGAGTGGAGCAAGAACTGAGTTCAAACCAGCTTTATTAGTAAAGGGCGAGACAATGCTGATAGTCTTTGTTGCTGAACTAACTAGGCTAGTTAATAGATTCGATATATCATCAATTTCTTCTGATAATTCGCTAGTGATAATGTTGGGCGGTGAAACGTATAAAAATGGTTTAGATCTAACGTCTGGCCAGTTGTAAGTACGGGATGCTTTTGCTGCTGATGCCATCTTTATGAAAACTTCAAGCTGTTGTTTATCTATCCCGTAACCCCCGTATTGTTTGGTAAAAACTTTAAAGTCTACCAATATGTCTGTGACGTTCTTAATCAGCTCTGGATGAACTTTTTGTTTAAAGATGCTCTTGATATCCAGTTCGGAAATAATATCTGATTCAGAAAATTTCCTAAGGTTGGTATAGAGATTGTCCTCTAAATCATCTCTATAATGAAGAGTTTGCAGGTAGAATAAGATTAGTCTAACTTCATTTGTCATTTGTTTTTTAAATCTAAAAATCCGACAAGAATATCTTTTACAGTCAAACTTTTTGTTTTGCCTCCAAAAGCATAGGCTCTACTCAGCTTTTCGTTAAACTCAACACAGCCTCGTGGTAGGTGTAGGCAGCCAACACATGCTCCATCATCATCTTCAGAGCAGGACGGATCGAATTTGCACGACCTCATTTGCTCAGAGACTGAATCAGCTATTTGGCTCAGACCCTGATTAAAGGAAGCTGATAAGCCACCAACGTCTGACTCGCCAGCATAAATGATGAAAGATAGTACGTTTGGCAAAAGCAATTCACCAAAACTTGCAATATCTAACCCGCTCTCAATTGCCAATGATTGGAGGAAAATATGTGACAATGAGTGGATAAGCTCATGAATTGTGTGCTGAAGTTGCATTGTTATTTTGTCTTCTGTTTCATCGGCCAAAAAGCTTATTAACCAAATTTTTGAGTCTGATTCATCCATCTCTTTAATATTGGGTTTTTCAGCAAGGTCATTTAGTAAATTGTTAGTTTCAAGCCACTCCAAAATATAGCGAGCGGAAAGCTGTATCATCCATGCTTCGGTTGTAATGCAGTTTGTGTAGATAGGTATTTTAGTGTCGTTAGCACTTAAGGGAGGATATGCTCTAAGCCAGTTTGGAGGTTTGGACTGAAATCTGGTATATCCTACGGCAGCATACGTAAGTGGGAAGTCATTTATCATCAGAACGTCACTTACTCCTATTCGAGCAAATGAGTCCTGGCTTGCTAATAGGGATTGAGCTTTTTCTACATTTTTATCTTCTTCGTGCCGGCGTTTCTCATCTTTCAAGGAAAGAGTTCTTTGTAGATCCCTCAGAATTGCAAATGTTGCTAATTCTGAGTCTTCGGTTACTAAACTATCTGGCAGCAATTGTTTTTTGTTTTCTTGACCGATATTTGCTGCTAAAGGTTGCGGGGTTCCACATTCGCTACAGAACCTTGCCGTAACAGGTATTGCTTTACCGCATTTAACACAGTTTATCTTTTCTATGCCATCGTTGACGGCCTTAATAGTAAGGTTATTTTCACCCGCTTTAATAGAACCTGTATAAGCGGAGAGCAACAATTCTTCTTTTAGGTTCGATTCAATAACTGGTCGAATTTGGCTATCTTTTAGATTTACGAAGGTGACCACTTGAGTAAAGTACACCCATGGATCATTCCAAACCGAGCCACGCAAATAATCTCCTTTTCCTTGTCGATTCTTTCTGCAGACCTCATCAATGCAAGGTAGCATTCCTAAACCTCGTTCGTAGGTACATTCACGACATCTCCATGTTGAGGATCGGAATCTTCCGGTATCGTTGAGATATAAGTATTTTCGTCCATGCTTGGGACAATTTACCTGAGTTATAGGAAGAAAGGGAAGCAAAATTCCGCAATTATGAAACCACACATATCTAAATTGCTTCAGTTTACTCTGGCATCGTGGGCACTGACCACTAAAGGATGGATCGTCACTGCTAACGATAATCTTACATTGAGGATTTATACACTCTAGCAACATCTTGGGGATAAAGTCCCAGAGCACTTTTCCCTCAGGTCGAATTGCAACTAAGGAGTCAGGCTCCATAACATCTACGTCATAGCCTCTTACTTTTCCTTCGCTTTCTTCCTTCCATTTAGATACGAACCAGCGCACTTTTTTGCACAGAATATTTTTATCAACATCTGTGTCTGGGCTGCCTTTAATCGCTGCCACCCGTCCATAGACTCCCCATTCTTCAATGGATATCAAAGAGCCAGGGGTATGTCTGAATATAACCTGACCAATGCTTCTTCTGGTCGAATTAAGATTTTCCATAATTATTCTTTTTGCCTTCAATAATCTTGACTAGCATGTCGTAACTCCAAGGGGCGACAGAAAACTCAACTTGTTCACTAACTTCCCTTAAGCTGGAGACTGGCGTTGGTCGCATTCTCATAATAGTTCGGTAGCCAGTTCCTTCTTTAATTACCCGCCTTTGATCTTTAACTAGTCTTGAGATAAGTCTGTTGAAGAAATCAACTGTGGTTCCTGGCAAATTCATGGCATCTACTAAATATGAACTTTTAACTAGTTCAATCAGCTCCTCGTCAGATATCTCTCCACTCTCTAGCGCACCTACAAAATCTCTGGCGCTCTCAAGCCGTTTTGATTTTTGGTAAGCGACGATATTAAGAATGCATGCCCCTAGAATGCCAGTAATAGTTCTTTTAATCGAGGATTCAGAGAATCTGTTAATAGGGACTGGTTGAACCAGTTGATACAGTCTCTCGTGATATTCATAAAATCGTTGGTAAATATTTCTTTCTCTATTATTGTCTGGTCGAAATACAGTGAAGACTACTCCAAAATGACTTCTGCCGACACGGCTTGATGCTTGTATGTAGTCAGAGGCGTGATTGGGCATTCCACAAAATGCCATATAATTGAGTCTCGATAAATCTACTCCGTGACTGATGATGCTAGTTGCCACTAAAGCCCGAAGTCTACTTTCATAAGCTTTTCCCGGATCTGATTCAACTCTGCTTATGACGGAACGAACTTCTCCTAACCCCTTATCGCCAGTAAGGACTTGAATATCATGGTGGATATCGCTTACCTCATCCCATCTAGCTCTAATATTACCTGCTGTATTTTTCTCATTTACGTACGCAAGTCCTAAATCGTAGTTGTTTGTAATTGAGTCTGACCATTGTTCGTTCTTGGCAGACTCGGCAGAATACATTTTTAACGTCTTCAAAATAGTGGAGACAGTTTCTTCGGTGTTAGTTCCTGTTGGCATTATGCCCACATATAACCTGGCGTATTTCTCTGTCACAGACGGTTGAACATAGGCTGAGTCGAATTCGCCCTTACCTTTTACAGGAAATCTAACAGCATCTCTGCCATATAATTCCCAGATGTGTTCTTTGTAGCCTTCAATTGTGGCTGTTGCGGCTAAGTGTTTTGATGGCAATCCGTTGCCTGTTTTTGATGAGAGTAAATCCAAAAAGGACTCATAGTGTGAATCGTAAGTACCCAGGCTTTCCTTGAGCAAATGGAGCTCATCTTGTAAGAGTAATGCTGGGGTAGGATCGTATGGAGCTGGGAGTTTTTCATACAATTTCTTATTCACTTTGCATGCTGCCTCGACACATTGACCAAAACTTAGGTAGCCATGCTCTGGACACCTATGTGTAAAGGAGCCAAAGATATGGCTGAATAGTCCAGATCTACCGGCCATGGCCAGTCGGTCTACTGTTCCAACGATAATGGATGGTGCATAGCGATAGATTTCTGAATCTGAAATAAAGATTGGAGCCACTTTTCTGCAATCTTTACATATATGGCGGATTCTTATTTGTTTGATATCTATATCGATACCTAGGTTAGTCGATTTACAATGAGGGCATCTCTGCAAAACAAGAAGTTTTAGATCATTAACATTGCTCGCTCTATCAACTTCTTCCTTGTACTTTACGATAGGGTCCTGTGATCTGAAAGCGGGAGGAAACGTCAACTCATTCGGTGTGTTACTTGATCCGACATAATAGCCAATCGTAAATGGATCAGACTTGATTAGCTCATCATTGGATGAAGAGAGCCTAACGTTTTCAGCTTGCACTACAATGTCAACGAGTCTCTGAAGCTGCTGGATACTCAACATTCTTAGAGGATATCGTAGCCACGCAGTTACTCCTCGCTTCTTGCCGCGTAGTCTGTCATAAAACATGGCTGTCACGATAACACCGAAGTAAGCCTCAGTCTTCCCTCCACCCGTCGGAAACCATAAGACATCAACCTTATTTAGTTCTTCTAAATATTCTGGATCTGGTTTTTCTCTTGCCAAAAGAGAAGGCATCTGAGACACAATAAATACCAGTTGAAATAATCTCCAGTTTTTATGCTCACCTTTTGAAAAAACTTCGTTCATCAGGCGAAATGAATATGACAATCTGTCATCTTTTTTTAATGACTCTATTCCAAACTCGAAGCGTTTTATTTCCTGCCTAAAATCATCCAAACTCTTTTCTCTCGAACTGAAGTTTATGTCAGTGGTATGTGATTGATTTTCTTGCTCCCATTCTTCTGCATATTCATGGAGCCAGCGACCTACAATTTCAAGTGTTTCAGCGTACTCATCTGTACTAAGTTTGTCAAAGTTACAGGCAGTGTCCATGTTAGCTCTTGATACAGTCCTAGGTTGATGAAAAATTGGCACTGTCTCGGTTACTGCTATGGAGTCCTCTACATTTAAAACACAATTAATACCTTTACCCCAACTTTGAGTGTTATATCTATAATCCAAAACAGCTGCTCTAAATGGAACCGATGTGAATGAAGCCCTCTCGATTTTGCATGAAACTTTTGTGTTAAAAAATGAAGATTGGTGCTGACTCTTGGAAGGATCAGTTTCATTCGAAAGAAGCACTCCAACCCTCCACTCTTTGCCACTGGATGGCCACAATCTGATACTCATTTTGGCTTGCCAAGTAGGTTTTTCGCTATCTCCAGAAGGGGTAGAGGCTCTATAGCTTTCCTCTGTTTGAAGCGACGAGAGAGGAATTGTTGGTTCTTTTTGTTCGGCAATCCAACAATCAGGTTTAGTAACGATTTCGTCGGCTAAGGCACTGAGCTTCTGATTAATTTGGTCAGTGATTTTTTGGCAATCTAACTCTATAAAATGTCTTGTTTGGGGTAGTGTAGCTGGAAAATCAATATCTTCCAAGACAACATCAACCCTAGTAAATTTCTGTCTGAGACGAACTTTGGTGTCATCTGAAGAAATATCTCTACCTTCAGCGAGATTGACACTGTCTTTTTGTTCACGAAATGATGGAATGCTTCGGTAATATAGAGAAAAAGATATATTGAGTTTAAACCTCAGTTCTGAATTCTCAGGTACAATACGTGCTTCAAAACCTATGGAGTTAGGTCTTCTTTTTAGAATCCATTTTTGCTTTTCCTCAGTTAAACTCGTTTCATCCTCAGTTAGAGAGGTAATTATCCCGATACAGTATCTTCTTGAAGGTTCTTGATCATAACAATGTGTTTCGCTTTCGCCCGATAGATACCTCGACACTATCTCTTTGGCACCGATGACTCTTTTATACTCTTCATCGAAAGGTGTTTGAAAATTATTATTTGTAAGCGAATTCATACATTATCTATTTTAACCCAAGACGTTTACTTTAACATCACTCTTTTGAACGAATATTACATCTTTCGATATCTCCCTGATAGAAGTAGGCTCGGCCATTTCTAGTATTTCATCAATTTCTCTCTCAAGTGGCTCGCTGGAGATCACCTGAGCGTTCTCACCTCGAATTAGAGTACTAAGTCTTTCTTTGAGCCTTCTACCTAAAACTCTATGGAAAATGCGGGTTTTCTCGATTTCCCTATGAACCAATTTTGAAACAAATTGAACATTTTTAAGTTCCACCAGCTGAAGTAAGGTTTCTATGTCAATTTGATCCCTAGGAGCAAGAGTCGTTCCTTTTAGCCACATTTTTGATGCTTGCTCGGTTTTTTGACAATTTAGGCGCTCAAGGTCGTGCAGGTAGGCACGTAAAGAGTTTGGATTTTTAATATCATATTTCTCTCGAAGAGATTTTAAGGCTGTTTTCCAAAGCGAAATTACTCTTACATCCACACCTGAAATTTCCTGGGTTCTTTGTATAACGTTTTCAAACATCTCGCGATTTTGTTCGTGAGAATACAGCAAAATTACATCTCCAGGCTCTAGGGTTTCAGCTAGTTTAGATTGAATTTCTCCATCTTCCGAATAAGCCATAACATCTTGATCAGCAGGGATAAATATAACCTTATCGTTGTCTAAAATCACTTTGTAAACCGCAATTGTTTCTGTCCCTCCATCTCCTGTGTTTTCGCTATCTTCAAGCAAAGTATCCTCAGATTCTTCTCCTACAGGCTCCCACTCTGCTAATTGGTCAAAGTCGGGGGCTTCATCAATCTTCTCGGGGACAATATCTTTGAAGTAGTCGATGAAAAGCTGAGAGTCATCATCGGGAACAATCCAGCTACTCTGTGAGTTAGGCATGCTGATTGGTTCCACAGAGTATTTTAATTCTTGAAGTGATGCCATGCTCTCTCGGAGTTCGGAAGCGTTGTTTTGGCCAAACCTCCTCAAAACTGAAGAAAATGCTGGTAACTCCGAGCTGTAACAAATTACATGGATGGTCTTGGGTAATATCGAAAAGATTTTAGCATCATCCGTTTTCTTCCAGACTCCTGATAACATGATTTCTTCACGCTGCTCGGAGTTTCTTACTAAGTCGTTTATAAAGGAGATTTCAGTTCCATCACCCTCCACCTCATCCAAAATGCCGTCTATTAGAAGTTCTTCCTTTAGTACATCAGCTTGGGCTTGCGATGAGAAAACAATGCAGTGTGAGAGTTGCCGGTTGCCCTGTACCAGAGATTTAATGTACTCGAATTTTGGATTGCGTATCTCAAGGTTTTTATACAATTCTGTGAACTCCACTTCTAATGTACCCCAAATAGGGGCGAGGGCATTTCTATCTCTTTCATCCAGGCTGTTGAGAGGAAATTTGAATGTTTGCTGTAGGTTATGTTTAATTGTCTTCAGCCAGGCGTTTCTTTTTCGATACTGTTCAAGCCCAGGTAGTTGTACACACAAATCTTTGAGCACATAAAAGATTCCCCAGGCTCTGGTGAATACTCTTGGTTTCTCGTTGCCCAATTTTTTACTTACAGACATGAGAATTTGAAGAACCTTGGTCAGGCTGCTCTCAATAGCTTTGTCTTCTATCAGATGAAGTCTCAGTGCAATTTGCTGGGGAAATTTCATCAACGAACTATTCAGAGAGGGAAGGTTTGGTCCATTACTTATGGTCAAGCTACTTAAGATATCTTCATTTTCAATGGTAATAATGCTAAAACCATTTGTTTTTAATACTTCCAGTACGTCGTCTGAGTATTTATTGACAAGTACTAAACCAGAGGTTATTTTGACCTTTTCAATAAACTTGCATAGTTTAACGGCTAAATTTGCAGAATTTGTCTCGGTAAGTTCTCCTAATAAGTAGCCATTATCTATACTGGGTGGGTATGAATCCAGTTCATCAAAGTGATAGAAAACTATTGGATTCATGGCAATTTGTCCTTTAGCTTCATTTCTACCGACAAGTGGCGCTAGCTCTCCGGTGAGCTTTATTCGAGAGATGGGGAAATGAGTAAATGGAAATTTCGCACCAGAGAACCTCAGACTGGATAAGAGGAAAAAGTCTCGCAGTTTTCTGTTTTGTGTCGCGATTACTATGCTTTGCTCATTCTTAATGTCAATTGGGTGAAAATCCTTTAGTGTGCGACCATGCTGACCAATAAACCTATTGACGACTAGATAGGCAATAATACTCAGGCTAACTCCTGGCTTAACCCTAGGTAATGCGATTGCAATTTTTTTATTAGATTCAATACTCCTCAGAAGTATTTGATAAGCAGTTTCGTCTAATTTTCCAAGGGGCACATCAAAGTCTTTTACTCCATCAGAGATGCTCCATCCTTCGTTCGGACTTGCCAATTTTTTAAATAGCCCATCGGGTCGGTATGGTAGCTGTGATATCCATTTATATGCCATTTGTAGCTCGTGTTTTATAAGACTTTACTTATTAGTAAGCAATTTCAGTCTTTAAAATACTCCTAGTCTAGCACAAATTGTTACAAATAAGCCTAAATCACCAGATCCAGTTCCTCCTTTTCAATATTAATCGATGCAAAAATAGGGGGGGATTTTTTGTTTTGGCCTTCAGATAGCATTTCTTCCTTGAGTTTTCCTGCAGGCTCGCCGCTTCGATACACAATTCCATTATCGTATCTCCAGTATTGAGACTTACCTATTTTTCTCATAAACCTAATGGTGTCTTCTGAGTTAAGAACCTTTATCTCTGGATGGATGCCAAATTTTGATAGAGGTTTTTTTTCTACAAGTTCGTTTAGTGTATCAATTCGAGGCAATGTTTTTTTCGTGGATACAAATGTGTAGGAACAAGAAACAATCTTATTCTTCGGAAGGTCACTTGTCTTTGTGTGGATTGGAATCGCAACTATGCTTAAGACAGAGTTATCTTCTGGATTTTTCTTTTTATACTCGAGATAAAGCTTTTTTGCGAATTTAAGCATTCTTAGTTTCTCAATAACCCGGGAGTATTTTTTAAGCTCTTGATTCTCATAGAGTTTACCGACCTCTATTGGTTTAACGTTCTTGATATAATTGAGAAACATTTGTCGAAAAGAGCTGTTCAAGTCTGAACCGACATATTGTCTCCTTAATCTGTAGGCGGCTGAGAGGACTGCTCCAGTACCGGCAAATGGATCCAGAACAACATCATCCACATCTGAGGAAAGATGAATTATTCTCTCGATAAGTTTTTCAGGTAGCGGACAAAAATGTTTGATATATCTTTTACCCCAACTTCCCTGTAGTGGAATTGGAAAATCCCAAATATTCGTTGGAGACTTGCCATTTGTACTATATCTTTCTGGATAACGCTGCCACCACTCTTTGAGATCGTTAATTGAAGTTATTCTTTCCCTGTAGTATTTGAAGTCTGATGTCTTGGTGAAGTAAAGCACATACTCAAAAATATTTCTCATTTCACCATTATGTGTATAAGGAATAGTTTTATCCTTCTGCCAGATAATGATGTCTCTCAATTTCCAGCCTGCTTTTTGTATGCTTTGGGCCATATCGAATGGTAGTAGTTTTATTTCCCCGTCTTTTTTCAATATATCTACTACCACCCATAAACTTGCTGTTTCCTTTGATATAAGAGAGCACTTATTGAAAACTACTCCGATGTCTTCAAGATACTTCTCATATGTTTGGCCAAAACCAATCTGGTTATCTGATCCGTAGTCCTTCATGTCAAAGTAGGGTGGAGAGGTTACGATAAGATCAACCTTCGATTTAAGTGGTAGATTATTTATTGTTCGCGCGTCATGAATAAAATATTGATTCATAGTCAGTAAACACATTGTAAACAATTTTTCGACAGAGATCCATACCCTCTTGAGATTTGTGCTCGTTTTTCTCTTAAAAACGCACAATTGATCTGGGCAAGTATTGAACTTTACCTTAAAAAGTGAAGTAATTCCATTACTGGAAAGTTATAGAGGACAGTATCTGCTCTGTAATTGCTTTGTTTTCTTCTGTGGGTGGCCATGTCGAGAAAGAGAGGGGTTTACCGTCTTTAATGACAAGAACTTGGTATCTAGTCTTAGGACCGACAACAAGCCCTTCAAAGCCCACGTAATCGCCTACGGTGGCTTCTTTGATGGTGTCAGGGTCAGTATCTTTCTTTGCTTGCTCCAATCCTTGTTCTGTCATTTCGTTGTCTGCTTGGTAAAGGCTATAGAACTGGTAAGTAGGCTCATTGTCAGGTCCTGATTCGATGTAAAAGTTGATAAAGCGATCATTTGCTATATCTTGCCTAAATCTCATTCCCTCAGGCACAGTCACATAAAGCCCGACAGGTGCTATGAATTTCTCATTCTGCTTGAGTACTCTGCCTGGAGTTGCCTCTGGCGTTGGAGTAGTCTGAACTTGTTCTGGTATAGGCGCCGCCGATTTAATGGCCGCTTGCCTTTGGGAATATATCCATATACCTGATATTACGATCACGGCGAGAGCAATAAGTGTTATTGGCTTTAGTTTCATGGTGTTATTTTTCTGGCCTTTGACTTGGTCCACCGCGTCCACTTGGCATAAATAGGTAATTGTAAGCGGTGAAATCGCTGGCGAATTTAGCCTTGTTGAGCAAGGTATTTGCAATTTCTTCATCAGTCATTTGGTAGTTCAAATAGTAATGGCTGTTTACGTCGATGGTATTGTTACCCACTTTGATTGAATCCTCTTGGCCAGATGTAGTGTCTTTAGTTGTCTCTAAGAGTTTGTTGAGCTTTGCTTCACTATCTATAAATCCATAGTAATAAAGGTTTCCCACTATGCCTTGGACTGTTGTTGTCTTGCTTACTCGTAGGTCAACGCCGTTTACAGCTATTTCCTCGGCTTCAGTGGGGCTTACACGCATATGTTCTATAAAGTAGGCTTCTACGGTCTTACGCTGCTCGGGTGGAAGGTAGTTTTCGGGGTATGTGTTACGGTTCTT
>Ga0209210_1000675_pt1 | contig 33923 bp, 72 predicted proteins | sample RifGroA1_FD_183991 | JGI IMG/M metagenome (GOLD analysis project Ga0209210, IMG submission 183991) | Contaminated groundwater microbial communities from Rifle, Colorado, USA - Rifle Groundwater A1 (SPAdes) (version 2) | ecosystem: Environmental > Aquatic > Deep subsurface > Groundwater >...
TAAAAATATGAGTTTTGTGGAAATTGTATGTATTTTAGACAAAAGTGGATCAATGTCATCAGTAAAAGATGATGCAATAGGAGGATTTAATACTTTTTTAGAGGAACAAAAGAAACTACCTGGAAAAGCTAATATGTCATTAGTATTATTTAATCACGAATATGAAGAATCTTTTTCTGGAAGAGATATTCAAAAAGTATCATCCTTAAAAAAGGAAGACTATATACCATTTGGCACAACTGCTCTTCTTGATGCTGTAGGAAGAACAATCGATGATATTGGAAAAAGATTATTCAATACTGACGAAAAAAATAGACCAGAAAAAGTAATAGTTGTAATTATGACAGATGGTCAAGAAAATGCCAGTAAGGACTATAAAAGAGATAAGATATCGGAAATGATTAAACATCAACAAGAAAAATATAACTGGGAATTTATTTTTTTGGCGGCTAATATTGATGCTTTTGCAGAAGCTAATTCTTTAAATATTCCATCTAACAATACCTATTCATATACCGGAGATAGCTTTGGAACTCAAAGTGCTTATAATGTCATGACAAGATCAGTTTTTAGTTATAGAAATCCTTGAGTCTCTCTCTGAAGGGAAAGGTATCTTTAAAGAGGATGAATCCGGAGGATAGCTCAGCGAGTAGAGCATCTGACTTTTAATCAGAGGGTCGGGGGTTCAAATCCCCTTCCTCCGATATATGAAATGTAAAGATTGTGAAGAAATACTACATAGGTTTGAAGAAAAACTATGTAGTAAATGTGGTGAATACATTTGTCATTCATGTAGGTACTTTTGCGAATTTAATTTTGATTCTTTATGTTATGATTGTACTTTTATATTTTGTAGAAATGAATGTAAAGATCCTTGTCCCCATAAAGATTATATCAATAGGAGATAAAATGTATAACATAAGTGATCTTAATTGGAAATTATCCACAACATTTAAATGTCCTATATGTAAAATCAACTGTGATGTTCTAATATATGGAAATAAAATAATATTTGATCCCATGTTTTTATCTAACTCAATAAAAGTTGAATGCTCAAGATGTAAAACAAGATTTAAATTAGATAAAAATATATTATATTTAGATGAAAAATTAACAAATGATGAAAAAATAAGAAGAACTTATTTAGCTAATGGATGGACAGAAGAATTTACGGAATCGGGAGCAAGAATATTTACGGCAAAAATATCTGAAGCAGTTACTAAAATACACTTATCGGATGAAACCAAAAAACAACTAGAGGCATAGCTCAACAGGTAGAGCGCAGGACTTTGAATCCTGATATTATGGTTCGAAACCATATGCCTCTGTATGATTCCATAGATCAAAAAGGAGTATTATGAGAATAGAGACTTGTCTTAATAAAATAGAAAGATATTTAACTGGAGAAGAAAGTAAATTATTAGATTGTATTAGAATTATAAACGATCCAATTCAAGGACTTCTTACTGCGATTGATGGAAAAAAACTATGTATAGATTTAGCAGGAATAGCAGTAGAAAAACACTTAACTGTAAAATATAAAGAAAGATATATGATAATATCAGAAGATGATGATAAAAAACATCTAGAATTGAACATTGATAATAATGGAGAAGAGTATGGATATACTTTTACTTTATTTATAGATTATACTCATTCAAATATTTACTAGGACTTAGTTTTAATAATTCTTTAATATATAATTTTAAGAAGAAGGAGATTAATATGAAAGAAATACAGGAAGATATGATAGATCTTTTAGAGTTAGCTGCTGAAGATATGATTAATATTAAAGAGGGAGAAAAAAGTACAATTAATAATCTCACAATAACTAAAAACAAAGATGGAAAATTCAAACTACATTTTACAGATTTTATTCTTAATGAAAATGACACTATTATCTTTCTATCAAATTACATAAGAAACTTTCAAGGACTTTACTCTTGATCCTATTTATTATATACTATACAAGAGGTAAAAAAACATGAAAAAATATAGTATAGAAGAAGTTCTTCCATATATCACTAAAAGTGAAAATAAAAACAGAATGAGATTTGGAAGATATAAAATAAATATGTCTTCCAAAATAATGAATATATTTAAAGATAATGATTTAACTTGTCAAAAATGTGGAATAAAAGGAGATCATTTCAGAATATATAATACTGTAAAACTCTTTAAAGATAAAATTCAGATAATAGCTATTAACAGTAAAAATATTTTAGAATGTCAAGAATGTAGAAAAAAAGAAAGAATGACAAGACCATATTACATAAGATTTAAAATTTATACAATCAAAGAAGTTATTCCTTTTACGGTTTTTTCAAAAGAAGATACTAGAAAAGAATATGATGGTAATTTGATAAGAATGAATTCTTTAAGATATCAAGTATTTTCTACTAAAGGTTTAAAATGCATAGAGTGTGGAATAGAGGGAAAGTTTTTTGCAATGGAAAAAAGTGCAAGATCAAATAATAATAATAAATATGATATATATCACTTTAATTTATATGCATTAGATGAACAAGGAAGAGAAGTCTTAATGACTAAAGATCATATAATACCAAAATCAAAAAATGGTAGTAATAAACTAGAAAATTTACAACCTATGTGTTGTATATGTAATGTAAAAAAAGGATCTGATTTGACACTCTCCCTCCTAAAGGAGGAAGATTCTGGTTATTTTTAATAACACAAGGCCCTGCCCGGGCCTAAAAGTTAATAAGTTTACTGATAAGAATTCTCTCGATCCATGAGATCTGTTTCATTACCAGCTTCTTCCGCTTTGTAAAAGAGAAAATCAGTAACTAAAATTAATTCATGATATTATACTGAGTTTTGTGATTTTTTTACACTTTAACCCCTCCCTAAAGGGAGAGGTATTCTCAAAGAGGATAAAAAACAAAGGAGAAATTAATGAAAAATTACTTAGTACCAATTGTAGTGGAGCAATCATCTAAAGGGGAAAGAAGCTATGATATTTTTTCTAGGCTTTTAAAATCCAGAATAATTATGCTTGGATCAGATATTAATGATGATATAGCTAATCTAGTAATAGCTCAAATGTTATTCTTAGAACAAGAAGATAATACTGCAGACATAATGCTTTATATAAATAGCCCTGGAGGATCAGTAACAGCTGGAATGGCTATTTATGATACCATACAAATGCTAAAATGCGATGTATCTACAACATGTATGGGAATGGCGGCTAGTATGGGAGCAATATTACTTACTTGCGGAACAAAAGGAAAGAGGTTTGCACTTCCACATTCAAAAATCATGATACATCAGCCATGGATCGGAGGAATATCTGGACAATCTACCGATGTTATGATCCATGCTAAAGAGTTAGAAAAAACGAAAGAAGAACTTAATAAAATATTATCTTATCATACCGGCAAAGATATTAAAAAAATAAGAAAAGATACTGATAGAGATTATTTCCTTTCATCCCAAGAATCCTTAGAATATGGATTAGTTGATGAAATTATTAATAATAAGAACAGAGAGGGATAATAATATGAAAAAAGCCGATGAAATTGCACAAAAAATAAATAAAATATTAGTTAGTAACAAACTAAATTATGTAGAAATTTTTGGAATATTGGAAATTGTAAAACTACATGTAAACTACGAGTACTATAAAATGTTTAAAAGGGAGAAATAAAAATGAAAAAATATTTTGAGGATCTTTTATCAGATTCAAGTTTTATTGATCAAGTGTTACAATTAAATAATGGATATAAAATAATCATAATAGAAAATGAAGAAGATATAGATTATAATATATTAGTTTATAAAATGCCTATTCATTTTGAATCTCATTATTCTGAAGATTATAACATATTTTCCATAATAAAACACAATAATAATTTTTTATTTTATAATAACATTAAAAATACATCAATAAGAAGAGAAAGAAAAAGAATATATGAAAAATATATAAAAATATTTATCAGTTTTATAGAAAAAATAAATCAAATATTATGTAATAAACCAACTACAACTTCATCAGATTATATCTTGTCGGACTATATAAACTATTGACAAAACCTTTAAAAAGTTGTATAATTATAGTATGATTAATATCTCAGATTTCGTGGAAAGAATATTAAAAACATATATTAACTTAGTAAACCAACATGGATCAATGTATCCATTGTTAATATTTTATAAAAATGATAAAGAAAAAGAAATAATATTAGCAGATAATATTGAAAATAAAGAAATAATAGTTAGTTTAAAAAAACTATTAAAAAACAGAGACTTCTATATATTGATATGTACTTATGATACGATAATAGTTCCAGAAAAGGAAAAATATGAGTTTATCAACAGTGATGGAAGCTGGGTATATGGTAAAATATCAGATTTTCCAGGATCAGAAAAGTTAATTTCTATGGATATTATTACAAAAAACAATAAATATACATATATAGTTAATAATAATAAAATAATTAAATGTGAATCAACAATATGTGTAAATTCCTTTATTAATGAACTAAAAAACTTATACCAGGAGTAAACATGATGAATATATCTGATCTTCCTAAAATATCCACTAAAGAAGAAATAGAAACCAATCTTCTAAATAAATGTATTTTTGGAATTAGAGAAAATAATAGTAATTTATTTTGCTATTATTTTGATATAGGATCTAGACAAATAAAATGTTATAATTATAATAATCCTAATTTATCTTGGAACCTAGATTATAAAAAAGGGATAAACAAACTATATGAGAGAGGTCCTTATTTTATGATAGATGATTACTATATAAATACTGATGAAAATTTTAAGGATGATTAGTATTGAAATCCATAAATATAAACTTCAATAATATTAGTGTAAATTTAGTAATAGATGATGAATTTATGGAATCTCTTCCAAATGGAATATTAAAAAATCAAGTAGAAAAATGTCTAAGAGAGGGGATAACTGATTTAGTTTTTTACTATACTCCGTTATTTCCAATTTTCAGTAATATGAGAAATGATTTTGTAAATAATAAAATCAAATTAATAACAAAGGAGAATAAATAATGTACGGAGAAAACCACAATAAATGGATGAATGATTTCATAGATAAAAGAATCGAACAAAAAGCTGATTTTAGTTATGATAAAATCAAAAGTGAAGAGGTAGATTTTAAAGGAATTAAAGGAAAATGGTTAACTTTAAGAGGTAAAAGAATATTTATCCAAAGAGATGGAAAACCTTTATCTTATGATAAAAAAGAGGAAGTTAATTTTGAAATAGATGACAGAGTAAAATCAATTAAGGTAATGTATGTACCAAAAGGAATGTTTGGTACAGTAGTAGAAGTAAAAAGAGATAAAAATAATAAAATCAAAAAACTTGATATATTATGGGATGATAGTGAAAAAATTCTTGAAACATCACCTGATAATGTAGAAAAAATTATATAGGAGCCAATATGGAAGAAGAAAAAACAACTTTAAATTTTAATAAAAAAGATTGGATAAATATAATAAAGAAAACTAATAAAGATTCTTATATTAGATTATTATTGCATTCTATTTTTGAAAACATAGAAGATATATCTTATTTTAAGGAATCTCTTCCATTATTCAGATATTATTCTTTATTTATAAACTTAGATATAATATTAAATAAACATGGTTTTAAAAAAATAGAAATTAATGGAAAACTTAATGAGGAAAAAATGTTAATTATTGATTTTTCATCATTAGAATATGAATATGATGATGAAGATGAAATGAAAAATATTGAGATAGAAAAAGATAAATTTATTCCATGTTTAAAAAGTGGAATAATGTTGTATATTAAAAACAATGAAAAAATACTTATAAGAGTAGAAGAAGTATGGAGAGGATCAGATTTAGAAGATATTAGTTTTTATTCTAATATAGAGCCCCAAAAAATATCAGAAATAATAAAAGAAATAATTATATATTCTGATGAAAACCATTATTTGAAAGGAAAATCGTTTTATCCTGATCTATATTTATGTGAAAAAAATGATTACTCTTGGGATTCAATTATTTTAAATGATAATATTAAAAGTAAAATAAAATCAAACATAGAAAATATGTTTGAATGTCAAATGGTTTTCAAAAAACTAGGAATAAAAATGAAAAGAGGAGTAATTTTAGTCGGAAACCCTGGAGTTGGTAAAACACTGATAGGTAAAATACTAAGTAATAGCGATAAATATACATTTATTTGGATAACTCCAGGTTTCTTATGTAGTGCTAATAGTATAAAAAATATAATGGAAGTTGCTAGATTTTTCTCTCCTTGTTTAATATTTATTGAAGATATTGATCTACATGGAGAAGATAGAGATATTTCATCTAATAGATCATTACTAGGAGAACTAATGAATCAATTAGATGGATCTACAGAAAACGATGGTATTGCTGTAGTATCAACTACTAATAAATTAGAAGTTCTTGAAGAAGCATTACAAAACAGACCTCAAAGATTTGATGTAATTATTGAAATACCTTTTCCTACTGAAGGTCAGATTAGACAGTCATTTACTCTTTTTGCCAAAGACTTTATTATAAGCAATGAAACAATAGATGAATTAATGAATAAAATAAATAAAAGGAAAAACATAAGCTGTGCTCATATAAAATCTCTAGTTGATGGATCTATTATTAATTTCATAATCAAAAACAAAGATAACATAGAAGAGGATATTTTAGAAAAAGAAGACTATGTTTTAGATATAAGTGATTTTAATTTAGAAGATTTATCTAGAAAAAATAATAATCCTATAGGATTCAGACAAAAAGAAAATGCAGAATGTAAATCACAAAGATCATCTAAAAGAGTAAATTATATTGAATAAATATTTTAATAAAATAAAAAACTCAGATGAAATATGGATATCCTGGGGAGAAATTAAGATTATAAAACTAAAAAGTAAAAAAATATTAGAAATGAGAAACATAATTAGAAAGTTTATGTACGGTGGTACAGAATGGAGTTAATATGAAAAAAAATTTTATAGAAAAACTAAAAAAAATGAGAGAAGAAAAAAATAAAATAGAAACAGAAGTCTTAAAATACGTTGTTGAAAAACTATTAAAATTATTATTAGAATCACATAAAAACCTTATTAACATAAGAGAAATAACTCTTCCCTATGTAGAACATAGTGAATCAGTACAAGATCTAGATACAGATATATTTAATATTATGAGAAATTTATGCGAAGTTATAAATAAATATGAAACATAAAATACTACAAGATCTTAATATTGAAGAATTATATTGGATTTATATTATATCTTCAGTCCCTAGTTTTTTGTATAGAAAATATAAAGAAAATGAATCTATTATAAAAATATCGGAAAAATATTCCAAAGAAAATATTATCAAATATTTAGATTTTTTCATTGATAATAGAAACAACGATTACAAAAACTTAATAGCTATGTATTCTTTATTAGTGATTATCACTGATAAATATAAAGAACTTCCAGAAAAAATAAAAGATTTTAACTATGAAGAATGGGGATGGTTCTTCAAAAATCTGATAGATAAATAACCCTTTAGGACTTTACTTTATTTACTATATTTGTTATAATTTTATTACAAAATAAAAGGAGATTCAAAATGACAATAGATAATGCTAAAAATATGATAAGATGTATGAAAGATGTTCTAAAAATAACAATTTCCTATAATATAGGTAAAGACGTAATATCAATTATCCTAGCTCTTTATTATTTATTGACCCTATATCAAGATCCAAGTAAAGTACTTCAAATGATTAATGATCAAGATGAAGATAAATATGCTCAAGATGTTTTTAATATTATAGAATCTAAAGAAACTAAAAAATGGAACTAAAAGGAGAAAAAATGATACACACTTTAAAAACATGGACTAAAGAATTTAATGATGTATTAAATGAACATAAAAAATTTGAATGGCGTAAAAATGATAGGGATTACAAACCAGGAGATATTTTAATTATGAAAGAATTCGTACCAGAGTTTACCGAGACTGATGAATTTATTGGTGGTGGAGAATATACAGAAAAGATAATAATTGTAAAAGTTACTTATATTTTATATGGAGGATCTTTCAATATTCCTAAAGATTATTGTATTATGGGAATAGAATTAATGAAATGATAATTAAATCTAGAATATCTATCAATAGAAGCAAGAAGGATTTTACTATTCAATATTTTATATCTAGTGTAAAAGCAGGTGGACAAAATAGACAAAAAAATGCGACAGGTGTAAGAATTATTGATATTAAAACTGGATTAAAATCAGAATGTCAAGACGAAAGAAGTCAAAAACAAAATTTAAAAAAAGCATTTATATCTCTTGCTAAAAAAATAATAGAACATGAAAACCAAAAATATGAAAACGAAAACAAAATAGAAATACCAAAAGAGGTAATAAGAACTTATGATTTTCATAAAAATAAATGTAGAGATAAAAGAGTACCTAATAAGATATTTGATCCTTATTCTATTATTGACGGAAATCTAGATGATATTATAAAGGAGTTATTATGAGTTCAAAATCAATAAACTTTATTAAAAATAATAGTATTATTAAATCATCATTAGTTATTTTCAACAATTTTTCAATGACTTTTAGTATATCATCAGATATTTGTTTTAGATATAATAATATAAATCCTATTCACTGTAGTATAAATATTGAAGGAGATAACTACAGTTTTTATTCCGTGTTTCAAATATTACCAATTGCTAATCATAACCCAATATTATTTGATTTGATTTTTATAGATTTCACAAAAGAGGAGGAATAAGAATGATCGATATAGGATCTCTTTTTCTTATGTTATTTGTATTTGGTAAGAAATTATAAATTTTTATTTTATAATAAAAATAAAGGAGAGTAATCATGAACAATGAATAAAAAATTATAGGATCCATTATTCTTATTTTTCTTATGATTTTAATCATCACTAGTGGATTAATAAGTTATTCGACTAACAATACAATATCTATACATATTATAGATCAAGAGATATATAAAGAAAGAATATCTGATAAAAATGGGTACTATATTATCTACACAGATAATGAAAATTTTGTTTGTAAAGATTCAATATGGTTTTGGCATTTTAGAAGTTCTGATACTTACAGAAAAATAGAAAGAAATAAAGATTATAAAGTAAAAGTTATAGGGTTCAGATGGGGATTTGCTACATCCTATAGAAATATTATTAAGATATTAGAATAATAGAAAGGTTAAAACTATGAAAAATAAACTAGAAACAATTAAGAATATAGTAACTCAACATTTTCATGGAGATATTATAAGATCAAATCGATGGTTTGAAACAATAAATCCATTATTAGGTGATATTTCTCCAAATGAAATGATCCAATTAGGTAGGATAGATAAACTAGAAAAATTTATTAATATATCTATTGATGAAAGAGGTAAGAAATGAAAAGCAAACTAATTCAATGGAAAATAAGTAAAGAAATAAGATATGTAAAAACCTATGAAGGAAAAATTGATGATCTTCTTTTATTTGAAATAAATCATAAAAATATATCATCGGTTATAAATAATTATACTTTGCTTAAATATATATTAAACTATCCAGGAAATATGTTATGGGAAACTTTCAATAGTTTATTAGAAGCTCAAAATCATACCCAAGAAATACTAAATAATTTCATAGAAAGGGTAACACAATGAGTTTTCCATGTATAAAATGTCTTGAAGAAGATGGATGTCAAGAAATATCTGGTGGAATTGATTATCACCCTTCTTATTGGAAAATAAATGGATCTAATGGAGAAAATATTAATATAAATGAAAATAAATTTATTAGTTTTTGTAATCAATTTGGAAATAAAACTTTTATAGATCTTCATAGAAACTATCATAACAAAGACGGAGACAAGTATGTAACAATATGGGACATGAATCAAAAAACATGTGAACCATTAATTAGTATACATCATTATGAAAACAGAATAAAAAACTCAAGCTCTATTTTTAAATACCAAAAAGTAGATCCTAAAAATATGGGTTAGTAGATTATCCTGAAATATATGATCAATGGAAATGTCCATCTATTTTAGGATTTGGAATTCCAACAATGAATGAAGGAGAATCTTTATTAAGTTATTATAATGCTATATTAGGATCTAAAAAACAATTGAAAATGTGGATAATAATATTTAAAAACAAACCAATTGAAGCTGGATTTGATCAAGAATCATATTGGGGTGGTGGTAATAAAAATGAATTTAATATAATAATTAATATAGATAATAATTATAAACCTACTTGGTGTCATGTGTTTTCGTGGTGTGATCAAGAAAGATTAAAAATTGATATAAGAGAATATGTTATATCACAAGAAAAAGTTGATCTTGTTAATACAGTAGAATATATGCAAAATGAATTGAAACAAAAATTTATTAGAAAACAATTTGCAGATTTTAAATATATATCTGTAGAAACACCATTAAAAACAATAATAATCACTATTATATTACTAATAGTTCTTTGCTCTATAGTTTTAGGACTTAGTTTAAAACAAAATATATAATATAATTAAGATAGAAATAGGAGGTCTTATATGTTTGAACAAAATATAAAAGAATGGAGAAATGATCCAGAGTTTATTCTAGAGCAAACAAAACTTGACATAGGTGAACAAATATGTAAAATAATGAAAGATAAATCAATATCTAGAAAAGATCTAGCTTATAAAATGTGTAGACAAGAAAAACACTTATCTAAAATGATAAATGGAGATACTACTATACCAATATACGAACTAATAAAAATAGGAACCATATTAGGATTTAAGTTGAACATAAACCTGGAGGTAATTAATGAAAATAAGATCTGATTTTGTAACTAATAGTAGCTCCTCTTCTTATATAATAATAGCAAATATTAACGATGATAAAACAAGAGAAATAATAGATGGATTATTAGATAGCGAATATAGCGATACTGATTTAGAATATCTCAATAAAGATTCAATTAGAGCTATTATAAAAATGATAACAGGAAAAGATTTAGAGGTTGATAAAAATACAACAATATTATTTGGAGATGTGAGTGATTATGAAGATATTAGATATATAAAACAAAACAAAAATATAATTCTACATAGGAGAGATAGTTAATATGTTATGTCCTAAATGTAAAAAATATTGCATGAAAGTTTCAAATAATAATTATTATTTAATATGTTTGGATTCTAATTGTGAAAATACATTAACATTGCAAGAACTCAATGAATATTGTGAAAAATTACTAACTAAATTTAAAACAATGAGAAATAAAATAAGAAGTGCATGTGAATCATTACTAGAGGGAGAATCAGTTATGTTTGGATATAAGAAATATCATGATGTTGATGAATATTATTTAAGGGATGAATAACTATGATTTTTATTACTTTAGATGGCAAAAGATATCCTTTTTCTGAAGGTGATGAACTTGAAATATTATTAGGAGATAAAGATATAAAAGACATTTATGGAAATAATAAAAAAATAATAGATAAAAATGGAAATAAGATATGTGAAGGATCTCTCCAATATAAAGATGCTGAATATTTTATTGTAGACATAGAAGAACATGAGAGAAAAATAGACGAATATATACTTATTGGATTAGTATCATCTGATATAGTAAAAGAATTCCATTTTGGTTCAATATTTAACAAATATGGATTTGAACATGTACCTATTATATCAATAAATGATTTATATGATTATGGAATACACCAAGATCTTGATATGTTGATTATTCTTTTTGATGATATGAAAAATATGAAAGATATAAATATAGATATTCCTTTTTTTATAATTACTGAAAACAAAGAAGATGAAACAGTATCTAAACAAAAAGAATTTAACACTATATTATATGATATAGATCATCCTGAAAAAATGAGAGATTTTGCATTAAAAATATTCAATAACAGTCATAAACTTAAAGGAGAATAAAATGAACAATAATCAAAAACATAAAATTGCAGCTCATTTTATATTTTTACTTGGATCAGCTGCTGGAATGTTTGTCTTGAAAACGTTTCCAGAATATAGTCTTTTATATTTCACATTATATCTTATAGTTGCAATAATATTAACATTAAAATAAAGGACTTTACTTTATTTACAACTTAGATTATAATTATAATAGAACGGTAATTATAATAGAACGGTAATCGTAACTCAATCGGCTAGAGTGCCAGGCTGTGAACCTGGAAGTTGCGGGTTCAAATCCCGTCGATTACCCCGACTTAGATAAGGAGATAATAATGAAAAAAATAAAACTCACATTAGAAAGTATTGATGATCTTAGAAAAAGAGTAGAAAATAAAATTAATACTGGAGATGATTTATATGGGGAAATAGAACTAGATATGGCTAGAGTTATCTTGAAAGGGGAAAAATGGAAAGCAGTTACAGAGAACGGAGAGATAGAATTTAACGAAAATGGAAAATATAATAATTATGAAGAACTGAATAAAACACTACTAAATAAAATAGATAGATATTGTATGGTTCTTGAAGATTTGATATAAACTAATTTTAATAAACAACAAGGAGAAAAATGTGTATTATAACCGAATGTCAAATATCAGTTAGTCGTCAAATATATGATGATTTTGGTATAGAACATACAGCTGATTTAATTCTAAATGAAAAAAATCAAATCGAAGTTACTTTTCAATTTAAAAAAACAAATAAAGATATTGGAACACCTTGTTATAATACAAAAACACTTTCAATTAAGGAACTATTTCAAAAACACAGGAAATAATTAATATTACATAAAAGGAGGTTCTAATGTTAGATATTCTAACTCCTCGTCAAGAGTCTCTTCTTCCTCTTTATAGAGATAAATTGTTAGGATATGGTTTATGTACTGATCCGGCTAACAGACCATTAGCAGAGGAAGGGATTAGAGAGGCCTATATTAATGTTGGTTTAGAGCCTCCTAAAAAGATCATATGGGCTCGATCTCCACTAGAATGTCTTAGTATTTGTAATGATCTAAAATATCAAGTTAGTAGTCAGGTTAGGAATCAGGTTTGTAATCAGGTTAGTAGTCAGGTTAGTAGTCAGGTTAGTAATCAGGTTAGTAATCAGGTTTGTAACCAGGTTTGGAATCAGGTTAGTAGTCAGGTTAGGAATCAGGTTAGTAGTCAGGTTAGTAGTCAGGTTAGTAGTCAGGTTAGTAGTCAGGTTAGGAATCAGGTTAGGAATCAGGTTTGTAATCAGGTTAGTAATCAGGTTAGTAATCAGATTAATAATTTTTGTTACGGACAGCATGATTCTTCATGGCTGTCTTTTTATGCCTTTTTTAATAATGAATGTAATATTGACCTATTACAGATCTCAGGTCTTGTTAAAATAGCCCAATCAGCAGGATGGTTTCTTCCTTATAAGGAAACATGTATCATATCAGAAAGACATAATATTTGTAAACTAAAGAACCAACTACTTCATTGTGATGGAGGACCAGCCATACAATATCCTGATGATTTCTCAGTTTATGCTCTGAATGGAGTCAAAGTAACTAAAGAAATAGCTGAGACTCCGGATCATTTATTAGATCCTCGTCTTATTCTTACTGAGAAAAATGCTGAAGTCAGAAGGGAAATAGTAAGAAAGATTGGGATTGAGCGGGTTTGTCAGAAGTTAGAGACTAAAGTATTGGATCAGTTTAGAGATTATGTTTTATTAGAAATACCGATCTCAGGTTTAGAGAATAGTCCGAGGTATTTAAAGATGAAGAATCCCTCGATGGAAAATATATATCATTTAGAGGGCGTTCCTTATGGGATCAACACTTGTAAAGGGGCTTTAGCCTGGAGAAATAAGATGGATGAATATGAGGAACCATTAAAATTAACTTAATATAAGGGAGATATAAAATGGCAACTATAGAAGATAAAAATATTATTAAAGATATAATGGATAACAACGGTATATATCCAGGAGATCCTCAAGTAGATTCTATATATGAATATACTCACTATCTAAGTGGGAAAAAATTATATGCAATATTTTATAACCCAGAATATTTTGATTTGGATATAAGTCCTTATGTATCCGAATATAAATGTTTATGGAATAAAAAGAATGGTAAAATGTAATATGAAAACTGGAGATTTATTTATTGTAACAAGTAATAATTTTGATGATAGAATTTATATAATATCTAAAATAGAAGATAATTATATAATTATAAAAGAAGAATTTTATGGAAATGAAATAAAAATTAAAAAACATCAACAAAAGTTCAAAATAGGATTTACAAATTTTTATATAACAAAAAACCCAAAAGATCAAGAATTAAAAAACATAAGACACAAAAAACTATATGATGACTTTAAAACTAAAATTGATTTTATGTATCATTTAACCTTACCATATGAAGAAGTAGAAAAAATGATAAAAATAATAGATCATTATAAAGAAATAAGTTTCGAAAGGCTAATAAAATGAAAACATTTAAAATAGACAAAAATAATACTTTAAGTATAAATGTTGAACACGAGATAGATAAATGGCTTAGGTTTAAGTCAAAAATACGATTATATTTAGAATTAATCCCAAATTATGATTTTATAATTCAAGAAGATTCCTATTTATATGAAAAAATAAAAGATTATTTATCTGATTTTAGAGTTATTTTATCAGATTATAATTCAGATATAGATAGAAGAATAGACATATTAGAAAAAATTGAAGATTAATTATGAAACTATTAGATATTCCAAGGTTTACACATAGAATATAAATAAGGGTTGATAAAAAATGATAGCCTATAAAATATTTAGAAGACATCCATCAGGATTAACATCCTTAATTATATATGATAAATATAAAGTAATATATCATAAAGATAAAATCAATAAAAGAAAAGATGGTTGTGGGGGATTTGCATGTTTTAACAGCATGATAAATCTTATAAAATTTCAAGAATTAAAAGGATGGAAAAACAAAATTTTATTTCCCGTATATGAAGTAGATATAACTTTATGTAAAAAACAATTATTATACTCACCAGAACATGATCCTTTAAGACAATTACCCATTGGCACTATAGTTGCTGAAACATTAAAAATAATAAGAGAGATAGAATAAGGAAATTATTTATGAATATTTTAAAATGCTTAGAAGAAATCTCAAATATCCTAAAATATAGAAAAGGTAAAATATATAATAGTATTTGTTATATTTTAGATAGACAAGTAAATGAAAATAGAGTAGAAGATCCAAAACTTAAAGATTTGGGAATAACAGCATTGAAAAAGAACTTAAAAATAGAATACAATAACGATAGAATAAAGATAATAGAAATCGAAAAAGAATTTTTCATATCTTTAAATATAGAGATAACAAATGATTATGAGTGTTCATATATTTTAGTTTTAAAACATAATAACATAAAGAAAGATTAGTATGGATAAAATAAATGTATTAGAAAAAAGGACAACAAAAGAACTTATAAAATGGAGAAATTATTGCTATAAATTCGGAGGAGAATATTCTCCAAGTGAAACCGGACCTCCATATTATTCTATAGAAGAAATAAAATTAGAGCTCTCAAAAAGGGAACATATACCTAATAAGCAAGAGTCAAAGAAAATAAGACAAGAAAAAGCAAAAAAAGGTAAATAAAATGCAAGAGAAACCAATATTAGAACTAACAAAACAAGAAAAATTGATATTAAAAGAAATAAAAAAACGTATTAAAGAAACACTCAAAAATCTAGAAAAGTAGAATTAGATTGTGATTATGCTATATTCAATGATTTGCATAAAATTAAATTTACATTAAAAGGTAAGAACACCATGATAAATGGAGATGTATATGAAAAAATAAAATATCAATCAAAAGAGTTTAAAAAACTTTTTCAAGGTTAAGTTCCTGGAAAGAAAGGTTGATTTAGAAGCAGCCATCAGGATTGGGAACCTGATACCTCTAAGGAGTGGTGATAAGCTGAAGCGTCCTGGTAAAGAGTTTGTATGTATCTCCTACCTGAATCTGTGTAACCCGCAGAAATAGAACATAATCTACATAGATGTTTCACCGAAGTAGCGCAAGCGAATCTGCTTTAAAGTAGCTTGTGAAGAAGGAAAGCTATGAGATAAGGATGTAGGCAGTAGCAGTCTGAAAAGACCAATATACCTTTGGCGTAATAGCACATCTTTCCAGATTAAAAGGACTTGACAAACTATTGTTTAAAAGTTATACTTTATTTAATAAGGATATCTAGATAGGAGAAGAGACATGAAATCAACATATCGTATTATAAGAGATATAACTTCTCGAAAACGAAATGAATTAGAACAAAGAAAGAAAGAAAATAATCAAAAGTGGGGAAATTTCAGATCTGCATATGCAAGTAAAGAACGACAAGATCAATATAAGGAAGAAAGAGATTATATAGATAACCAGATATTCAGAATACACGATTTAGAGACAAAAGCAGAAGAAATGATAGACATAGAACTATTACCTATAAAAATATCTATTGCGGAAAAAGTTGTTAAAAAATTAATTGATGAAATTAAAGGATAAAAACAAAATGGATGTAACTAAAATGGATGTAACTAATATAGTAAATAAAATAGGAGAACTTATCGAAATATCTAAACTCAATATAAAAAACAATCAAAAAGAATGTTCATTTGATAAAGGAGCTTCAGCAGCATGGATGGTTGTTTTGAAACTGATATCTGAAGAACAAGAATCTCAAATAGGAGTCGGCACGGGAAGTTATGCTATGGAAATATTAAATAAATATAAATAGGAGAGAAGATGTTAAAATATTTAAAAGAATTAATAAATAAAAAACAACATCCAAAAGAACAACATCCCAAAGAAGGAGATATTAGGATAGAATATTATGAAGAAATAAATGAAATATGTGAATATTGTAATAATCTTATAAAAATATATGAACAAAAAATATTTACTATAAAAATTGCACCTAATGGAAATATAAATAAATTCTGGAAAAAAACAGGAAAGAAATTCGAAGGGTGTAAAGATTGTGGTAATTTACAAGAAATAATTATCATAAAAAAGGAGAAATAATGACAATATTTGAATTCCCTCAATATTATTTAGAAAAAGCTGTAGAAAAATTTAATAATGTAAAAATAACAGGTTCAGGACTTTTTGGATATATAGATGTAAAGGAACATGGAGTGTTTTTCAGTTATCAATTAAATCCTGAAACAATGAATGAATATTCAGAAACACACTATGAAATTATTGATGGACAATCTTGGAACTCTAAAAGCGAAATTGATAAATATTATATTGGAATATTAGGTCTATGGATAAGTTCATATTTGAACAAATATGAAAGTATTATTTTCCTAGAAAATTCTATGAGAGCAATAGTTAGTTATTATGATGAAAAATTTTGGCTATCTGGTATGATTATTTCAAGAATGGAATAAAGGAGAAATAAATGAAAAGTTGTGATAAGGAAGATCTACATTTAAAAAACCAATCAATGTATGATTATATTTGTCCTGTTTGTAATACTAGAGGAGAAATATATTTAGAGAAGACAAAAATACCAGAAGATGAATGTTATTATTTACATTATGAAGATATAATTAAGTGTGATGAATGTGGAATAATAATGAGTGGAAAGGAATTTGAAGAATTTGAAACAGGGAAACGTAAATATGTAATATGTAATCACTGTAATGGTTTAGGTAAAATAATAAACAATAAGGAGAAACAAAATGAAAAATAGGAAAAATTATATTATATTCTCTATTTTTGGACAATTCATAGATTAGATCATAAATTCTTTTATGTTGGAATTTCTTAGCTAAAGAGTATCAAATAATATATAGGTTAGACTATCTTAATACTTTTATATTAAATATAATATTACAAGTTATACGTTTTAAAAATACTAGAATTATCATTTTTATCAGACAAAGAGAAAAAACAAAGACCTGTTTATAATACTAAAGCAGTAATACCAGAGGATTAATTTACTATGAATTTCTATTCAATAATTAAATATGATTTTAAAAAAATATTATATAAGTTTAATAAAACTCATCAACGAGACATATTTGTATCTGAAAAAGAAAATGTACACGTTATTAATTATTCATGTTTAAGAACTCTACTTTTTCCTCTTGTTCCTGGAATATTAAAAGAATTTAAATGGATACAAGAAGAAAATAAAGAATACATAGTATTATATATGAAAATAAAATATCCAAAAATGATAAAATTCATATTAACAGGAGATGATGAAAATTACATAATACATTATAAATATGAATTAGGTAAAAGATACTATTCAATTTATGGTAAAGAAAAATATGAAGAAATGATAAAAAACAACGTAAATATAATAATAAATAAAAGAATAATGGAATAATAAATAAAAAAATCAGATAGATATAAGGAGAAAATAATCATGGGAATACCAGAAAAAGATCATTCTTCTGAATGGGAATATCCAGGAGTAGAATATCCAGGAACAAAAATAAGCTCTGCAACTAAATTATTAGTAATAAGTATGGCAATATTTCTCGTATTATTTACTTGCTGGAGACTGGAAATAGGAATATTTGAGAAAGATTGTAATCAGGTAAAAATAAAAAATTCCAAAATATTCTGGCAATCGGATAACTATAGAATGATAAGAAAAGATAAAGATACTATTATAGTAGAACATAAAGATTATGACAGCCTGGGACAGGAAAGCTGGCAACTAGAACAAAAAATAAGAATACACAATAACGAAGTATTTGTTGAGGATGGAGATAGAGGATTTCAATTTATGATGCAAAAGATATTTCCAGAAATCATTAAAACATTGGAGGAAAAATAGATGAACAAAATAAAATTAATCTATGAAATTGCAAATATTATCGCAGCTAATGTATTTATTAAATATAATAAAAGCCCATTTATAACCGCTGAAGAAATCATCAACCTTATTGAACTATCAGGATGGAAAAATCCTAACATAGAAAAAGAAAAATTAATTCATAAGATAATATTGGAAGAGGAAAAAACTAGAACCATTTGGAAAAATAACATGTAAAATTTGTGGAGTTATTGATGGACGAGAAATTTGTAATGATTGTAAGATAAAAACTATTAGATAAATAAACGAAGATAAACAGAAACTACAGAAAGGAAGATAATATGAAAATAATAATTGCAGTAGGAATGGACATACCAGAACTAGACAATACATGCCTATGTAAAAAAGATCCTGATAAATACAATGAATGCGAAGAGATATTTACAAAAGCCTACAAAGAAATACAAAAAAGAGCCACAAACGCTAAACTAGAAGTCGGATTCGATATGCACGGAGAATACTTATTCGTAATTGAAGGAGACTCACACTATATCGAAATCTAAAAATAAATAATCTAAATTATAAATCACCCTAGATTCATATAACATAAATAAAGACTCTTATATATTATTTTTCAATTTTATTGTTGTTTGTTTTTTATAAGTGGGAGAAAATGGGAGATTGTGGGGAAAAGTGGATATTTTTACTTTTTAATTGTTTATTGTAAACACTCTAAGTAATACTAATAAGCATTTTTATTTTCATTTTTATAAATATTACCTATATGAGATTTTATGATTTTTTATATTGTTTTTATGAATGTTGCATTGGTGGGATTTATGAATAACCTTTTATATTATTTTTAGATGAGATTGAATGGTTTTTAAGATGATCTGATTTTTTAGGAAAGATTGGATCTGATTTTTTTTGATATGATATGTAAAATTTTTAAAAGTGGATTTTTAAATTTTGGGATAATATTAAAAATTATAGTTAAATATACCGGGGCGGTTTTTATTTTGCCTAAATCTTTTTAATTATATGCACAATGCATCATGCACTTTGTCAATGTGCATCATGCACAATGCATCATGCATAAATTTTAATCATCCCATAACCACAACAAAATCCCATACATTCTATCATAAAACTCCTCGCTTTTCCCAATAAAAACACCCATTTTATCTATCTTTTTATTGAAAATTACCGATATTTATTCAAATTTCTCCGATTTTATTCGAATTTAACCAGATTTAACCGATAATTTATATGATTATTATATATTATCTCTTAAAATCTATATAAAAACAACAGATTTATTAGTAAAATAGCAGTTAACGAGTATAACGTGGGGTATAAAATCGTTAAAAACTGGCAAAGTCATCAAAATATTATATAAAAACATTAGATTTTCCAATAACCATACAAATATTTCTCATAATCTACTCAAAAACATCATCATAATACCACAATATATTGATCCGCCTCTTAAAAAGTCATCAAATCCTTCCTCTTTTTTCTACTTTTTGATAAAATATTAAATTTCCTTAATGACATACAAAATTTTTATATATAAAACAACAATAATTTTGTAGTACGTGGAGATTTTCCCCAGGGCCGGAATAAAAAATTTCATAAAAATCTCATTAAAATCTAAAATTATAAATCTATATATTGATATAATCTTAAAAACTTACAAATATAAGTATAATATTATATAATCTTAACAAAGGAAGTAAAATAATGCAAGAATTAATCACAATAATAAAAAATCTTCAAAACGTAGAGAGTTATCTTGATATGATTATAGAAAGTAAAGAACTAGATAATGATATTTTAGAAGAAATAGATGGAGTTAGAAGATATTTATCAAGTCTTATCAATTACATACAAGAAAATGAAACAAACTTATCTCTTTATGCTCATAAGATGAGAAGAAAAGCCAGTAATAGTGCAGTTTATATGGATAATATTCTAAAAACCTTTAGTGATTTTAGAAATTCCTTATATAATTATTATGTTTCTTTTACAGAAATAGAAAGAAATTACTCATTTATTGATATTCCTGAATATCTTCAAGATGGTATCAATAATATTACACAAAATATTGGAAATCTTTTTGAGGCTGTAAGTGAATCAAATCAAAAACTATTAAATGATGAAGTAAGTGTAATAGAACCAGAAGATCAAATGGATCTAATGTATTCAAGTTCGTATTTATTAAGTATATCTATTAGTAATATATATGAATCTGTAGAAATTTTAAATAAGCTTAAAACAGATGATGAAACTAGTGAAGAATATCTATCTGTTATAGTAAATGGTCTAGAAGAAGTTGGTAGATATTTAGAAGATATTTATAATTCATAGTTCTAAAATTTAATCATTTTTATTTTTTTGAATAATCCTGCGCTTTTTGCGGGATTTTTTCATTTTATCGGTCATTTTTATGATCTCTCCCTGGGTTTTTACGCAAAATTATTAAAATGTTTATTATTCTTATAACCATAATAAAAATCAACATTTCTCTTTTTAAAAAATTATAAAAAAGATAAGGATCGGCCCTGAGAAAGTGTCAACTTTTTAAAATCTCAAAATAAAAATGCTATCTCAGATCATGGATAGTAAATATATATAAATCCTTAAATCTTTTTACCATAAATCAACAACCGTGAAGCATCGTTATTTAAAATATTATATATTTCATCATTTATATTATAAAATCCAAAATTTCTAAAATATATTTTTATATTATAAATTATTTCATAATATCTCATTTTTATCGACTATTCCATAACCATACAATTATTCAACATTTGTCATAAAAAATTGTTTTATAAAACCTTGGGTTTTTTCTTTACTCGAAAATATGCTTTTATAAAATGCTATCCATAAAAACATATAGTAAATTTATATAGGACTTCAAAAGGTTTAAAAATTAATATATAATTTAACTAGGAATTTAAATATACTATAAAGTAGTGTTTGTCAATAGGACTTTACTTTTTATATTTTTAATATTATAATAAGAAAAAAGAAGGAGATTAAAATGAAATATAAAGATGGTTTTAAAGTAGTTTATAAATTGGATTATTGGAAAATTAAAGAAACAAAATATATCAGTTTTAATAGGAGACCTGCAATTGAAGTGGAATATATTCCAAATATTCCTACTACAAGAAAATCAAAACCTATGAATATTTATACTGACGAACACGAAAATGAATATATTCTTGGTCCTTTTGCAGTATTTGATAATTATGAACATGCTAGATATTTTGCTAGAGATAGTCATTGTTTAAGAGTATTTAAATGTAAATATATACCATCTAAAGAAAAAACTCTTTACTTTATTAAAAAAGAAACTGATAAGAAATATGAAATGGATTTCGGCTTTCCAAGAGGTACAGTATTTGCTGATGAAGTAATAATAACAGAAGAAATATAAATATATTATAGGACTTATAAAATATTCCTAAATATTATATAATAGAAAAATAGAAGATAAGAGGTAATAAAATGGAAATTAAAGAGATTATATGGAAGCGAGAACAGCACTCAGAATCAGGATGGATAGATAATATTAAAATCTTCTCCATCTACTATAATAGCATGAGATCAAAATATGATCCAGAAGATCCAAAAGGTGGTTATATTCTATCGAATAAGCTTCCAGGAATGAAAGAACAAAAATGTAAAGGATTCGAAGAAGGAAAAGTATTGGCAAAAAAAATACTTAACCACTTTGTAAATAAGATGATAAAAGGAGAAACAAAATGATTGGACTAGGACTTCTTAAAAAAGCTCAAGATGAAAAAAAGAAGTAATTATTCATGGAGTATATTGTATTCAAGACAATAATAGTAATAATAGTGGTAGTTTTCATGAACGTGGATATGTTCAAGAAATTAAAGAAATTGGAATCAAGGATGGATATGTTATTTTAGAAAACAAATATCGTGAATATTCTATTAAATTAGATTGTATAGTAAAAATTGATTTCATTAAGGAGGAGTACGAATGAAAAGAATTATAAACGAGAAAATCTATGATACCGAAAAGGCAGAAAAGGTTCTTAGTTTTGGTATTGTAGAAGATGAAAACGAAATGGTGTTATATAAGACTAAAAATGGTAACTTCTTTATGTATATGAAAGAAGAATTAGAAGAAAATATATTTGATCTAAATAAAGAAAAAGCAGTAGAACTTTACAACGAAGTCGTTTTAAAAACTGATTATTACATAAAAAATGCTAAATTGGAGGAAGATAGAAAAGAAGTAAAAGAAAGAATTAATTTCCATATGAGTCCTGAAGAAGCTTTTGATCTCGAAGAAGCATAGGAGTAAAATTATCTTTTCCAAAATAAAGGAGTAATGTTTTGATGATTTTTTCGGTTTCTTTAAAAGGTTTTTAATTATGAATATGATTCTTTCTCTGTTATCTACGGGATTTATTGTTTTTGTAATTGTAAAAATTCTACAACATTTTAATATTTTTTAGGAGGTTATTATGAATATTTATCTTAAAATTATTTTTAGTCTTTTACCTTATATTTTTGTCTTTTTCCCTTTTCATTTAAAAGTATCATCAATCATATGTCCATCTCAAAGAAATTCAAAAAGTGTTGATTTTCATTATTCTATTTTTAATCTTTTCTTTTTTATCTCATGGATATCTTTTGTTATTTATATCTGGCAATTTTAAAAGGAGATTATATTAATGAAAAAGTTTCCAGAAGGAAGTTATAATATTTATAAAGGAATAAAAGTTCTAAAAGATGGTATTTGTGTTCAATGTTATGGAACCGGAAAATCCAAAAATATTACAGATAATACTAAAATATGTATATTCTGTAAAGGTACTGGTAAACATATAAAGGAGTAAAAATAATGTCAGTAAGAACAACGGCTGATGAATGTCTGAATAATGCTAGAGAAAATATAAGAAGTGCTATTATGTCATTATCAAGAATAGAAGTAGAAAAAGTATATGGTTATGATGAATGGGGGTAAAGATTTTAGAAAAGTAATAAAAGACTCTTTTATTAAACTTATGGATATATCAGAAGCATTAGATTAAGGGACTTTACTTTTATTATTAAATAAGATATAATAAAATAAAAAGGAAAGGAAATAATTATGAATAGGTTTAATTTTACAGGAGAAAATATTTTAAACATTATATCGGATTTTCTTGAATCATGTAGTGAAGATGAAAAAATAGATTTTATTTTTCATCTTAATAACATATTAAAATAATTAAAAAGGAGTAAAGAAAATGAAACAGTTACAAAACAAAATTAGGAATATCTCAGAATATCTTTATGATTTAGAAACATTTAGTGAGATTAAAAACCATGGAATATCTTATAGACAAATGAGAGATATATTATGGGATTTTAATATTTCCATAAAGAAAAGTGACCTAATTAGATATGATGGTAATGGTATGTTTCTAACTATAAAAGATATCAAAAACAGATCATATACAAATATGATAGGTCAAAAGAAAGATAATCTTGGTGAAGTAGTAACTGTTATTAGTGCATCATTTAATGATCATGAAGATAACAATTTTACTATAGATGGTAGTGCCAGAAGAAGTAAAAAGGATCCTTTTGATGTTAAGCTTGGTATTAGAATAGCTAGAAAAAACATGATGATTAATTTACTATATTATCTTAAAGATCTTTATATAGAACAAATTAAAAACAAAAGAAACACATCTTGTAATCTTTGTAGGTGTTCTTATAGCTGTTCTTAAATAAAGGACTTGACTTAATATTGCTTTCATGGTATAATTAAAATAAAAGGGGATTAAAATGAGTTACTATCAACAGGGTGATGTAATAATTAAAAGAGCCAAGGGAAAGATCACGGGAAAGAAATTAGATCATGGCATTCTTGCAGAGGGAGAAGCTACTGGCCATAAGCATGAAATAAAGACTGGAAATTATGATTTAATTGAAAAGGACGGAGAACTTTATTTAATCAATAAGGAAGAAGTTACAGTTACTCATCAGGAGCATAGTCCAATTAATCTTCCTCCTGGAAAATGGTCAATTGGAATTGTTCAAGAATTTGATCCATTTAAAGAGGAAGCTAGAAAAGTAATAGACTAATGTTTCCTATGCAGGATGGTTTTTATCTTACAAAAAGATATGTATAAGTCGCAATCCCCTTCAAATCGGGTTAGGAACCAGGTAAGGACTATAAAAAAGGCTCTTAATTAAAGGAGCCTTTTTAAGGTGAACCCTACGAGATTCAAACTCGTATTTGTAGATCGAAAGTCTACTGTCCTAATCTTTTAGACGGAGGGTCCTTTTAATATCTGGAGGACAGGACTTGAACCTGCAACGACCGGCTTCCAATACCGGCTCTCTACCAAATTGAGTTACCTCCAGTAATCACTGAGATCTCTTTATCTAGACTTACCTCTATAATCTTCGATTTCTTCTTTTAATTCTTTTATTCTTCTTTCTAAAATTATAATTTCATCTTTCTTTTCGACTAGCATGGTTTTAAATTCATAAATGTCATCTTCTAATGAATTTTTATCGTTTGTTAAATCACTGATCTCATCTTCCAGTTCACTTATATCTTTTGTTTCTTCTAGTTTATTATAAAGATCATTAAATAAGTTTTCTAAATCATTTACTTCGTCTTTTGCTATGAACCCTCTTAAAAATTTTGTTTCTATTTCTTCTAGTGTCTTCTCAAAATAATCTACAATATCTTCTGTTTCTAAATTATTTAAATACAATATAATTCACCTCAATAAGATTATAATTTATTTAGAAGAAAAAGTCAAGTGCTTTTACTCTATGTTTTTATAATCTTCTTCAGAAATGACATCTTTTAAATATTGTAAAGAATCTATTCCATTCTCAATATCGACTGATATATCATCTATATTATCAGTGATATTTTCATTAAACTTATTTTTATTATTTGAAATTAATTTAACTTTTTTCAAAATAGAATTCATTTTATCATAATCTATTTGTTTTAAGAGATCATATAATTCATGTATTAAGTACTTCATGTTTTATTATACTAATCTATTTATTTATTTTTTCTTAGTAAATATTTTATTCCTCTTTTTGCAACTGTTAAAGTCATTACGATTTTCCAACAGTTTTTAAAACTTATTCTTTTTCCAATCATTATAGATATTAAACACATTGAACATGTTTTCCATAATACTCTCCATAGTAGACAAATAATATAATCAATAAAAAACATACTATAAAGAAAAAATCCAAAAAATGAAAATATTTTTATACTCCATAATAATAATCCCCATATAGAAGCATCATCGGGTAAATTTGTAAAATCCATCATAAATTTTTGAATATCAAAACCAAAATACATAAATATAGCACCTCTTTTATATATTATAATATTATTTAGGTAGAAATATAAGTCCTTCCTAGTATAATACAATGTAAACAATATGAAAAAAATAATTATATTTTTAAACTCATTAACTATATTATTATTTTTATCGCTTTTATATATATCGTTTGAGCCAACAATAATTTTTAAAAAATGTAAACCATCAACTTTCAAAGTTTTAACTTATAATGAAAAAGATGCATTAATAGGATCTGGAAGTGGATTTTTTATCAGTGAAAATGGATTAGCGATTACCAAATATCATGTCATTAGAAAAAAATACAAAACAAGAATTTTATTAAATAACAAATTATATGATTCTTCAATAATAAAAACCAGTGAGGATAGAGATCTGGCTCTATTACAAGTAGATATAAAAAATAATAAATTTTTAAAAATAAAAAAAGATCATCCAAAAATAAATGAAAATGTATATATATTTGGATATCCTAGAGGATTTGATTCATTTTCAAAAGGCATTATTTGCAGTACAGGTCCAAAAGCTTTTATAACTGATGCTATGATGAATCTTGGATCTTCAGGTGGAGCTGTAGTTGATTCAAAAGGATGTATTATTGGAGTCTGTAATAGTATAGATAATCAAATATCTGTAGCTACAAATAATATAGATCTGTTAGAATTTTTAAAAAGTAAGTAAATTTATAATAATTTTGATTTTTAATTTCAATTTGGTGTTGAAATTTTCAGAGTAATTATATATTTTGTGAGATAATTATTAAAAAGGTATTCTATATCAACTGAAAAATATTTTTTATTATTTTGATTATATAAAATAAAGTATGTATTTCTACATACTTTTTAAGCGAACCCAGCGAGACTTGAACTCGCACCTCTGCCGTGACAGGGCAGTGTGGTAACCAAATTCCACCATGAGTCCATTTGCGGGACCGGGAATCGAACCCAGATATTCCGGCTTATGAGACCGACACCTTAACCATTAGGCCATCCCGCAGTAAATTTGTCAGCGGTAGGATTCGAACCTACGTGCTTACTATTTTCAGATCAGATCTACAGTCTGACGCCTTCATCCATCTCGGCCACGCTGACACAAACATTTGGGCAAAAGAGGACTCGAACCTCCACGATTTCTCACTGATTTCTAAAACCAGCGCGTCTACCAATTCCGCCACTCGCCCATATTTTTAAAAAGGATTTTATTTTTATTATACTCTCTTTAATTTATTTTACTATTTTTATAAATAAAAGTCAAGTCCTATTCTCAATATTTTTTAAACCATGATAATTTCATGGAAAATAGGAATAGATCTTATCTTTTCATTTCGATTCTATGCTTAAATTTCTGGAGTATCTAATCGTTTTAATAGTAAGGATAGAAAAAAGGTACTTTGCCCTTACTAAAAAATATTTATCATTAAAACACTTATTTAAATTTATATTAAAATTGGTAATTTATTAATCATATCAACAATATTTATTATTTTTGGAAGATTTTGGATCTGTATATTAAAATTATATATACCTAATAATAATAATTAGTTAGACCTAACGGCGGGGATCGTATTGTTCGCTTGTCAGCGATTAATTTTATTTTTTTTTCTGAAAGTAGGTTATTTAATTATTTTATCTCCTTGAGAAAATATCGAAACATTTAAAGGATCTTGTTTCGCCTTATAACCATAAGGAAATACTGATCACTTAGTGTTTCTTAACTCGTTTCCTATGGTCCATCGGAACGATATGGATTTTTAGGAATCGATGCCAGCCTTATGGTTATAAGATAGATATCGATTTTTGTCACTTTTTAGTAAAATCTAGAAACCTTATAACCATGAGGTAAATTGGGATCCCTCATCAAAAACGTACATCTGAAAAATTTTCAAATAGTATTGACCGTCCTTTACGGTGTACTAAGAATCAATTCTCTCCTCATTTTGATTTTCAGGATTTTTAAAAAAGACAGAATCTTCTTACTTTCCTATTCTAATGAGAGAACTTTCGATTTTTTGTTCTTTTTTAAAAAAAAAGTTTTGCAGTGAATATATATATATTCATGGTCATGGTCATGGTCCAGGTCAGGTCCTTTATGTATTAATACAGGTCCTGGTCCTTTGTGTATGGTCCAGGTCTAGGTCCAGGTTGTGTATTATATATGTGTAAATATATTCTGGTCCACCGTGTTATATACGTGTTGTTTTACGCATGATACGCGTACACGTACATGTACATGCGTATAAGTAAAAAATTTTAAAAATTAAGGTAGAAATTTTAAAAGAATTAGTATAATCAAATAAAACAAAAACCAGGATAAAAATATGTCAAAAGAAGATTATGTAAGAATCAATCCTATGGTTGGTAAAAATTTTAAAGATCATAGAGAAATAATTCAATGGAATATAAACAAAACAAAAGAAACATTAAATCTTTTAGGAACTTATCTTGGTAACATTACTTCTTTTTTACAGGTAAATTATTCTACAGATAAAGAACAAGAATATGGTGAGATAGATTTACAAATATGGAATTTTATAAACGAGACGGAAAACATGATTGAAACTTTAGATAAAGTTCCATTGATTTTAGAGGAGGAATAAATTTGGAAAGGATTCCTGTAAGTTCTAGTAATATTGCTTCAATAGGATATAATCCGGTAGAATTTGCTTTAGAGATTGAATTTTTGAACGGTAGGATTTATCAGTATTATGATGTTCCAGAAGAAGTTTTTAATGAAATGATGGCAGCTGAATCTCATGGTCAATATTTTTATGCATATATAAGATTAGTTTATCCATATCAAGAAATTTAGGACTTGACTTAATCCCGAAATAGTTTATAATAAATAAAAAAAGGAAAATATAAGATGAAATTTTCAGAGCAAGTTGAAAAAATAAAAAAAGATTATGAGTTAACTGATGATGAAATGAGTGAAGTAGTTAATGTTTTAGAAGAGAATTTTCTCTCAGATTTAGATCTTGTTTCTTCTTATATATTTGATACTATTAATGGTTTTAATATGGAAAGTATTGATGTTGAAGATATAGTAAGAGATGGAATGTCTCTAGATGTAGAAATAGCCGAAATAGATAGAGGAGAAATTGAAGAAGGGTGGGATGACGAAGAAGATTATTATATGGATCTTAAATCAGAAATAGAATATAAAATTAATGATATCTTTCTGGAAAACCTAGATATGGATGCAGTTACATATAGTCAAAATTATAATTGACACTCTCCCTCTAAAGGAGGAAGATTCTGGTTATCTTTGATAACACAAGGCCCTGCCCGGGCCTAAAAGTTAATAAGTTTACTGATAAGAATTCTCTCGATCCATGAGATCTGTTTCATTACCAGCTTCTTCCGCTTTGTAAAAAGAGAAAATCAGTAACTAAAATTGATTCATGATATTATACTGAGTTTTGTGATTTTTTTACACTTTAACCCATTCCTAAAGGGAGAGGTATTCTCAAAGAGGATAAATTTTAGAAAAGGACTTGACAAGATAAAAGAAATAGATTATAATACAAAAAGATTAAGAAATAAATTTTCAGAAAGGGTTTATAAAAAATTTGGGAAGTGCAGATAAGGGATACTTCGATAATTTATTTACAAATAATCAGAGATGTCATTGCACATCAAATGTTTTCCCTGATCGATAGTTTCTCCCAAGTTAGATTTTAAAAATTACAGATAGTGAAGAGGAGAGTTACTTCGCATTTGGAGCATGGCGCGCAGGCTCGAGTCCTGTCTATCAGGATACAATCTTGATAGTAGCTTAGCGGTAGAGCACATTATAGAAACTCTTTTCGATAGTTTCTTCTGTAATAGTTTTCAAGATAAGAAATCTCGGGCAGTGTAGATCAGAGATACTTCGGAATACAATTCTAACAAATTGCAATAAAAGACTCTGATCGATGGTTTCTCCCGGATTTGAGCCGGGATTAGTCTCGGTTTTTTAATTTTAAGAAAGGAAAATGATGAGATGAGTAAATTTAACACTAAAGTAAAAACTGAAGTAAAGATTAGAAGTAGAAAAGATGCTACTGTAAATTTCGAGGATGGTTTAGCTTTTGATATGTCTGCCAAAACTAGATTATATTCTCGTGTCTGTACCTCGATGATGGGAGAGGATAAGTTTTATCAAACAGGATCAGATCATGATAATGAAATGGTTAAAGACATTTTTGTTGTTTCTGAAACTGATCCTGAATTTGTTTTAAGATTGGCATCTTATGTAAGAAATGAAATGTATCTTAGATCTGTTTCAATAATGATGCTTGCGGAAGCATCAAGAATTGTTAATTGTAAGCCTTTTATTAAGAAGTGGGCTCCTTCTATTATCAAAAGAGCGGATGAACTTACTGAGGTTGTTTCATATTATATGAATAAATATAAGAAACCTTTTCCTAATTCTCTTAAAAAGGGAATTAATGATGCTATGAAAAACTTTGATGAATATCAATTTGATAAATATGATAGAAAAGGAGAGTTTTCTTTTAGAGATGTAATTAGACTTACTCATCCTATACCTGAAAATAGTAAACAAGAAGATCTTTATAGATATCTTGTAGGAAGAGATCCAAAAAATATTTTCGAAAATCTTCCAATGATAGATGCAAAAAATAAGTTAACTCAAAAAAAGAAATTTGATGAAGAGTCTAAAGATCTAGCTAAGAAAGCTCATGCCACTTGGGAAGTTCTTGTATCTCAATTTGGAAATAAAAAAGAGGTATGGGAGACAGTTATTCCTTCTTTAGGATATATGGCGGTTTTGAGAAACTTGCGGAATTTTATAGAGAAGGAAGTAGATTTAAAACCAGTTATTAGTATTTTGACTAATGAAAAAGCAGTCTTAAGATCTAAACAATTTCCATTTAGATTTTTTTCTGCTTATAAACAAGTAGAGAAAATAACTAGTAGATATACTAGTAAAGTATTAACTGCTATTTCTGATGCTCTGGATATTTCTTGTAAGAATATTCCAAGAATGGAAGGAGTTACTCTTATATGTGCTGATAATAGTGGATCAATGGATTTACGACTAAGTGAAAAAAGTGATATAACTTATGAGAATATTGCTAATCTTTTAGGATGTATTGCTAATCGTTGTTGTGAAGATTCTATATTTATGATATTTGGTGAGGATGTAAAAGTTAAAAATATGAATCTTAGAGATAGTGTTTTAACTAATGTGTCTAAAATTGAAAACGGTGAAGTTGGACATAATACTAATGGATATAAATGTATTCAATATTTATTAGATAATAGAATTAAAGTAGATAGGGTTATATTAATCTCTGATATGCAGTTATATAGTTCTTCAAGTTCTTCAAGTTCAGGATATTATAATCGTCATGGAGGAGAAACTTTTATTAATCTTCTTATGAAATATAGAAATACTATTAATCCTAAAGTTTACTGTTATTCAGTAGATTTATCAGGATACGGAACCTTACAAGTTCCCGAAGATGATCCAAGATCTTGTTTAATTGCAGGATGGAATGAGAAATTCTTAAAATATATTAAAATATTTGAACAAGATAAGAAATCTGTAATAGATAGTATTAGTATATTAGAGCCTAAATAAGTCCTGCCTCCTTGCGGTAAAAGAGGTCTGTGAAAACAGACCTCTTTTATTTTGGACTTATATTTTTATAGTAAATAAATTATAATAAATATAGAAAAACAAAGAGGAGGATAAAATGAATTATCGATATCGCATAATAAATATTAAAAGTAAAAAATATTTATATGGTTTCTTTCCTAATGGGATTAAGATGTTTGATTTTAGTTCGGGTGGATGGATGGTATTTCTTTCTAAAAGAGAGGCTAAAGATCATATTAATTATATGTTGGATGAAGTATCAAAACGTAAAGAAAAATTTGGTAAGAAAAATGAATTAAAACTTATAGAAACTATATTTGAGATGGAGGTTGAAGAATACAATGCTATCGATTAAAAAAGAAAATGGTATTATTAAAACTGAAATGTCAGAGGATTTCTTCAAGAAAGTTGAATCCTCTAATAAGAGAGATAAGCTTATCGATCTTATTAATTTTGTTGTAACTATTGGATCTGATAGTAAAGTAGATAATAATGTAGATATTTTTGAACCCAAAGTAAAAATCAAAATCAAAATGATCAAAACAGGAGAAAAGATCAGAAGAGGAAAGAGTATTGAATATGGAGAATCTTCTGTTTCAATTAACGGAAATGGTAGAATGAATGTTCTTAAAAGATTTTTCCCAGAAATTGCTGAATATAAAGGAGTAAAAATAGAAGAAGATGGACTTGTTCTTAAATTTTATATGTTGAAAGGATATAATTCTGTAATGGGATTTTCTGATAGTGATTTAGTAAACCGTACTATTAATAGAACTCCAGCAGGTGATTATTATATTCAATCAGTTATGTTAAGAAGATTCTCATTAAATAATAAATTCACTAGATATGAAGCAGTATTTGATGTTAGAGAAAACTGCCTCATGGTATTTCTTAATATGAAACTAGAAACAAAAGATATGAAAAAGAGGATAAAAAAATGAAAAGAGTTACAGATATTATATTTTCAAACGGAAAAAATCTTAATATGCCAAAAGGGATAGGTATGTTTCTAAGGGATTCTGATATTGATGGATTTGTAAAAATTAGTCATGTAATAAATGGAGAAAGTATAGAAAATAATTGTCAATATATAAACAAAGATAATATATATTCTATTGTTTGTCGGGAGGACTTATAAAACTTAGAAGTTTAAATTATAATAAAAGAAAAACTAAAAAGGAGATAATTATGGAAATAAGAGATGTAGAAATTGAGATATTAAATATGGCTTTAAATAGAGGATATGATTGTTCAGAAGGTAGGTTGATAATTAGCAAGGGTTCCACATATATTGATAATGGAGATAGTGAATCTATAAAGAGATTAGAGGATATATCTTTTGATGTGTTTAAAAATATTATTAAAAAAGAATCTCTAAAGATATTAAAATCTAGAGAACAGGAAAATAAAAGATTGGAAGAAGAAACAAAAAGGAAAGAAGAACATAATAAAATTATTTATTATATAAGACGATTAGGATTAGATGTTAAAGGAGAAGAATAATGGATAATCAAATAAATATATTACAAAATTTATATTTTAATTCCAAGATAAGAGGAGAGACTAATGAATATCTTCAAGGTGTTATAGATTCAGCATCATGTGTTTTTGGATCATCTTTAAGAATATATCCAAATGAGAAAGAGGTTGATTTATTAGTTAATTATTATATAATTCATGAGAGTAGAAAAAGTGCAATAAGAAATTATAAAAGATTAATGGAATGTGATATTGGATATGCTGTTGATTATGTTGATAATTATAAGGAGGAATAATGGATAAAGAATTTTTTAATAAATGTTTTGAAACAGGAGATGAAATAAGTTTTGATATAAATGAGGAACAATTCATAGGATCTTATTTAGGAATGTTTCATGGATGTATTATTATTGAAAATAATTATGATAAGTATATAGCTATTCCTATGAATAAAATAACTATGATATATTTGAATAGTAATCCTTTGGAGAAAAAATGAATATAAGACCATCATCTTTTGATGAATTTATAGGTAATAATCGAGCCAAGGAAATAGTAAAGGCTCAGTTATCTTATTCTATGGAAACAGGAGAACCTATAAAACATATGCTTTTTAATGG
>Ga0209210_1000676_pt1 | contig 33905 bp, 42 predicted proteins | sample RifGroA1_FD_183991 | JGI IMG/M metagenome (GOLD analysis project Ga0209210, IMG submission 183991) | Contaminated groundwater microbial communities from Rifle, Colorado, USA - Rifle Groundwater A1 (SPAdes) (version 2) | ecosystem: Environmental > Aquatic > Deep subsurface > Groundwater >...
GTTGAAGTTGGCTTTTGTCGGATAAGTCAACCTGTAACCGCCTTCTAACCGTGTATAGATACCTATAGAACCCATATAAAAACTATCGTTATATACAAAACTAGCGAATCCAACTAAACCGTCTTTGGGTTTAACGGGTATTATTTGAATTTCAGTTACAGAAACAGAAAACATATTTAAAATTCCTTTAGGAAATTACTTAATTCTTCTGCTTCTTGTAGCATCTGAGGGGTCACTCCTTCTTCTTGTACCTTTGCTAACAAATCTTCTTGAAATTTCTTTTCTTTCTCTCGGAACTCTTTTTCATCGTCCATTTGCTCTATAGATTTATTGGATTCTAATAAAGCAATCCGCTCTTCTTCCTGTTTTTCTAAATTCTTTTGGTTGGTAACACATTGTGCATCAATCAAATAATCTATTGCATTTAGAACCTCATCATTTCCGTATTCTGTTTCTTCAATATCAAAGTCAGATTGTTGTTTTATCTGTTTGCATCAAACCTGCACACCAATCCTCAGCCCAAATTCCAAGCCTACAAGCACCTAATAAATAAGGTATCTGCCAACCTTTTAACTTAATGATTACTTCACTTTCTTGCTCTTTTTCGGTCATTATTTTTTTCATTTACTTTTCCTACCTTTCGGTCAATTTTTATAAGAATGGAAAAAAGGTCAGTAATCTTAGAAATATCCTCAAAAGAATATGTTATAGAGGGAGTTATATTCTGTTTTGCTTCTTCAATTACTTTGCCTTCGTTCATTAGGCAAAGCATATTAAAAAGGGCGTGGGCTTAATTAGGCTCTGTTAAGCTTTAGAGTAAATAGTCGGGGTTAATTTGTACTTCTAGAGTGTCATACTTCAAAAAGTCTATCACTCCTGTTTTGGTAGCTATCTGTTGATTTATACCTTTACAGGCTTCCCATAGTTTCTTGTTGCCCTGTTGTGTATTAAACGTAGAGTCCCCAATCTCTTTATGTATATCTGCAAACAGATATCTTGTTCTTTTAGATTTATCTGTTTTCATTAGAAAATTCATTAAAGTTTTTCTTAACCCTTGTCTGAAAGCTACTGTTTTATTAGCTATATTTAAGGTATTGGCGTTATAAGTCCCTGTAATAACAGGTGGGGCATAAGTAGTAGTTGTTGATAAAAAAGCTTTTACATAAGTATGTACTCTTTCTAAATGGATTTTGTAATCTTCTAAAACATACTCTCTGTGGGTACGGGTATTAGGTTCTTTGCCTTCCATAATTGTTTTAATTTCTTCATACAACATACTAAGACCGTAAACATCCCAAACCTTACCATCTCTAATATAAGACGACTGAATATCTTCGTAATCTTTGTATACCTGATAAAAAGTAACTAACTTATCCCAACTAAACCAAACTTTGGTTTGTTCCTGCCTTTTCATTTTCTCTGTAGCATCTTCCCATTTTTCGTAACTTGGTGAAAAATTCCAATTAAGTATTCGTCCATCGTCTTTTATAACACCGTGTTTACGACAAAAATCTAAGTGTCTTTGCAGGTCGCTTTCAACTAAAGACATTAAGGCATAGCATAAACTTCCGTGCCTTTCTCTGAGTTTTCCTAAAGAACTTCTATAAGTCCCTGCAACGGAACCTTCGTAGTTGGTTATTTCGTTTAAAACCCTTTCTTCTGAAATGTTTTCTTTGATTAAATAGGCTTTTATACTTTTATAGGCAGTTTCAGTTTCTTGCAAAGCCTTTTTCTCTAAATCCTTTATGTGTTTTGTATCTTCATGAGACATTTTCTTAATAGCGTCGTTTATAGGTGTAAGCTCAGAATTAGTATCAAAGACTTCAATATATTCGTATACGGACAGCATCAACTGTTTTAGATTGGGAATATTAGAAACCCTATCGTAAATAGTATTAAGTTTTTCTGTTATTGTTTCTAGTTTGGTCACCTCTTCGTTACATCTTTAACTTTACTTATCATATTTTATCACTTTTGATACAATACTCTTATGCAAATATATAAAAAAACAGGAGAAAACCTTACAGCCTTAGGTAACCAAAAGTTTAATCTTGAAAAGCATCTACAAACACTAGTTGAAAGGAATTTAGATAAAGTGTTTGGATTAAAGTTTGTAACCTCAGAATTCCAACTTAATAACCTAAGAATTGATACAGTGGCTTTCGATTCAGAAATAAATACATTTGTTTTGATTGAATACAAAAGAGACCGTAGCTTTAGCGTAATAGACCAAGGTTTCGCCTATCTAGCGTTAGCTTTGAATAACAAAGCAGACTTCGTGCTTTTGTACAATGCAAAATTTAATAAGAATTTACAAAAAGATGATATAGATTGGTCACAAATTAGAGTTATATTTGTAGCTGAAACCTTCACAACATATCAACAAGAGGCAATAGGTTTTCAGGACTTGCCAATTGAACTTTGGGAAGTAAGCCCGTATGAAGGGGAGTTGTTGATTTTCAATCAACTAAAAGCTTCTAAAAAGAGCGAAAGCATAAAGAAAATTGCAAAGAGCGCTGATATGAATGTTGTCTCTAAAGAAGTCAGACCCTATACATTAGAAGACCATATAAAAGACGATTGGTCTAAAACCAAAGAACTATTCGAGGAACTTTCCACAAGATTGCTTGAATTAGACCCTAGTTTGGAAATTAAGCCTGTAAAGTCCTACATAGGCTTTAGATTGGGCACAAAAAACTTAGTAAATGTGAAAGCAAAGAGTACGAAACTTACAATAGAATTGTTACGGACACAACCGCAGGACGTGAAAGACCCTGAAAGTAAGGTCACATACTTTAATAATAGTTTTAAGTATTACAACCAACATGTAAGTCTTATGGATGTAGAGAACACTGACGATATTGAATATGCAACAATGATAATAAAACAGGTCTATAAGAGACTATTAGAGGATTAAGCAAGCGCTTCTGTGACACATTTAAGGTTTGAAAAGCTAAACCCAAACTCAACTTCACCTGCTATAAACATGTCTACTAAGGGGAGCCAAGATGGATTAGCAGGTTCTGAAAGTCCATTTTTAGTCACAATAGAAGCATATTTCACTAGTTCGAGCGAACCTAAGTCCTCATATTGACCCTCAGCAGCATTTTTGAACACAAAATACGGTTTTTTCAAGTCAAATAAGAGTTTTCTGTCTTTTAATAAGAAGTTCGAGCCAATAGAATTAAGCATTATTTGTTTTGTCTTCATATCCCCATTGTTAAACTTTTCAACCGCCAAGCAAGCTACATTAAAGGCTTCTTCAGATGCAGATAACCATCTTTTAGCTCTACCTTCGGTATCGTCTAACAACTCTTTGACTCTTTCGCGCTCGTCTTCAAGGTTTTTCTTTTTAGTTTCATACTCCAAGTCTGAAACTTGCTCGTTAAGTCTTAAATCTAAGAGTTTATCTAGCTTTTCTTGGATAGAATTGTAAGCAGTCTGGTGGTTTTTATATACCGTTGTTCTATCTTGGATTTCTACAGCATGAACTTCTTTGAGATATTTCAATGCCCATTCCTTAAATTCTTGCTGTATTTCTATCTTAGAAAAGATGTCTCTAACTTGGGATTCAAGCTCCCGTGAAGACACAGGAGCTTGATTGCATTTAATATATTTCTTTTTCTTGGTGCAATGGTAATACTCATAAACTTTATGATTCTTGGTTCGAAGGTAATATTTTTCTTTGTGCGTTGCTGTTATAGCGCAACCACATTCAGAGCAAAGTATTGTCCCTGTAAATGGGAATTCGTGTTTCTGTGGACGAGGTTTATTTCTACGACCTAGAAGCACTTGGACTTTATCAAATTCTTCTTTCGATACCATTGGTTTATGGCTTCCTTTATACAACACACCCTTGACCTCAAACCAACCATAATAAAAAGGATTGGTGAGGATATGATAAAGACCGCTCTTTGATATGGGAGTGCCTCCAATCCTTTTTCTTTTGACACTTCGGTATTTCCAGTCTTTATCAGCTATAAGAACAAGCTGCGGAACTGTATACACCCCAGACAGAACCATTTCCCAAATTCTCCTAACGAGATGAAATCTATCTAGATCCACCACTATTTTGTTCTTGCCTTTTTCAAGAAACTTTGTATTCAAGTAACCCTGCGGTGCAACAAATGGATAGTCCCCAGACTCTAGCTTTGTTTTCATTCCTCTTTTTACACTCACTGACTTGTTGTCGTTTTCCAATTTGGCATTAAGCATTTGGAAATGGAGCATAAATTTATCGCTAGGAGTATTCCTATAAATTTGGCCCTGCGTAACAACCTCTAGTAGCTTTTCTTGATCCATCAAGTATATAATCATACCCGCATCAACTGGATTTCTTGATAGTCGATCAGGACTCCAAACTATAATCGAATTTACCTCCCCCTTTTCAATTAACTCCACCATTTTAGTAAACGCTGGTCTCTTATATGGGTATTTGGCACTTTTAGCTTCTTGGAGAGGAATTTTTATCTTAATGCCTAACTTTTTCGCTATATCATTAAGCTCTCGTTCTTGGGAAGGCAATGATAAAGTTTGCCTATCCTCTGCTTCGCTAGATTTTCTAGCGTAACTTACATATTTATTGTTATTATTTATTTCATTCATATTTATATCTTTCATTAATTATATACTTAGATATAAGACACTCTCACATACTTAAATGACACCTATATTACGGGGGGCAATCTTCTTCGAAATTCACTGTTGTACCAAGATCTTTTAAGAAAATTCCCATATCGATTTCTTGCAAAACTGCAAGCGATTCAGCATAAGTTAGGTCCAAGCAATTAGATCTACAATGGTCTATGATTTCTTTAAAGGGAATATACGTTTTGTGTGGAGCTGTTCTATTATAAGTTTTGCTGTATTCACTGAGATAGGCCTTTATTACCTTATAGCCAACTAATTCAGGCAAATCATATTTATTAATTACGATGTAGCCTTTCTTTTTAAGAGCGGTAATGATCCTAGATACCCTAGATTCGCTCCACTTTAAAACGTCTGCTATTTCCTTGTTTGTAAAATCGTAAGTACCTAGCTCAATACTTCTGCTGACGCTAAATTCGACAAGGTTTGAATAAATAAAAATATAGCAAGTGAACTCAACAGCATTTAAAGGGTTTTCACCAGTAAGCAAACGAAAGATGGATTTAGGTAACCTTTCAAAACCATTGAACCTTCTATTTAGCTTTTCTTCCCTGTGTTTTTTTATTTTCATATTTATTCTCATTTGAAATTTGACAATCTTTTTTCAAAAGTACCCCAACAAAATCAAGTAAGTCGTTTGCGTATTCCTTAGCCTCATCGAAACTAAGTACATACCCATAATGTTTTGTATATAGTTGCTGATATTCAGTAATCGCCTTATTCGACAGCATGTGAGCCTTCCGAATAAATTCGATTCTTTAATAACTTTTGAGCATTAAACAGTTTGATAGGACTAACTTTAAGAAGGTCGCCCCAGTAAAGTTGAATTGATTTTTTTAGCTCGGGGGTTTGTTTAAAGATAAAAAGGGATTTATAACCATTAGCACGATCAACATTCTCAAGTCGAAATTCCATCGCCAGCAATGTGCTAGCTAGGGATAGGTCGTATGTTGAATAATAGTCATCTAGTTTATTTTTCATGCTAATTAAGTTTGTTAATTTATACTGAGCTTAAATTAGCATTGTGGAGTTTTAAGGACTAAGACAGTAAAATATCAGTTTAGTGTCCTATTTGGCTTGTTTATTTAAGTAGGATAAGGCTCTTTCGTGGTATTTCCTAACAGTAGTTTCATCACCATAAAGTTTAGATAGGCGGTCATATTCTTTTCGATTTAAACTACCATTCTCTAGCTTTTCGTCTATATGACTAATTAGTCTGTTGCTTATCTCAGAGTAAGTAGACTTCGGGATTCTACTCCTCAGATCAATTATAATTCTCAGGTAGGGTATGTTCTCAATCTTTAGATTTACCTTTGTTGAGTTTGGTAACCCATAAGCACGTTGGTATAGATCTATAGTTTCCCAATTTTCCTTGACCCAACTTATCAAGGTATTTTTCTTCAGTCTAGCCGTAATTGTTATATTTAATTCACGATCAGTCGCGGTAGTTGTTCCAACACGGTCAACATCCTCTAAACCCATATCCGAGGATGCTTTTAAGGTAATGTTGTTATATTTTGGGAGTCTTAAATAACCAGTGCATATAAGGTCTCTGAACGCATCCAGCCAACCGTAAGGTATTCCATACAAATCTAGTAGTTTCTTTGTCTCATCCTCCAAAACTTGCATTTTCTTAAGATTTTTCGCGGTGTCTTTATAAAATCTTACTTGTCCGATTTTATCCATATCAAAATTCCCACTAAATCTTTTTTTGAATTCATTTGAGTATTGTACGTAACCACCCTTTATTCCCCAACCCTCGTTAGGCAACTCTAGCTTTTCCCTTACTAAATAAACTGCTTTCCAAAATTCTGGATCAGAGTCAAGCAACTCTAGGAATATAAGTTCCTTTGTATCAACGGAACTCTTATTTAGAATTTTAATTTTCATATTAATTAGCTATATGAACTTGCCTAATTATGCAGAATGCTTATCTGGTTTTCCTGAAATTAATTTCATCCAATTACGAATTGATTCTGACTTTTGTACATTGAGAGATTCTTGCTTGTGCGAGAGGTTTATTGCTTCTAAAGCATGCTTAATTGACACCTTCTCTGGGTATTTAAGCATATTTACATAAGCTAAAAGCTTAACCTTATCTAAGTACTCTTCATCTGTTATTTTGCCGTCAATTAACCTAGTAGAAAGCTCTGTAGCGTTCTCAGTGAGCTTAATAGACACACCTTCATGTCTTTTCTTTATTGCTAAATCCTGTGCTTCCATTAGCCATGGGGGAGTGTGACCTTGCTCGTAATGAGCTTTTAAGGCACGTGAGCAAGCAAATTTGCCTTGATTAGCGTTGTAGCCAAGCTTTTCGTAATACGCATAGGCCAGGGCGTTAAGAGATACATTAAGTTCTGCATGTTTGTAATGAACCTCGATACCGTACTTTGCGTTCTTGCATAATTTACAATGCTTTTGACTTCGTATTCGTTTTGTATTTACATGATATATATCGACTTCTTGTAACTTACTTTTTTCAAGCATTTTTACGTACACCTCAAAATTTAATACTTTTGGTAGCTATTAGGTTTCTATACCTACCGTTCCGCTGCTATAAGTTAGGATTTGGATTTATAGCCCTAGCATCTCTAGGGTCATTATACACAAAACGTTGCTGGAACAGCGTTCGCACCGCTTAATATTTATATAGAGACGTCGTATAAGCACTAAATAGCGACGCGTGTTAATCTTATTTGGATATTAACCAGAAAAGTTTGTAGCGTTAATATAAACACTATGCGATTTTATACGATGTTACACATAATAAGAATGTATTAGTTCAAAAACGATGTGGAACTATTATCAAATCATTATCTCTCATTTCTATGATTCAGTACTTTCACAATTTTACTAAGCCACTTTTCCACAACACACACCACACACAAATAACCGATAAAAGTGAATATTTTTAAACCAACTTCTGTATAAATCCATGCAGCTACAGTAAGTATAAAGAATATTAAATATAATATACAGGCCAGAACGTCCCAGAGTGTCACTCTCATTTGCAGTATACCCCCTGTATATTAAAATCCGATACGTAATCTTTTATGGAATCTAGTTTCCAATTGATATCTTCAAGGTCGCTAGAATAGTCAGGATAGTCTGCACATATACTCCCAGCATTTGCAGTCGTATAAATTGTCTTGTAAATACCTGTTGGTCTTGTTATGCCAGCTTTTCTATCAACATCAGTTCCAATTCTGTTATTTAAACTTATTAAAGAAACTATTGTGCATGCTTGTCCTATAACAACAATACTAAGTATTAATAAGGACGCTTTATTATTTAAAGCAGTAAGGATGGTCATATATAGGTCTATTTAACACCACCTGTGGTGCTATGTCTACTGCGTTGTTGTTCTCTGAGTAAAGACTAACTATATGAGTAATGAAATCAAAACCAGAGTTTTCTAAACTAGTAGGCGAAAGAATAAAGAAATATAGAATGCAAGCAAATTTGTCTCAGGAGGAGCTTGCAGATCGTTGTGGGCTTTACAGAACTTACATCGGACATTTAGAGAATGGTAGATATTCACCCAGTGCTTACATTTTATGGACTATAGCAAGAAGTCTATCCATATCAGTAGATAGATTATTTCCTTAAGATTGAAAAATAACTATATTCGGTTTATTCTTTGTTCAAGAGCATTCTCAATTCCTGATCTCTTAATAAGATTTACGAACATAAGATTATTACAAAATAATGCCGTTTTATTTATAGAGGAGACCTAATCTCAGGAATAAAGATAGATCCGAACCTTTTTATCAGATAAGCCGTGTTTTCTAAAGCAGCACAGAAGTAGATACACTCTAATGCTTAATTGGTAAGTGGGTTAATAATAACAATCACTGTTAAATCTTTTGTCGATAACTTTTCTATATCCGATGTTAATCCAACAGGATTGTTTATTCTGCCATCTGGATCATATATAAAGCACATTAAAGTTTTGCAATCAGGATGTGATCTATATTTGGCTACATCTAAAATTAGCTGTTCTCCAATTTCTTTATCTTTTAATTTAATGCTTGTCTTTTTCATCTCAACTACTAGTTTTTCCCGTTTTAATAGAAAATCAATTCTGGAAGAACTGCCTGCATAGCTTGGCACATTTTCCTCTTTCCTTATGTCCTCAAAATACAACTTTAGAAGAGCATGAAATAAATCCTGAACATCATATTCATCAGTTACATCTAAAGTAGTTCTATCCGAATACCGCCTTCTTAACTGGAGTGTCACAGAATGGAATTTATTGCATATAACTTTAATGTTATTTAGTGTATCCACAAATGAATCTCCCTGAGATACAAGTTGAAACTTTATTTCTAACTGCCTAATCAACCTTAGTGAAAGTGAGTTAAACTGTTGAATATCGTGAATCATTGATCTAACTGCCATAACTTGGGCTCTGTATTCAACATGTGGGGGAACTTTCATACCTTGATATGCAGCTCTGCTATCTCTTGTCATTGCTTGTGATGGTTTAAGGTTGTTTACAAACTTATTTGCAGATGTCCCAAATTCTAGACTCTCCAATTGCCTCACTAACTCTTTCTCATCAGCCAACGACTCCTCAATCTTTATATAAGATAACTCCACGCAAATATAGTCCCTTAACTCAGTCGCAGTTTTTAATGTAGGTTTGACTCTCTTAAAAATATAATCGAAATGGTGTTTTACAACTCCCTTTTCAATTTCCTTCTTAACTTCATCAAAGGTTCTATCCATCCATTTCGCTGGGAGTCCATTTATAGTTCCCCATTCAACATTGAAGCTCTCTCTGAGTGGGGGCCTTTCGAAATCACCATAATACAAAAAAGCATGAAACCCTAACCAAGAACCACTCCACGAATCTGAAACTCTTTTTACCCTTTCCTCTAAAGAGGATAAATGGGTCAAATAGTTTTCCAAAGTATCTTTGGAATCTTTTATAAATGCATCAACTTTACCCTTTACCTCTAATAAATTTTTATGTCTTAAATCCTCTGCCATACACGCGCATTGTAACAAATAAAGAGACACAATCAGATATAATAGTATTATGAAAACCATATTAGTTGATGCAGTAGATACTTTTGTTATTGAAGGCGAAGGAATTTTTCAGCCAATGCTTGATTTGCTGGAACAATACCCCAACAGAAAGATTGTTCTGACAAATGCTAATGATGAACAAATGGTAGAGTTCGGATTAACTAACTTGCCTTATGAGCTTTATACTCTCAAACACAATCCAGACAAAGTAGATCCTAAGTATTTCGAAATGATGCTTGACCACTTTATGTTGAAACCAGAAGATGTAATATATTTCGAACACAACACTGAAGCAGTAAAAAGTGCACAATCACTGGGAATCATTTCCTATCACTATGACTCAGATAAAAAAGACTTAGACTCTTTGAAAACCTTCTTAGAGAATAATTTGGCTTAATATATGGCAAATACCATAAAAAACAATTTAATTATCGAACTTCATGTTCCCGATCTCAATGTTGTGAAAGATTTCTATTCAAAACTTGGGTTTGAAGTAAAAGTGGATGATGATGTTAATGAAACCGATTTGGGTTATGTAACTATGCTTCGTAGGGATAAGATCGGAAACACCTTAATCAATTTTTATGGTGGCGATGATAGAGTCTACAACCAATCATATTTTAAAAATTTCCCAAAGGATACAAAAAGAGGTTATGCAGCAGAAGTCACAATTCCAATTTCTAATATAGATACACTATACGAATCAGTAATGGTAAATCTTAAAAATCATGTGGTTAGAGAGCTAATTGTATCAGAAGATCATGCTTACAAATGGAAAGATTTTAGAATGGAAGATCCATTTGGTTTTTATATACGATTCACAGAACTGCTAGATTGGGGTCAAGAGTAATAAAGCTTCATGAAAAAAAGGGGTGCAAACTTTTATCTTATAACAGACCTCTTATCCTGCTTCCCTGACAATGTTGAAAGAAACTTACTCAATACTCTGCATAGTTACAAGATATCAAAAGATGCAATAGAAAACGTCTTTAAAGAAGAAATTAAAAACCCGAACTCTAGATACAGAGTGTTGTATGGAGCACTTTTAGTTTATGCAGATTTTCTGAGATATCATCAAAGAATAGCTTACTATGAGGTATTACCCCTATTACCTCAACTTAAATTCTGTTTATCATACAAAAACAGCAAAAATATAAGAAGGGTAAGTAATCAAATTGTAATGATGCTGTTTGGAACACTTTACTTTGAGTTTTGTATGCTTCCAGTGCACTATAAAGAAGACTTGGACTATATAAGGGACTTTAGGAAACACATATCAAGAAAAGAATTATTGCAGATTATTAGCAAAGATATATATGGCACTAAGTTCTTTTTTCGTCAAAACCTTTTGAAAGTGGATTACTCAAATGATATTAGCTTTTTTGAACCAATTGTTAACGAATTTTACGCAAAAGAACTACCTTAAACCTCTACAAAACACCTTCTAACATCCTCTGCTATGTAGAGCCAATGATATACAATATCTGCAATGGAACTAACAATCCTACAGATGCAAAAACTAAAAGAACTAATGATAAATTCTGCAAGAAAAGGTAACTTAGCAAACTCAGGTCTCATAATTGAAAACGAAAATACTATAGCAACTGCAGAAAGTTGGGTTGTAACAAATCACGATGCGACAGCTCACTCCGAAAGAATGCTAGTTGAGAATGTCTGTAAAGCAAAAGGTGCAAACTATACACCAGGACTAACTATGGTAACAGTCTGTGAACCATGTCTTATGTGTATGAGTGCTTGTGCTTGGGCTGGATATAAAACAATTGTATATCTCATTCCTGCAAACAAATACATAAATAAAATTCCATGGATGTCGGATAACACAAAAGTAAATAAGCAAGAAATCGCCGCTACTTTTAATAGTCCGATTGAACTTGTACACCTAAGCCGATACGAAGAAGAATTTTCCAAAATATTTGAATGGGAAATGAAAGGGTTACTGAATTGATATGACATGGTTTCTAATAGCACCGTTACCATCAGCACTGTGGAGTGGCTCACAAGCTGCGAGGGTTTATATCTTACTGATCATAAAACGTCTTCTAACATCCTCTGCTATGTAGAGTCATATAAGATGTTATAAACTCTTCCAGGAGAAGTTTTTAATGCCTTCTACTACGTTGAAATTTTCACCAGTGCCGGAAATAACTCCAACAACATCTATTAAGTCTGCAAAATATCTTTTTATACTTCGTAAAGAGTAAACATGTTTTGATGTTATCGTGCTGCCGGATTTCATTTCAAAACAAGCAAGCTTCTGGCTTTCTTCTAAAACAAGGTCTATTTCTAATTTATCTCGTGTTCGAAAATAATACATAGAGGGATTTCTGCCAAAATTCAGATACCTCTTTAAAAAGTCTGTGACTATAAGTGTCTCGAAAAGATTTCCGAAATGCGAATTGTTTATAAGTGCACTTTCATCATTAAGACCCATTAAATAAGATGCTACTCCGGTATCACAAAAGTAAATCTTGGGACTTTTGACTAATCTTTTACCTAAATTCTTGTAGTATGGGTGTAAGAGAAAAATCTGGTAGCCGGTTTCAAGCAGTGATAACCATCTCTTAGCGGTGGTCAACGAGACTCCTACATCTTTTGCAACATCCGATAAATTCAATATCTGACCGGTTCGAATAGCACAAGATTTTACAAACCTTTCAAAATCGCTTAACTCACCAATTCTTTCAAGATTTCTAACATCTCTTTCTAGATAAGTGTTTATATAGGAACCATACCAAAGTTGTCTATCAACTTCCGGATTGCTAACAGGTTCGGGATAACTTCCTCTTAAAATAACCTTAGCCAGATCCTGCAAGGAATTCAGTTCAAGTTGTTTAGAATTTCTAAAATTCTCTAGGAGATTGCTAACACTTAACACGCCGTCTCCAAGACCCGAGACTTCACGCAAAGACAAGGGAAGCAAAGTAAGAATAGCGGCTCGGCCGGCTAGAGACTCAGAAACCTTTTCCATCAGCAAAAAATTCTGAGAACCAGTTAACACAAACCTTGCAGGTGTCCTATTTGCATCAATACTATCCTTTATATAAGAAAACAATTCAGGAACGTATTGGATTTCATCAAATATGATGGGACCCTTATACTGGTTTAATAAGCCAATAGGATCTTCTTTAGCCCTCGAACGAACGTCGGGGTTTTCAAGATTCAGGTAGGCGTGGCTGCCTCCAAAGATACTTTTGAGAAGGGTTGTCTTTCCGGACTGCCGGGGCCCCGTGACTACTATAGCCGGAAAAGTCTTTGCAGCCTCTAAAATAGTAGTTTTAAGCGTTCGTGGCAACATAACCACATTATACCCTTGATTATCAACATGTAAAGAGAGTTATTCAGTATGCGTCCGTTGTAGATCGTGGCATCGGTACGCCACTGACGCTAGTTTTATATTTTAGTATAGTGAGTCGGGGTGTGGGGTAAGCTACATATACATTGTTACCGAGCTTAAATCTGGGATATAAACGTATCCATTTTGCCGCTGAATTATGGTTCTAACGTTGTTCACGATGCGGAGCCAAAGCAGTGCCGCCGGCCAGGTAACTTCCCGGCAAGGTGGCGCCGCTCAATAAACCCAGGATGTGTTTTGCGCCTTGTGCGAGTCTTTGTTCAAAATAATAACTCCAAAAGTAGCTGTCTCTGGGTGTCAATATTTTGGAGGTTTTAAGAACTGCGGATATATCTTCTTTTGAATACGTTTTTAGCATCCATTTCCAACCATCAAGTGTGGAGTTTTTTAATAAAGTTTGAAGGCACGGCATTCATTCAGGCATTATACTAAAAACAGGCACTTTTCGCATATCCCACTCTCCTCACCCACTGAATTGACAGGCACCGTTTTCTGGGCTCATACTTAATCGAATGTCCAAGGCGCTTGCAAAAAAACTTGGCTACACTTTTCTTGCCGTTAGCATTATCGTCCTCGTAATATTCCGAGGCAAGGTTTACGAAGGCCTTGGAACAAAATATCTCTGGGTTAAGGATCAGCAGGCTGTAAAAATTGATAAGAGTGACCCCGAGTGGCTTGATAAGTACTGCAAACTTGAAATCAAAAATCTCCCAAAAGCTCCTTTTGCAAACGAAGGCCTTGAAAAAGACATGAACGGCGAAGGTGTGCAAGAGTACGGCGTGCCGGACATTTCGCTCAAAAAATTTATTCCGGAAGACAAATGGTACAAAACGGAAGGTTGCGGCTTGTGGTACAAATACGAGGACGCGGAAGCATACCCGTCGGTTGGCGTTGACTACGCCTTTCGCATAGACGTGGCCAATACTTTTGAGGAAAATGTTGATAGGCTTGTCACCGAGGCGATAGACGAGAGTTGGAAGAAAATATCTCCAATAAGCGACGAGGACGCCGGGCGGCCATTTACAATGTACGACGGCTTTCCCTTAATATTCATGCGCGAAAACAAAAAACTGAACACGATTGAATATGCGCTTGCGGAGTTTGGCGGCGGCACCTTATTCATGAATTTCTACGTACACGAAAAGTAACCCGCTCCTATTTTGTAAAATTGCTTGTATAATTTAAACACCAAGGGGGTGGTTTTTGTGATGGGATTCTACGGAAACATGATGGGCGGATTCGGAACCGCCGGGGTTTTTGGTTTGCTGATGGGGCTTCTTCTAGTATCGTTTCTGGTTCTGGGGTGCATCTATTTTTGGCGGGAAATAAACAAAAAGTAAACACCAATTATGCTGGAAACGCACCCGTTTGAGCCCTTCGTTCCCAAAAACGCGTGGTGTCTTCTTTTGGGGAGTTTTGTCGGTAGGATGCATCAAACCGACCATGGTTACGCCCGGTTTCCTTTTGCCTTTTACTAATTACCCAATTCGGCTTTGTTCCTCTTGTAAAGCAATCCGTCTAATCCCCAAAACTCGCCGGATTTAAACACAGCCAACACCGTTAGCGCTATTGCATAGATAATATGCTCATCCACTAAAAATGAATGATCCCCGACTTTGGGAAAATTAAGAATGGGAAAGTAATATAAAAGCATCATTAACACGCCAAAAGGAGCACTCACCTGCACCAGCAGTCCAACCAAAAGCGAAACACCAAGCAAGATCGGCCCCCACGCGTTGACGAAATTTATAACGGGAAGAATCTGTGGACCGGCGAGCCATAAGTAAAAACCGGAAAAGGTCTGAGCACCGATTAAATAGCCGCCGGCGCTCCAATCGGAGTCAAAGACCTTGGCGATTCCGGCATAAAACATCAGCCATCCAAGCGATATGCGCAACAAAAATAAAAGCACTTTTTGAGACAAACGCATATGCCTTCATTTTAACAAATTCCTTTCTTGACACACCGGCAACCCGTTCCATATAATATTCCGGCATGCCCCGTATTACTCAAAAAGGATTCGTACACATTCCCGTGCTCGCGCTTTTTCTTGTGCTTTCATTAACGATGGGCAGCGCCGTTGCCGCTTCTAAAATCAAAATTACCAAAGACTTGAGCGCATCAGTTCTTGGCGATGAGGAGGATAACAAAGGCAAAGTCGAGGATAAGGACGACGATTCAACAAAGATAGAGATTGAAGACAAGAACCTGAAAACCAAACTCAAAATGGAATTCAAAGCCAAATCGGACTTTCCGTTAACCATTGACGCCTCCACAAACCAGTTGATTGTATCAACCCCCGCCGGCGAGAAAGCGGTTACCGTGCTTCCGGACCACGCGGTCCAAAACATGCTGGATACCAAAAAATTTGACAGTGTGTCTGCACAGCCAGGGACAACTCAAACCATAAAGCTGGAGATGCGAAACAACAAAATGGTCTATCGAGTAGGCGGCGTCAAAAAGCACAAAGTTGTAGGTATCATACCCGTTGATGTGCCTGTAACATTTTTCGTGTCGGCAGACACAGGCGACGCGGTGGCGCAAGAACAATCTTTGCTTTCCAATCTTATAGACTTCTTGTCTCCGTGAAGCATTGAAATGAGACTGTCAACAAAAATCCAAATATTGACAAAACCATGTAACTTTGCCAAGCTTGCACTGTGGCAGCAACAGCAGGAATTCAAGTTGGAATGGAATCTACACCGTCAACCGGTTCACTATCGCTAGGCGCGGGATACGCGTCTCAGGCAATGGGCAGCCTTGCCGTTGGAATAAAATCGCCGGAAGTGGCTGCGGTTGCCGGCGCCGCAACGGCAAACTCCACGAACTATCAGGCTTATATTCTTGGATACGGGCTTTTAGCATCACTGGCTTTGGCGGTTTGCATTTATCTAGCCAACAAAAAATTTAATTTACCAAAAATCGGAAAGGAACGTCCTGCCAATGAACAAGCTCCTGTCCAATAAAAAAGTTCTCATAGGCGTTGGCGTAGTAGTTTTGATAGTTGGGATTTTGTTTGCCACCGGCGCGGCCAAAGTAAACTTTAGCGTAAGCAGAACCGACCAACCACAGGAGGAGCCGCAAGACATAACCCAAGCCCAGCAACCCGTTAAGGCCGCACAACAACCAAAGCTCGCTTCGCGCCCAACGGCGTTTACCAGCAAAGTAGGTTCGCTTGACTTTACAATTAAAATTCCGGTCGGCTGGTCGGTTGCCTCCGACAGTAGGGTTGATTTCGTGGCGGGTGCGCTAACGGCCGACACGTTGTCGGACAACCAAACTTTCACGGCAAACATCAACGCCGTCGCCGACATGCACTCGGCTCCCAACACCAAATTCGCCGACTACGAGACCAAATGGAAAGACTACATACTGGGGCAATATCCGAGCATGGAATTTGTTAGCGGCTACTCAACCAAAATAAACGGCACGGATACTTACATCATGATGGTTAACAACACGCGCCCCGACGGTTTAGTAGTACGCCAAATTCAGTATGTTTTCTATCTGGATGATAAGTACGCGATTATATCTACGGGAAGTGCTCCGGCAGAGTTTTGGAGCAAGTATGAGAAAGTGATTAAGGAATCTATTGAATCGTTGGAGCGAACCCCGGCGCAGCAGTAAGGCCATTCCCGTAAACCTATAGTTTGCTAATTCGGCGATTTTGATGTAGAATGCGCGCCGGACAAACGTATCTATGCCAATCCGCATGCGATTGGCATTTCAACCAAGGAGACATAGACAATGAAAGGAATTACGTTCAACCGCGTTATGTTTTTGGTCAACACCGCCGTCGCAGCGGCCAGCATCTACGTGTACGCGGGAGCGTGGGGCAGCGCCCCCAATTTCACACTACACGCAGCCTTGGTGAGCGTTGCTGCAGTGTTGGTCGCCATCACCTGGCTGGTCGGTTGCGGCGTCAAAGACGGCCGAGCGGCAATCAGGTTCACAGCCATCTTTCTTCTGCTGTGGACGGTCACCGCTGTAGGGGCATACTATCTCGTCACTATCGAGATCGCTTCGCCGGGTTTGTGGGACATGCGCGACGCATTCAACCGCGAGTGGTTTATTCGCTTCGCGCTGCTGTTCTTAGCACCCGCGCTAACCCTCACCGTCACCGCCCGTCTCCGAAACCGACTGTAACCTTCAACCGCATTCTCTGCCCTCTGTCCAAAAGGCGCCCTCTTGCTATACGCAACACGGGCGCCTTTTGCCACCTGTAATGCTATATTTATACAGTGGCGCGCAACATCATTGGCAAACACAAATTCATCATTCTCTTTACCATCGCCTATTTTGCTCTTGGACTCCTCACGTACAAAGACTACGGCGTAACGTACGACGAGCGCGTTGAGTACGACGCGGGAAAGTATCTTTTAACTTATCTCAAACTCCCAACCGCCTTTGAATACGTGGAACAGCTCATAAACAACCGGCCGGTAAACATTGAGCACAGACAACTCCCATTGCTCAGCGAATATTCGCGAGTCTATCCGGCGCTCCTCAACCTGCTCAACCCAAACTACTACTTTGAGTGGTTTCACCTGCAAAACATATTTTTCGGCTATTTTTTGTTTTTCTTTGCATATTTGCTTTTTTACCTGGTGTACAAAAACGGCATAAAGGCGATGGTAGGGCCGGTTTTGCTCTTTTTCACGCCGGTTCTTTTGGGCCACGTTCCGGCAAACCCAAAAGACATTCCGTTTGCAACGGTTTATCTGCTTGGTATTCTGGCGCTTTCGTATTTCAGGGGTCGAACCGGGTCAGACCCGGTTCGACCCCTGCCCGTGGAAATTTTAGCCCTGGGCTTAATCTTTGGAGCTGCCCAAAGCCTGCGCACGGTTGGCATTACCCTCTTTGTCTCGTACGCGCTTTTGGAGATGTTGGAAGCGATTCAAGCAAGAAAAGCCGCAACGGCCATAAATTGCGGTGTTAAGCTAACGGTAATACTTCTGGTCTCAGCCTTCGTGTGGATACTTTTTGTCCCGTTCCTGGGCGCCAACTTTTTTGCCAACGCCGCATACACTTTAACAAACGCGGCGGGTTTTAAGAGCTGGGACTACGAAGTGTTCTACCTGGGCAAATACCTGTTAAAAGACCAAAGACCGTGGCACTACCTGTTTGGCTACTTAGCGGTAAATCTGCCGGTTTTGGAGCTGGCGGCGCTCGCGGCCGGCGCAATTCTCATCGCCAAAAAAAAACTTAAATTTGCCAAAAATCACCCAATAAACATCATTGCGCTAACTCTGCTTATAAACACAGCAATCTATTTGGCGCTGCATCCGGTTGTATACAACGGCATCAGGCATTTTTTGTATCTCGTCGCCGAGTTGGTTTTGGTTTCCGGCTTCTTTTTAATCGAAATGTTTGACACTTTGGCGAAAAAGGCAAAACCGGTGATGTTAATGGGCGCCGCGACCTACCTTTTGTTTACCATCGTGCGCATGATCCACCTTCACCCATACGAATACATTTACTACAACGAATTTGTTGGCGGAATCAAAGGCGCAGAAAACTTGTTTGAGCTTGATTACTGGGGCGCCGCGTACAAAGAAAGCGCGCAATACGTGCTAAAAGTGGTGAAGGAAAATGACTTGAAAAACATAAAAGTCTACGCATGCGACAACCAATTTGCCGTGGTGTACTACTCCCAGTTTCAATACTCCCTTGTGGCAAGGTCGCGCGATGCCGACGTGATTATTTGCGATACATTCAAAGAAAAGCTGCGGGCGCTCCAAGGTAGGGATTTTTACAGAGATTCGCACCCAATTGTGAGAACCATACAAAGAGAAGGCACAAGCATTCACAACATACGCGCAAGGCAGGAGCTAAAAGAGTTGTTTATGTGATGCTAACGCGGCATTGATACGTGCGTACGTTTGATGTACAATACCCGCGCAAATATCCCGGCCCGGGAAAAAGGGCAAAGGAGAATGTACCATGTCTGTAGGCCTGTTAAGAGTGGGTAGGGATTACGTTGTTGCAGCGGAGGTCTCTGCTTGGGACCTCAACAACAACAAAGTCGAAGTGCCGATTGGCGCGCAACTCACATACCAAGGACAACCGATCGGCGGACACCACCAGCGGTTCGTCTGGATGGTTGGCAGTCGACGGCAAGTGATTGACGTCTTTGCTAACGACGTCTGGACTGGACTCATTATGCAGTGACAAGGGCCGGCGCGAGATATTCTGTTGCTTTGCAACACTCTCGCGCCGGCCCCCACCCATTGCCCAATACCCAACAACCCTCTAAAATAGCAAAACACATATGGATCCTTCGCTGCGCTCAGGATGACACTAGAAAAGCTCAAGATAGCAATAGAAAATTATGAACATCAGAAAAACCTCGCTCATATATGTTGTCGCCATAGCCTACTTTGCACTATCCTTCTCTCTCACCTATACTCGCTGGAAATCTCACTCACCAAGCCTTGACTACCATGCCTATGTCCAAATGTACTGGAACACCGCCAACGGCGACACGCTTATGTACAATCGGGGCAGCGAAAATCAGTATTCTTTGTACAAAGCGCATTTCTCGCCTTTCCTACTCATGATATTTCCCATCTACGCACTGGTTCAACACCCGCTTACTTTGTATTTTGTCTTCTTTGCGGTAATCTCCACTTCCGTGATCCCGCTCTACTTTTTTGCGCTGGATAAGCTGCAAAGCAAACTTTCGGCGTGGTTGATTGCGCTGTCATTCCTCATCTATTTTCCGTTCGCGTTCACACACCGCCAGGGTTTTGCCGAAGAAGCCTTTGCAACCCCGTTACTCCTTTGGGCGTTTTACCTACTGCACAAACAAAAACCGTGGGCGTTCCTTGCGTTTAGCTTTCTAACTCTTTCGCTGCGCATAAACATGGTTATTCCGGTGTTTATGCTCGCGCTGTATGCGATTGCCAAAAGCAAATACAAAGTACACGGATTGTTTGTAGCCCTCTTAAGCCTGTTTTGGCTTTTTTACACTCTTTACATTATTTATCCCAATTTTAATCTACCGAGCGAAAGGCTATACATAGCGGGGTTCTTCAGTGATTACGGGAATACTGCGGGCGAAATAGCCAAAAACGTAATCCTCCACCCATTGAGCGTTGTTGAAAAGATAACCGCGCCGGAAAAGCTCAATTACATGCGCTGGCTTGTTGGCCCAGTTTTGTTCTTGCCCGTCCTCGCGCCCGAAATTTTAATAATTGGTGTGCCGGTGCTTGTGCTCAACATGCTGTCTTCCTACCCGCGAATGAGCCACTTGTGGACTTATTATCATTCGTCTTCGCTACCGTTCATTTGGCTGGCAACGGTTGTGGCACTGGAAAGAATCGGGAGAATTAAAATCGGCAGAAAAGTCATAGTCAACGCACTTCTTGCCGCAATTTTCATCGTCAACTTTTTGATCGTCAAAAACACGCCAAACGGCCAACACTTTCCTTTTAGCAACTGGTTTAACCGGAGCACTCACGAGGTAACCGCAAGAGACAAAGCCGCAGATGAGATTTTAACCAACATACCAACTATTTACTCCGTTGCGTCAAATTACGGCTTTCTGGAAAATACGGCACAGCGCAAGTGGCAATTTCCGGTGGCCAATTTTAAGGGATATTTGGTTGACCTTGTCTTATACGACCCTCTGGCTCTAACCGGCGAGGCGCTTGAAATTCCGGACACCGACAAAGAGTACGGACGTCTCTTTACAAACAACCTCTTCTTTCTATTTGCGAGAAGGGATTTAATAAAGAAATACAGTATTGGCGATTTTATCACCCGCGAGTTTAAAAACTACGATCAAAACGCCGCGTATCTTGCTGCCTCAAATCCATCCGAAAAACTCCCAACATACTCCGGAATGACAACAACAAGAGTGGTTGACATAAACAACATTTACAATCTTGTCCAAAAGTTAGACTTTGCAAACGGCAATCCAGCAGTTCTGCAATTTCCGGTTGAAAAAACCGAGCTGGTGCGCCGCGTGAAAATTTTGGGAGTAGACTTTTTATTGCCAAAACGCGGAACCGGTGCCTTAAAAGCCGAGATTTTGGAAGGTGAGGATTTTGAAAAAAACTATAAAATTGTATACAGCAAGGTCGAGGAGCGCAACGAGCTTGCCCACAAGCCAAGCATTTTGTCTATAGATTTATCAAAACTTCAAATTGACGCGTCAAGAACTTATTGGCTAAAGCTGTCAATGGAGACCAATACAAGCGGCGGTGTATCGCTTTTCAACAGCTATAAAGTGTACCTAACCAAAAACGACGAGTCGGATTTGCGGTATTCACTAGATGGCGGAAAAGCCTGGTCGGGTAACAATTACCCCAAGCAGAGTTTAATCTATTCAATAGCATACGATAGCGTTAAAGACACAATTCTGACAAAGGGAACTCCGCAGCAACTCAAACAGCAATTGCAAGAAATGACTAAAACCTCGCAAGATTACAAAGATGTGGTAGTAGTGGGCGCGGTCACCGAAAAGCTATGATGGCAAAAAAAGATAAAATCTACTGGGCCGTAACCTTGGCGTTTTTGGCCGGGTTTTTCTATTTTTTCCAAACCATAAAACCTCCGAAACTTTTCGAGAATGAAGCTCCGCGGGACAAGTCCCGCGATATCTTCTTTGGCTCGCGGCTAAAGGGTTTTTCCCGCTCGCCAAATAAAATCAATCTTTCGGTAGATGCGATGATTAGCGAGGATCTGCTCAATATAAAACTAAATGCCCAAAATCCCGCAAACGATACTTTTGATTCAAATGCGTATTTTTATCGAGTTTTGTTAGGCAGGTCATACCCGTATTCGCCGGCCATCATTCTAAAAGAGTTTTCAAAAAAGCTGGGGGCCAAAGACATTTTTGAATTGGAGTTCCCGTGGGAACGCATTTATTTGCGGGATGAAAAGGCCGAGCTATACCTGCACTTTAATTTGTACAGGCGAAACGGCAGCAAAGAACCAAGCATTATTGCAACCACAACCCATAGCCTGCTTTTTGGCCAATGAAACTTGGTTGCCAACTTGTCATCTTATAGGTTACAATGCGCGTGATCTTGAGAGGAGGCTTGACCATGGCAACTGTGCAGGTCAGGGCGTACAGAACGCAAAGGGGGCGGGACGCTGCCTCTCTAAGCGATAAAGGCTATGTGAATGTTGGTCACGCCTGTGACCCAAAAGAGCTCATGCTGCTGGGTACCATCCATAGAGATTTTAGGTGGTGTATCTACATATCGGGGAGAAGCATCCTGAAAAACCAGGATGAGGCTATGCAGCTCTTAGGCGCCGTCTGGGTTGTAGACACCCGGAGCCGCCCGATGGACGGCCATTGGGAATACAATGGCGAACCGCTCTGACTCCCAACAAAAGGCGCTCCTTGGTTGCCACAATCAGCGCCTTTTGCATCACTCCCGTTCTGATATAATCTTCCCGTTATGGCCGCATACAAACCCAAAAGCATATCGGTGTTTTTCCTAGCTTACAACGACGAGCACACAATTGGCGAGTTGGCCCAAAAAACCGACAACTTTCTAAGCAGCCTCAAAATTGACTATGAAATCATTGTGGGCAACGACGCCAGCAAAGACGGCACACTCAAAGTTTTGACCAAACTCAAAAAAAGCGTCCCAAACCTAAAAATCATCAACAACAAGCTCAACCTTGGCTACGGCGGAAACTTGGTTTCCGGACTAAAATCGGCAAAAAACGAGTTTGTCTTTTACACCGACGGCGACGGCCAGTACGACCCTTTGGAGCTCAAACTGCTCTTGGACAAATTGGACGCAAACATCGACGTGGTAAACGGCTACAAAAAATCCCGCGCCGACGGCCAAGTTAGAACAATAGGCGGCAAACTGTACGCAAGGTGGCTAAGGTTCATTTTCGGCATAAAAATCCGCGATGTCGACTGCGACTTCCGCCTCATTCGCCGCGCCTTTATTGACAAAATAGACTTTAGGGCAACCAGCGGCGCAATTTGCCCCGAACTGGTTATAAAGCTTCAAAGGGCCGGCGCAAAGTTTGCGGAAGTACCGGTCAGCCACTATCCTCGCCGGTATGGAAGGTCGCAATTTCTAACACCAGTGCGAGTCATAAGAACCTTCGCCGAAGAGTATCTTTTGCTGGAACTCTTTCACTACGAGCTTTTTAGGAAATTTAAGTTTATTTTGGTTGGGTGCTCGAGCCTGATGATTCAGCTTACTTTCTTCAATTTGTTCTTGTTGGCATACAAACTGAAACCAACGCCCGCAACGCTTCTTAGCGACGGATTTGCCATTTTGACATCGTTTTTTCTCAACAACGCAATTACGTTTAGAGACCGGCGCATACGAATTCGCAGCGAAACTCTCAAATTGGTAAAAAGCTTTCTCAAATACAATTACGTTGTGCTTGTGGCCACGCTGATTCAAACCGGCACGGTGTACTTTGGCACCAAAATAATGGGGGATTCCTACTTGGCGGCCCACTTTTTGTTTTTCCTTGGAATTTTAATTGGCATGGTTTGGAACTACAAACTGCACAACGCCCACGTGTGGCCGCAGAAGACGGCGACGGCAGCGTCGGCGCAAACATATGAAAAGTGAGGAATTCGACAAAATATACAAACTGGAGAACACGCACTGGTGGTATGTGGGCATGCGCGAGATTTGTTTTAGTGTGTTGGGACGGTTTTTAGCACCGGAAAAGCCTTTAAAGATTTTAGATATCGGCTGCGGCGTTGGCGGAAATTTGGTCGAACTTGAGAAATTCGGCGATGCACAAGGGATTGACCTGGATCCGCACGCGGTTGAGCTGTGCAGGAAAAACGGCCACAGGTGCGCTGTTGGTGATTTGACCGCACTCGGCTTGGAAAAAGACTCTTACGACTTGATTACCTTGTTTGACGTTTTAAATCAAATAGACGTTGGCCGCGTGCCAAAAATTCTTGGTGACTTAAAAGCCGGGTTGAAACCAAACGGTCTGTTAGCCCTTAGAGAACCGGCGATTAGATTAGTGGGCGGAAGGCACGATTTGGACGTGAACATTCATTTTAGGCTGGATAAACAGCAAGCGGTAAAATTATTGGAAGAAGCCGGATTCAAGGTTTTGTACGCGTCTTACATCAACTTCTTGCTTTTCATCCCGATTCTCATAAAGAGAAGGTTGGACCTTTTGTCTGACTCGTCACCAAAATCCGATGTATACGAGCACAATGCTGTTGTAAACGCGGCACTGCTCGCGGTTTTAAGATTGGAAAAAACGCTCCTTAAATTTGTAACCCAGCCGTTTGGCGTTTCCTTGTTTGTTGTTGCTACAGTATCGTGAGGCCAAAGATCATAATGCCCAACATCCAGTACGCGCCGACTACAAATGTGGTAACCAGCGAGTAATTCATTGCAAAAGCAATAATTAGGGCCGGTACTAACTTGCGGGAACTTTCCGGCGAAACAAGCTTTTTGAGTATTATCGCTTCCAGCGCAATTTGCGCAGTCGCCAGAACCAAGAACGACAAAATCCAAACCACGGCCGAAAATGCGCTTTCGCCCAAGTAAGTGCCGGTTGGGTCTAGGTAGCCCATTAACGGAATATGGACAAAAGGAAAAATAAATTGGAGCATGTTGAGCGCCAGCATTTTTCCCAAAAAAACCGGCTGTTCTCGCCCAACGCTTATTTTGACCGCCAAAAACTTGACAAGGCCGGTTAAGAGATACCAGGCAAGGAGCGTGAGTAGCGTAAAACCCAGCTCAACAACGCGCTTGGGATTGGAAAAATCGATTCCCGGCATAAACGGATTTGTGGCGATGATAAAGAGAAATATATACGGGAAGAACAAAATCATTGTAACTAGGCTCATTGCTAAAATGATAGCACCTGCAGGGTTCGGGGCAACCGCCCCGAATATACCCTACAGGGCGAGGCCCTGTAGGCCTATAGTTGAGAGTTGTGCGCGTGTGGGGTATAATGGCCAATCATCTGCGACAAGGAGGCAGAGACTATGAGAATAACTAGTGCATCCCAGCTGGTGGCTGGGAGGCGGTACCGCGTGGTACTCCACGTGGGGACAGGCGTGCAGGGCATTACCGTGGAGGGCGAGCGCGTGCGCGTTGAGGTGGCCGAGGGAACCGTGCTCGAGTACAAGAACTCACTCGAAGCCGGTTACTGCCTATTCAAATTGCGCACCGGCAACTTCGCCGGCGACATGGCGGAAATCCACCGCGTGTGGATTGAGGGAAACCTTGAGGAGGAGGAATAAGATGGCCGTCGAACTCAGAACGAGCCGTGTGTTCAGCGCGCGGCTTTTCGTGTTCGGTCTTGCCCTCATGGCGGGGACTGTCGCCGCCATGTTTGAGGAGCAGCACATGATTGTGCGGATCCTGGGCACGGCAACGGCCATCCTCGGGCCGGTGTTTGTGCTGTCGGCTTGGAGGGAGCGTGTGTGGGAACGCGCCCCACAACCGTTGGTGAATGTAGCCGGCGACATTACGTGCAACGTGGTCTCATACACCCGTTCGCGCGTCGCGTGCGCACACCAAGCCTTCGCCATGCTAATCGGACCGGTGACCTATTGGGCCATTATCATCGCCCTCAAATAGACCGGCCCCGGCAAAAACCCGCAGTGCGCGCAAGAGACATCAATCAACGCGCGCTGCGGGCCCAATCCCATCACCAGCCCAATTTGACGAAGAAACCCCAAAAAAGCTATAATTGGCTTACAAAACGGCCAGTGCTGTTGCTTGCTGTCCTATCAACAAATTCCCGGTCTTCTGACCATAAAATATGTATGATGATAAGAGTATTTGACAAACTACCAAACGGGTTGGATAAGAAACTTCTTAAGTTCCACCTTGAAAATTTCTATGAAGACGATAGCTATCTGCACGAGTATATTCACGACATAGAAGAAAAATACTTCAGCACACCCAGCGCGTGGGTTGTTGCCTACGAAGACGGCGCCGTAGTTGGTACGGTCTTTTTGCACAAACGCACGCTACAGTTCAAGGGCAAAAAAGTTTTGCTTGGCGGCATTGGCGGCGTTTGTACCCACAAGCGAATGCGAAAAAGGGGCACGGCCACAAAGATGCTGACAAAGGGAATGAAGGTACTTAGCGACTGGAAATGCGACATAGCCTTTTTGTGCACAGATTTGAGACGCTATAGCAAATACTACGCCAAATTCGGTTTTGCACCGCTAAACAAGCCATACAACTTTTACGGCCGTTCGGGCAAATTCTACGAGGAAATGGACGGTATGATTGCGCCAGTAACTTCGCCGGAAAAATGCAAAAACATACTTGGGTCGAAAAACAAACTGTATCTTGGCCACGGCGCTTGGTAAGTACACACTTGACCTGGCCTTTCAAATCACCTTAAACTATACATGTACATATTCATCTCAGGGGACAGCTGGGACTTAGTCAAAGGGGGTGAATTGCGTGAAAAATATATTGCAAAGTCTTTCGATGCCGCTTGTGGTAGTGGCTGCTCTTAACTGGGCGCTGACCGGACTTTTCAGATTTGACTTTGTTGGAGTTGTCCTTGGAAGATGGCCGGCTGTTGAGATGGTTGTTTACGTGCTGGTATTAGTAGCTGCTGCACAGTCGTTGGTCAAGTCACTTAAGTAATAGCAAAAACGGTTTGCGATGTGAGGGGGTGACGTGAGTGAAAATACTACACATGGTAGCTTATGTGTTGGTGGTTGTAGGTGCGTTAAACTGGGGCTTGGTTGGTCTGCTGGACTTTAATCTAGTAACCGCCCTGTTGGGAGGTATCCCGATGGCCGAAACAGTCACGTATGTTTTGGTTGGATTGGCGGCGGTTGCGGAAGTTGTCACCCACAAGAATAATTGCAAAGTGTGCACGTCCTCATAGTACGCTTCTGACAGGAGAGCGCGGGAACTACAAACGGATAAGGGAATCCACAGTTCTTTTTGAGTCTGCGATATTGAGCAAGCCAAACCAGTTGGCTACTTTTTCTTCGAGAGCTCCCGTGAGCATTATTTTTGCTTGGGGATCTATGTTCCATATTTCCTCTTTGAATCTACCCCAGGCCTTTTTTCTCAATTTATACACAGCTTGAGTGCTGTTCCAAGTTGGCTCCCATTCATTCTTAAGATCACTTTCTATCCATTTGCTTATTTTCTCTTGCAAGAGTTGGGGGAAAGACGAATGGTCCATTATGCCATTTTGAATACCGGTGGCCAGATGAATCTCAACGGCACCCGCCAACGGAAATTTGCCGAGGAGCTCGTTTGAAAGGGTGGATGCGCCGTGTTGAACAACTCCCGCGATTTTATACCTTTTGCACAAGGCCGACAATTTTGGGATAACGGCCAGATCAACCGCCGGGTTGGCCAGCTCGCCGGTGGGAAGAATAGTGCCGCCGTGGCTTGTTCCGGTTTGGATACTTATTTTGGAGAGGGAGGGAAGGGTTTTTGGCCATTCGGCCAAAAACCCTTCCAAAAAAGCCTTCAGATCGGCCACCGTGCTATTCCTGCCGCCAATGTGCCCAATCTCACCGCCAATGGAAACGGTAATATCCTTTGGCTGAATCTCCCTTATGTAACGCGCCAACTCCAACGTATTTCTGACATTTTCGGCCTGTTGCGCGCGCTCATCGGTTTTTGCCAAATCAACCAGCGTGGACGCGTCAATGTCTATATTGTAAAAACCGGCGGCAAGTGCCTCTTTCGCCAAAATTTTCAGCGCAGCAAGTTCTCCGCCCTCACCGGCCTTAAACTGAAAATGGTCGCCGCCAACAAACACCGGCCCGCTCCAACCCTCGGCAAGGGCGGCGGCCATAATCACCGCGGCGTACTCTGCCGGCCGCTGAAGCGTATATTCCATTTCGCTTCTCGCAAGCTCAAAAACAAATGCGCCGGCATCAAGCCTTTTTGCGACTCTAAAAATCGCGCGGGCGCAGTCGTAAGTCATACCGCGGATGTTGAGGGCGGGTACCGTAAAGTCGCCAACCAGAATTCCTTGGGCCAACGCTCTATATAGTGGATAAATTGAGGCGAAAAATACTCCACGGCTTTTTGCCAATTCGCGAATTCTAAGCGCGGCATCGGCTTTTGCAACAGCACCGCCAAAAGCGACCCGGTAAGCCAAAGTGTCCGTTTCGTTGCCCATCATATCACTATGCTAACATTCAATCATGAATAAATACATCGCCGTTGGTGGCTTTTTTGCAATTTTTTTGGTCATCGGCGTTTTTATTCACAAAGATTATGGCATCTCCTGGGACGAGCCCATTCAGCGCGACTACGGTCTAACCGTGTACAACTACATCACCGGAAAAGACAAAAAACTCCTCACCAGCAACGAAAAGTACTACGGGCCGGTTTTTGAGGTTGCGCTTGTTTTGGTTGAAAAGGCCTTTGGGCTAGAAAATTTGCGGGATGTTTACTTTGCACGCCATTTTGCCAATTTTTTGGTCTTTTACACCGGCGTATTTTTCTTTTATCTTTTGCTCAAAGACAGGTACAATAGCTGGAAGGTTGGTTTGTTCGGCGGCGCGCTTTTAGTCCTCACACCGCGCATTTTTGCTCACGCTTTTTACAATCCCAAAGACCTGCCGCTTTTGTCGGCGTTCATAATTGGGACATACACGTTGAGTAAGTTGCTTTCAAAGCCGAGTACTGGTTGGGTGCTGGCGCACGCTGCTGCGTGCGCCAGCACCATCTCAATCAGAATAGTCGGTATCATTCTACCGGCCATCACCATCCTCGCCGTCTTAAAAACAGCCAAAAACATAAAAGCGCTATCGCTATTTCTTTTTGCGACTTTTCTCGTCACAGTAATTTTGTGGCCAACTTTATGGCATGCGCCATTGCAGGAATTTGTCGCAGCATTTGAGCAAATGCGCCAATACCCGCAATCCACGCAGATTCTCTACTTTGGCAGCTTGGTAAAGAGCACAAGCTTGCCGTGGCACTACGCGCTTGGCTGGATGCTGGTGACGCTGCCGGTTATGTACTTGGCCTTCTTCGCAATTGGGCTTGCGGCGATGGTAAAAGGCCCAAAAATCAATTTGGACTACGCCGTGCTGTTTTGGCTTTTTGCGCCGCTCGCAGCTGTAATCGCTCTAAAATCGGTTTTGTACGATGAGTGGCGCCAGTTGTTTTTCATCTACCCCGCGTTCCTGTACGTTGCGATAGCCGGAATCGTTTGGCTGCACGGACTACTGGCAAAAAGGCCGGTAATGACGTGGGCACTTTTAATCGCCGTTTTCGCAAACATGGCCGCAATTGCCGGTACAATGATTAAACTCCACCCCTACGAAAATATTTACTTCAACGAGCTGGCGGGCAACAAAGCGATGCTTTCGGAAAGATTTGACTTGGATTACTGGGGACTTTCGTACAAACAAGCGCTAACATACATTGCGGCAAACGACAAAAGCAGCGGCATTAAAGTTGGCGCCGCCAACTTTCCGGGCGTAGCCAACGCGCTGCTTCTGGATGACTTGGATAGCGCCAGATTAACCGTGAGTGAAAAAACAGATAGCCCCAATTACTATATTACCAACTACCGCGGCCAGAAGGAGCGCGACAAAACCAATCTTTGGCATAGCATCAGGGTATACGAAAACGAGATGGAATTTACAAGCTGCAGGACTAGCGTTTAAACAGTTTGTTGAGCTCTTTCATGCTAACCTCAATTTTCACCGGGCGGCCGTGCGGGCACGTGTATTTGGTTTTTGTACAACCAACGTCAAAAAGCAGCTGCTGTCTTTGCGCCAAAGACAACGGATCGCCGGACTTTATCGCGCTCCTGCAGGCCAGATAAGATATAGCCAGTTTGGATTTGGCATCAACGGAGGCCGCGGCTCTATCGGCGGCTAAATCATCCAAAACAGCAACAACCAAACCGACAACGTTTCTGTCCTGTAAAATCGCCGGTACTGCGGAAACCTTAAAAGCGTTATCGCCAAAATCTTCAACGCAAAAACCCAAAGAGTTAAAAACATCGGCATTCTCCCGCAGCAGTTGGGCATCGGCCGCAGACAAATTTAGCGCAACGGGCACCTGCAACGCAGAGGAGGCGCTTTTGCCCAGCGCGCCTTCAAAAGACTCCAGAAAGCGTTCGTACAAAACTCGCTCGTGCGCCGCGTGCTGATCGTATATCTCCAAACCGGTTGGTGTGGGCTTTATTAAGTACATATTGTGCACTTGTAAAATCTCCGCGTCTTCCAAAGCAAAACCGGAATCTTTTGGTGCCGGGCTTTTAGCCAAAGATTTATTCAACAAGTCAAAACCTTGCGTAATGTACGTTAAATCATTTTTCTGCAGCGAATACAAAACCAGCTCCTCAACGCACTTGCTAATTTCCGCGGCGTTTGCAAAGCGCACTTCCTCTTTTCTTGGATGCACGTTCACGTCGACAATGTTGTACGGCACCCGCAAAAACAACACAAATACGGGGTGGGTATTTGGCGATAGTAAATTGCCGTACGCGGCCTTCACAACGCGCGAAAGTAGCTCCGGTGCAACTCGGCGATTGTTTACAAAAACAAATTGTTTAGACTTTGATTTTGTCGCAAGCTGTGGCCTGCAAACAAATCCGGTGATGCTGACGTAGGGAAAATCCCCGGCAACGCTTATTAGCTGCGATAAGGCGTAATTACCCAAAACCGCACCCAACCTATCCTCCGTGGAGGTGTTTTTCCAAAACTCCAAAACCACTTTCCCGTTATGGGAAAGTGTGATTCTTGTTTTGGGAAATGCCAACGCAAATCCGCCCACAACGTCTAGTATGCGGCGGTATTCACTTGCGGGTTGTTTGAGAAACTTTTTTCTCGCCGGTGTGTTATAGAACAAATCCGAAACGGTTATGTCGGTTCCGGTTGGCATGCCCACTTTGCCGGTACGCGCAACAGAACCGGCAATAACCTCAACAAAGTTACCGAACTTACCTGCGGGATTTTTTGACCTAGCAACAATTTTGCTCACAGACGCAATGCTGGGCAAAGCTTCGCCCCTAAAGCCAAAAAACCTAATGTTGCCCAAATCAAACCCGGAGGGCAATTTGCTAGTGGCATACCTTTCAAAGCACTTGGCAAGGTCCCCGGCGGCCATACCCGTGCCATTATCTACCACCCTTATTTTATCAATACCGCCGTTTTCTATTTCGATGTTAATTTCGGATGCTTTGGCGTCCAGTGCGTTCTCAACCAGCTCTTTCACAACACCGGCAGTGGATTCAACAACCTCGCCGGCCGCAATTTTACCGGCAACTTCCTTTGGCAGAACTACAATCTTGCCCACTATGGTTGCCCTTCAAGTTTGGTCAAAATCTCAAACGCCTTTTGCGTTACCACGTCCGGCACTCCGGCGAGTTTAGCCACCGCAACACCAAAGCTGTGCGATGCCCCTCCGCGCGCCACTTTGTACAAAAAAACAAGCGTGTGGGCAGACTGGGTCACGGCCATGTGAAAGTTTTTGATTTTGTTTGCGAACTCATTTTCCAGTTCCTGCAGCTCGTGGTAGTGCGTTGCAAACAAAGTCTTGGCACCAACCGTTTTGGCCAAATACTCGGCAATTGCCCACGCCAGGCTAATCCCGTCGTAAGTGCTCGTGCCGCGCCCAATCTCATCCATAACAACCAAGCTATCCTTTGTGCAATTGTTAAGGATATACGCGGTTTCGGTCATTTCAACCATAAACGTAGACAACCCGGCCGATATCACATCGCTGGCGCCGCTGCGCACAAAAAGGCGGTCGATGGTACAAATGCTGGCGGAGCGCGCCGGAACAAAACATCCCGCGTGAGCCATTAAAACCAGTAGAGCAACCTGGCGAATATAGACTGACTTTCCGGCCATATTCGGACCCGTCACAACTAAGAGAGTATTGTTGCCGCGATCCAATACAACGCCGTTGGGGACAAATTGCTTGTCTTTGAGCACCTGCTCAACCACCGGGTGGCGGCCGTCTTTAATAATAATTATGCCGTTAGTTGTAATTACGGGTCGATGGTAGCCAAATTTTTGCGAAACCAGAGAAAAGCTAAGCAGGCAGTCCAACGCCGCCACCGAACTTGCCGCCGCCTGCATAATCCCAACGCTTTGCAAAACGGTTTTCACTGTTTTGGTAAAGATTTCAAACTCCAGCTTTGAAATCTCATCTTCGGCGCGCAAAACCAAATCCTCCTTTTCTTTTAGTTCCGGGGTTATGTATCTTTCGGCGTTGACCATTGTCTGTTTTCTAATGTAATTTGCCGGAATCTGAGCCAGATTTGCTTTAGTGACTTCAATGTAAAACCCGTAGATTTTATTAAAGCGGACTTTCAGCGATGCTATGCCGGTACGGGAACGTTCAAGCGCCTCAAGCTCGACTAGCCAGTTTTTGCTATCAAGAATGGATTTCTTTAAATCATCTAAGTTGGCGTCTACGCCGGATTTTATTAAACCGCCTTCTTTTAGTTCAAAGGGAGGCTCATCAACAATTGTGTTGTCTATATGCCGTATTGTTTTTTCCAAGTCGGGAGCTATTTCTTTGGCGAGGGTTTTTAGGACGCGCGCGGCGCGGTCCCCGTCCTCAACCGCCTCCTTGACCTCAAGCGCTTTGGAAAGCGAAAACTTAAGCGCAACCAAATCCTTGGCGTTTCCAACCCCAACCGCCAACCTTGAAACAATCCGCTCAATATCTCCAACTTCCTTCAACTTCCCGTCAAGAGAAACTGCAAGCAACCTGTGCCCAATAAGATACGCAACGGCGTCCAACCGCTTTTCGATCTCTGTTTTCTTCCTCAGCGGGCGCAGCAGCCACAAACGCAGCAAACGCCCACCCATGGCAGTGCTCGTAAAATCCAGGGCGTCAGTGAGCGTGCCCTTTTTGGCTCTGTCTCGAATGGTAGAGAACAGCTCCAGGTTTGAAACGGTAGAACCATCCATTAGAACAAAATCGTCCGACACGTTGCTTTTAACGCTGTTGATGTGCAGGAGCGCTTCTTTCTGCGTTTGCTTTAGGTAGGCAATGAGCGCGGCCGCGGCAAGCGCGGCCGCGCTCTCATCCTCAACCCCAAACCCAACCAAAGAAGCCGCGGAAAAATGCTCCTTCAGTTCTCGACTGTCTCTGTAACTCCAGTCACGAAAACAAAAAACGTTCATATTCGGTAGGCTTTTCAGTGCGCTAAGAGTTTGCGGGTTTTCATAATCTTTTTGAGAAAGTATGCATTCGGACGGGTTGAACCTAAAAAGCTCGTTTAGCACCGCCGGAGCAAATTCGGCGAATTCAACCTCAAAAGCATAGAACGCGCCGGTAGAGACATCGGCGGCGGACAAGCCGAAAACACCATCGCCAACAACTATGCTAACAATAAAGTTGTTTTCCTTCTTTTCAAGCGCTTTCTCATCCACCAACGTTCCGGGCGTTATGACCCTAACAACATCGCGTTCCACCAACCCCGGCTGCGTTGGATCTCCAAGCTGTTCGGAAATGGCAACCTTGTATCCGGCTTTAACAAGCTTGGCAATGTAGGGATCAACCGAGTGATATGGGACGCCCGCCATGGGGATTCGCCCGTCCTTGCCGCGGTCACGGCCGGTGAGGGTTATGTTTAAGACTTGGGCGCCAATTTTTGCATCGTCCATGAATAGCTCATAAAAGTCGCCCAGGCGGAAAAAGAGCAAGCAGTCGCTATAGCGTTTTTTGAGCCTGACGTATTGTTTCATCATTGGCGTGGAGAATTGGGTCATTTTGATTGATGCTATTGTAGCAGACAAATTTGCTATGAGATGCTACACTTTCCGCATATTCACGGCGAACGCCGTAAGGAGATGATGATGGCAGGCACAACTCAAAAAGAGTCAAAGCCTATTAGAAAGGACCCGAACACCGTACGCACCGGCCGGCACATCACAATCACCGGCAAGTGATCTGATTTGGGCGGG
>Ga0209210_1000679_pt1 | contig 33874 bp, 32 predicted proteins | sample RifGroA1_FD_183991 | JGI IMG/M metagenome (GOLD analysis project Ga0209210, IMG submission 183991) | Contaminated groundwater microbial communities from Rifle, Colorado, USA - Rifle Groundwater A1 (SPAdes) (version 2) | ecosystem: Environmental > Aquatic > Deep subsurface > Groundwater >...
GAAAACTGGAAAGATTACAAGAACTCGAAATAAAAACTTTCTTTCTTTCCAATTTTCTCCCCACTGACTTTTACAAAGAACTATTCACAAATCAACAAACGACTCATCCAAAGAGAGAGCCGTTTTATTCCAATGCGCAAAATACTATATTTACTTACTCTCTCTCTTATATCTAGTATAGCATACTACCCAAATCTTGTCAAGCTCTTTATGGAAATGTAGCCACGTCCTTAAAATAAAAAGGAAGCCATAGATGGTTTCCTTTTAATGTCGGCCCTAGGGGCACGCAGAAGAGGATTCATCTTCTACCTCCTCTTCGACCCCGGAACGGAGCGGAAATTATCATCCACAAGCCGTATCCGATTATGACCAGATACAACCCATAGATGACGAAGTTCCACAGCTGGTTTGTCAGGTATAAATACCCAACGAATCCAGCCCCTCCGTATATCCACCAGATACGGTCGCCAATCTGACGACGCAGACCCCGATGGATGTCTCGGACGATTAACCCTAGACCCCGAACAAGAGCCCAGAGAAATCCTCCTAAGAATTGTCCAACTGTTGCAGCGATTCTCATTTTGAGAACCTCCTTCTATCTATTTTATTATTTACTATTATAAGTATAGCATAATACTTTACTTTTGTCAAGGAAAATGATCAAAAGGAAGGGGAAGCCGTATGTATGGGAGGAATCAAATAACGGCTTCCCCTAAGCAAAAGGGCGGTATACGCCAAAACTACTCGAAATTATTCAGACAGATCTGCGGAATGAAAATCGTGGTTCTTATTTCCCCACGATTCCATCATAAGGAACAGCGGCCAAAGGAGTCCCGCGATTACTCTTAACGGCGTAGGCCAGTAATAGAAATGATATTTGACATCTGGCCAATGGGGTTTCTCGTGCGAACAAGATCTCCCGTCTCTCTTCGCACACCTAATCCGCATAAATGATTCTTCTACGAAGAATCCGACAACCAGATACGCGACGACGAAGAAAGCGATGACCAATAAATGATACACTGCCTGCCTCCTTTCTATGATTTATATCCATGGCGAAGATTCATTTGATCTATCAGATCAAATGGCCAAACGACCACAACGCAGAACCTCACTATCAACGATAATAGTAAGGGAAACTGAAGCTGATCCCTGTTTTTCCTGAAAACAAACCATTGATACATTGAACCAATGGCAATATAGATAGAAAGAGCTGTTATCCAAGACATTTTTATCCTCCTTTTTTTGCTTGGATTATTATCCGGATATATTACGATTTTAAAAAGAGGCACAGCCGCTAATTATGTGGCCGCGTTTTTTGCATCCTCTTCGGTTTTTGTTTCTTGCTCGGCAGGCTTTTCTTCCGCTTCGGTTGCAACCACAGGTGTTTCAGACTTTGACTCTTCGGTGACTTCTTTTGCTGATTCTACCTGGTTTTCGGCTGGTTTGTCTGCTTCGTTAACAGTAGTCTCTGCTGGCTTAGGCTCTTCTGCTGGTTTTTCTTCCACCCTTTTAACAATTTTATGCTTAGGGATTTTCTTCCCTTCCACGATCTTTTCTGAAATCAACATATTATAAACTGTCGGCGATGGCTTCACACCGACAGATAACCAATGCTTTATTCTTTCGGTTTCTAATTTTCTTTCTTTGGTTAAGGGATTATAAAAACCAACTTGCTCAACAAATCGTCCTCTTGTAGACGATTTTCTTGTGTCGGTAACAACCATTTTAAAAAATGGCTGATTTCTTTTACCTGTTCTAAATAATCTAATTGCTAGCATATTATTATCAACGAATAACGAATTTATTACGAACTTACGAATAAAATTAGTTAAGCAAACAAGTTAACTTTTAATGATAATTTTGGTGGGCGAGGTGTTGGCTTTAAAAGTAAATTTCGCAGGCAGAAAAGCATGGTTTTACGTAGTAAATTTTCTGCCGAGGACTTAGGCTAAAAAATCTCGCTGGCCTGCCTGCCGCAGGCAGGGATTTTTATAGCCGGTACTTTTAATACTAACACCGAGCTTTTTACCACTGCTTCGTTTCCAACGCATTCTTTGCCGCTTCCAGTTCCGCTTCTTGCTTTGAAGAACCTTCCCCTTTTGCAATCAATTCTCTGTCCAGAAAAACTCCAACAACAAAATTCTTTGCGTGATCTGGTCCTTTTTCGTCTAATACTTTATAAGTTGGGGTAATCCCGGCTCTTTCTTGAGACTCTTCTTGAAAGAGCGATTTTGCGTCTTTGAATAAACCGGACTCAATAATATTGGGCAACTCCGTCATCAGATATTTTTCTATCAATTCCTTGCAAGGTTTATAACCTTGATCTAAGTACAATGCCCCGATGAACGATTCCATGGCGTTGGCTAAAATATATTGCCTTGCCTTACCTGTCTCTTTTTCCTCTCCGCGAGACAGCAATAAGAAATCGTTAAAGCCAAGTTCCTTTGCTTTTTCAGATAACATCTTAGCATTAACTAAGGCTGCTCGCCAGTTAGTTAGCTCTCCTTCTGATTTCTTGGGATGATTCTTATACAAAAACTCTGTTACGGCCAATTCCAGCACAGCATCTCCCAAAAATTCCAACCTCTCATTGTTCTCCATTTTTAACTGCGGATTTTCGTTTAAAAAAGAACGATGGCAAAATGCCTGCGCTAACAAATCCTTGTTTTTAAATTCAATCTTCAGTGCTTTTTCAAGTTTGGAAAAATCTTTCACTAATCTCTTAAAGCGTAGAACTTGAAACTTGAAACATAATGTTTCAGGTTTCAGGCTCTATGTTTCAAATATTATTTTTCTTTATCTTTATTATCCTCCTTCCCAGAACCTTCTTCTATTTGCTTGTACACTGTACCCAATACCCCATTAATAAACTTACCGGAGCTATCCCCACCAAAGGCCTTGGCCAACTCTATAGCTTCGTTTATGGCAACTTTGAAAGGAACTTCTTTTTTGTCGGCATAAAGCAACTCGTAAAGCCCTATTCTCAATACATTTCTATCAACTATCGTTATCTGATTAATGGGCCATTCGGGCGCTGCTTTTTCAATAATTTTGTCAATCTTTCCCAAGTACTTTACCACTCCGGCCACTAACTGCCATACAAAACCCTTATCTTCAAGACCAGGACCAAATTCCTCAAGATTTCTTTCAACAATTTCTTTTAGTTTCTCGGGTTTTTTACCGAAAAAATCCCACTCATACAAGGACTGCATCACTATAGATCGCGACAAGTGCCTTGAAGCCATAATTATTTAAAAAACAAGGATGATTATTATTTCTTAGACAATGACTCCATTGTCATTGGTTTTGTTGCGCTCTCTGTTTTTTCTTGCTCCTTCACCTCTTTTTCTCTTTTCTTTCTCTCTTTCTTATCAAGCTTTTCCAAAACATTTATCACTTCTTCGCCCTTATAATATCCGCAGTTCCAGCAAATCACATGCGAAAGCTTTTCTTTCCCGCATTTTTTACACAAAGTCAAAGCCGGCTTTTTTAAAAAAAGGTGCATCCTTCGCTTGTTCCTTCTTGATTTTGTATGTCTTTGTTTTGGAACAGCCATGATTGCATTACCGCGATTTTATTTATAAGAACAGGATAGCAAATAATCTGAAAAAGGGCAAGGTGACTATAAAAACAATCCCGCGGCTTTCACCGCGGGAGAAATAAGGCTTATTTGAATAAATATGCTTATTATATTCTTGTTTCCAATGTCTCTATTCTTGATTTCAAAGAATCATTTTCGGCTTTCAGTTCTTGTATCGCCTTTATTAATTTCCAGTTATTAACCTGTAATACCGTAAGATATCCATCCTCCCCAACACTTACTAACTCTGGCATAATTTCCTGAACTTCTTGCGCAATAACCCCAGTAGTCTTTTCTCCAGACGATTTTACTATAAAATCTCTGATTTTTAAACCCATCATTTTCCCCAATACCGACCCTGTACTCGTAATGCCCGTCTTCAATCTCGCATCAGAAGAACAAGTAATATTTAATGTACCGGCCTCGGGATTAAGCAGGCACGAACCGTCAGAATCTTGCAATCTAACGATATCCCCATCTATAGCGGTATTGGCTATATGAAGCTTTGTGCTTGGCGCCCCAGCACCAATTCCAACATTTCCTCCGTTAGGGTTGAGTAAAAGATTATATCCCGTCGAGCCAAATCCGGTCTCGTTACCACCTGCCATTACTTGTATAACCGAGTTATTTGATCCAGAAACATTATAAAATTTTGTCCAAACATCAGAACTATTTATTGCAAAAGGAACTTGAAATGCATTCGGACCCGGACCACTTAAAGGAGTACGAACGGCCAATCTTGCAATCAATTCATTGTCCGTTACGCCTCCTGTTCCTACACCCAAGCTCCCCGACACAAAAACATTGATAGGATTCCCTGACCATTGCCAATATCCAAATGTAGTTCCGCTCGGCATCGATACTCCGATTTTACCGGAAGCTGCGTCCCATCCAATACCATAAACGGTTTTCCCTTGCCAGTTCTGTAAGGCATATTGAAGCTCACCGACGCCAACTACGATACTTGGACTGAGGGGCGACTGAACGTATAAGTTTTGTTCTCCGACTATCGATCCGCCAGAAACTACCAATCTTTTGTCTGTATAATCTCCGAAATAATTATTTTCTTCATATGGCGCTTCTCCAATACCAACATTACCATTCCAAGCGACTATGAAATCGGTATTGCCAACCTGAAGAGAACGGGTACCAACCGCGAATGGTCCTCCTGTCTCCGTACTAACACTAAGTAAAGCCGTAGGCGATATATCGCCTATTCCAACCTTATTGCCAGCACTATATAAAAAACTATTCGCCACCCAATCTGTACCATTATGTCTAAGAGTTTGATTAGCTGTTCCCGATGGCAATCCACCACCACCAGAAGGGTTCTGCCACGAAGCTAATCCATTCGAGTCAGACGTTAAAACTTTTCCGACGCCAGGGATACCTCCAGTAATCTTTATCTGTCCGGCGATTTCAAGATTATTCCCCGAAGCAAAATAAGAAGGAGCTGCCCCGATACCCATATTCCCATCATCTAAGAATAAAGTGTCCTCGTTGCTATTATTAACAACCAAAATATTGTCTTGCCCGATTCTAAAATACGTCGGGAACCCTCCTCCTCCATTGCGTATCAAAACTAAAGCAGAGTCTGGATTCGCCCCCGGCCCTAATGCGTGAACGGTTAATCTTCCTCCTGCATTTGCTATGCCAACGCCGACACCAGTACCATTATTCTGAAGGATGTTATTTGCCACCCAGCCCGTACCATCATGCCTAAGAGTATCGCTGGCCTGCCCAGGTGGCAAAGACGTTGACGACGGTGTCTGCCAGGAAGCCAATCCTGAAGCATCTGTTGTGGTTAAAACTTTTCCGACGCCAGGGATACCTCCAGTAATCTTTATCTGTCCGGCGATTTCAAGTTTTGCACCAGGATTAGACGTGCCTATCCCGACATTACCATTATCATCAATTGTTACTCTTGTATTATGAATCCCGCCAGACGTAGTACCAAATAAAAGTTCTGACCTACCAGATCCCAAACGCCTACTTGTAATGCTACTATATTGATCACCTATCTCGGCTGATAGTTTATTTCTCATCCTGATCTGTAAATCATTGCCAGTACCCCTACTATCTAAATTCAAAATGGCGCCTGAGTCTGGGTTTAACGTTCCGATACCGACATTCCCACTTTGTACAATCAAACCATTGCTCGCTCCTCCGGTATTAAGAATCAAACCACCCATCTTAGATTGACCTACATTGCCGACATTTAAAGGAGCTGCGACGTTTCCATCTGGTGGAGATAGGCTTGGTTCTTGCCAAGCAGCGTATATAAACGAAGATATAGAGAAAACAAAAACGATTATTATTATCAACAACGAAAACCAATGATTTTTTGTTTTACGTAGCATAAGTTTTTTTATTATTAATAGTAATTTTATTATATTTTCTCTTAATTATAATTATTTGTCAAAACAAAAGACATAGCCACTTTCTAAGTAGCTATGTTCTAAATCCAATAATCTAACGTGAATCGGAATTTACTTCTTCGTGCAATAAGCATATACTTCTACTTGTTTACCACCAACCGGATCGTCTTCCCATTCAATCTCGCAAGTATAATCATCATTGGACGGTCTAACAATAAAGGCTTCGTTGTCTTCGTTGCTTTCATTGCCAGTATGTATTAGACCTCCTGAACACGCAATTCTTCTATAAGTATCATCAGGGCAACCAGCAAGGAGTATTCCCCCGGGCGTCGTGGTTGCCATTACTTTCTCTACTATTATAAAATCATTGCTTGGCCAAGTGCCACGACAAGAACCTGCAATACAAAGCTCTGTAGCATTTGCTCTTCCTGCAACATCTAATTTATAGCCTGGCGTTGCTGTCCCAATGCCAATCCTATTCGATTGCATTGCCAAATAATTAGTGGTCGGATAATATGTCCATACATCCTTGCCGTTCGCCCAATCGTACATTCCAACAGCGCTATCTGATGGTCTACCGAAAAAACCTATATTAGCAGAGTTTTGTCCGAACATCATGGTTCTTTCGGCGCTAGTAGCATTAAGGCGAATATTTCCAATGATTTCTAATTTCTCACCAGGACTTGTTGTTCCAATGCCAATATTGCCATTATTGGCGATCCACAATCGAAAAACATTATCTGTTGTATCCTGAATGGCAAAGGCGTTGGCTCCCGCTCCAAGTGCCCAAGCATGTGCTGGACCCCATAAACCAATCTGCGGAAAAGAAGATTGAATGGTTAATTTATTCGTTGGAACAAGCGTGCCTATGCCAACATTTCCAGAATTAGAGTTATAAATATTATTACCACTTGCTGTCCACTGACTAGCACCACCACACGAACCACCGCAAGTGATATTACCAGTAGCATGGATATTACCAGAAACATAGAGCTTTTGAGTTGGCGTTGCTGTCCCAATGCCAACATTACCAGTAATATCTTTTATAACAAAATCCGTTTCTCCTCCAACTCCCAATAAATCAAAATAGACATCATTTGAGTTCGCGGGCATTTTTATATCAAAGACCTTATCGTATCCCACATTAGCTAACCTTAAAGCAATTTCTTTATTATTCGTATCTAATCTTCTAATTTCCAATCTTGCAGGATTGATACCGGTTCCAGTGCCAGCAATTCGTAAGATTGGTCCAATTGCAAGTGTGGTTTTGGCATCTATTTTAACGACAGATTCATACGCAAGAGGAGTAGATAATACGTGTAATGACGTTTCAGGATCCGTCGTCCCGATGCCGACGTTACCGTTCTTTAAAGTAAGAATATCTGTATCATCATTATTGATTACCATGGCGCCATCTGTACCGACTTTAAAGATTGTTACAGGCGCCCACACATTGGTACCCCTGAGTTCTAAAATATTATCTCCGCCGCCCCATATTGTCAGTTTTGGGAATGTCGGATGAGACTCTCCCGGTCCAATCGAAACGCCCATTCCGGTATCTACGATCTGGGAATTACCAATAATAGTGCCTTCGTTATTTACGAATTTAGTTACACGAAAATTTGTCCCGCTTCCGCCAATACCTCCAGATGGTGTTTGCCAGATCATACCACTCCCCGTTCGCGTAAGAACTTGTTTATCAGAACCAGCACTACCTGCGATTCTTATAACACCACTGGCTGGAATATTGATATCGCCATTTACGTCTAATCTATATCCAGGACTTGTTGTTCCAATGCCGACGTTGCCTGTTGTCGTTGCGATGCGAACTCTCTCTGTGCCATTAGTAGATAGCGCTATGGGAGTGTTATTGGTACTTCCTATATTGAATAAATTGTTATTTATCCATAATTTTCCATGAAAATCGGAACCAGATGTACTGATATAAATGCCATAGTTGTTACTTTGGCTTCCGTAGAGCGTGAGTTTAAAATTTCCTAGTCCTGGACCAATACCTGAGCGCAAAATAACATTTCCATCTTGTACAATTAAACCATTAGTGGCTGCGGGTGTGCCAGTATTTAGGATTAACCCTCCTTTCTTGGATTGCCCAATACTACCAGCATTAAGAGGAGCATCAACATTTCCATCTGGCGGTGACAAGCTTGGTTCTTGCCAAGCTGCGTATGCGAAAGAGAGTAATGAAAAAGCGAAGACGATCATTACCACAAGGAGAGAAGATTGATAATATTTAATTTTGAAAAACATAATTTTGACTTTTAATTTATTAAATTCTCTATTCAGGAGCGGTTAAACTTTTAATAATATCTTCTGACGCCTCACCTTCCTCTTGGTCGGGCGCCGTTAACGAATCAATGGTTTCTTTTGGAACTTGGGGTGTTTCATTGGACGAAGGAGCTGTCAGCGACTCTATGATTTCTTCCATGGTTGGTTCTTTAGAAGAATCATCTTTCTTGGAATTTCGTTGCTTTAGAATCAAATAAAGGCTCGCGGCTAAAATAATAGCCAAGATGATTATTGAAAAAATTAGAATTAATTTGAAACGATTTTTTTTACCTAGGGATTGTTCCATGTTTTTGCTACCTCTATATATTAATATTATACCAAACAGAAAGAAGCGCTCAAGTCAACTATCCATAGAGAAACATCGGCCTAAAAGTCTGCCGGTGGATAGGGCTTGGTTTATACCGAGAGATATTTTTTAGATGCAATTCTGTCGAATATCCTTTATGTCTATCGAAAGCATATAAAGGATATTTTTTGTGGTAGTTTTTCATGATCTTATCTCTGGTAACTTTAGCCAATATAGAAGCTGCTGCGCAGGAAAAAACCTTTTCGTCCGCCCGGACAATTAGTCTATGGTTTATGGTTTTTAATCTGCGGTTATTAAGATGATTACCGTCAATAATTAAAAAATCGACTTTGCCGACTTTCTTTTCTAAATTGATTAACGCTTTCTCCATCGCTAGCTCTGCAGCGTTTTTAATATTGATTCTATCGATTACTTTCTCCGAAACCTTACCTATCCCCCACAGAACTCCAGAATGAGTGATTAGTATTTCGTAAAACTTCTCACGCTGCTTCTGAGAAAGTTTCTTAGAATCTTTGATTTCTTTTAAGATTTGAGTTTTAGAATTTGGTTTTGAGTTTTGAGGTTCGAGATTTGAGATTCTTATCATTACTGCTGCCGCCACTACTGGCCCAGCCAAAGCGCCTCTACCAACTTCGTCCAAACCAACGATTTTTTTATAACCCTTTCTTCTTAATTTTTTTTCTTCCCTTAGATTTGGTGTCATTAATTCAATCTAGCACAAAGAAAAAACCTCACCAATTGGTGAGGAATTGCAGATCGTGGGCAAGTGGAATTACGTTCCTAAACGCCCACCAAGACACCGATCCTACGAGGATTATCAATGCGTAATGCACGTACTTCCACCATCCCTCGTAGGGAAGGCATAACGGCGCCAAAACCAATGCCCCCCAGACGGTAAATAAAATACCCATGGCGTCCTCCTAATTAGATTACTAAAGATATAATAACCCATTCATTTATATTTGTCAAGTGGTAATGATCAGTAGGCACCTTGTCGCTTGTATCAGGTTCAGGTAAGATTATATAATATCTTGACGGATATATTTTTAATTTCGGTTATGAAATTCACTCATCTCCATACTCATAGTCACTATTCATTACTTGATGGTTTGCCCAAGACCCCGAACCATCCCGCTGCGCGGGAGCTACGGGGCGAGCATACCTTATGCCTATGAAATTTACCCACTTACACGTTCATAGCCACTATTCATTGCTTGATGGTTTACCAAAAATAGACCAACTTTTAGATAGAGTGAAAGAGCTCGGAATGGATTCTATTGCCCTAACCGATCATGGCGTGCTCTATGGCGCTGTTGAATTTTACAAGAAAGCAAAAGAAAAAGGCGTAAAACCGATAATTGGCGTAGAAGCATATCAGGCATTTGAAAAAATGTCTCAAGAAAGACCAAATATCGACGATAGAAGATACCATCTTATTTTATTGGTAAAAAACAACGAAGGATATAAAAACCTAGTTAAATTGATAACCCTTTCTTTTCTGAAGGGGTTTTATTATAAACCAAGAATTGACGAAGAAACGCTAGCAAAATACAGCTCTGGTCTTATCGGTCTTTCTGCCTGCATACAAGGGAAAATACCCCAATTGATCTTGGCGAAAAAGATGAAAGATGCAGAAAAACAAGCGCTGAAATACAATGAAATTTTTGGCAAAGGAAATTTTTATTTGGAATTGCAACACCATGAAAATTTACCAGAACAGAAAATTATTAATGAGGGACTGCTTGAAATTTCCAAAAAAACATCGATACCATTAGTTGCAACTAACGACATCCATTATTTAAGAACGGACGATGCAGAGGCTCAAGACGTTTTAATGTTAATTAATACAGGGGCTAGCCCTAATGATCCCGAAAGACTCACCCTTAAAGGTGGTGATTTTTCAATGAAAAGCCCAGAGCAAATGATAAAAGAGTTTAAAGATTTTCCAGAAGCGATAAAAAACACTCAAGAAATCGTAGAGAAATGCAATTTTGAATTTGAGTTAAATAAAATAAAGTTGCCCAAATTCCAAGTGCCGAAGAATACAACCGAGAACGATTACCTCGCCCAATTATGCCAAGAAGGAATAATAAAGAGATATGGAAAGCAATACGATAAATCAGTTACAGAAAGATTGGATCGTGAATTGTCGGTAATAAAAGAAACAGGTTTTGCTTCTTACTTTTTAATCGTGCAGGATTTTGTCAATTGGGCGAAAGAAAACCATATTGTTGTTGGTCCGGGCAGAGGGTCTGTTGGCGGGTCATTAGTCGCCTATCTTCTCAACATCACCAACGTTGATCCGTTAAAATACAACCTTCTTTTTGAAAGATTTTTAAACCCACAAAGGATTTCTTTGCCGGATATCGACCTTGATTTTACTGACCGCAGAAGAGATGAAGTCATTGAATATGTTGCCAATAAGTACGGGAGGGACAAGGTGGCGCAAATAATCACTTTCGGGACAATGGCTGCTCGGGCTGTCGTAAGAGACGTTGGCAGGGCCTTGAATTATCCATACGATTATTGCGATAAAATAGCCAAGATGATCCCTTTTGGGTCTACTCTAGACCAGACACTAGCTGGTGTTGAAGAATTCCGTCAGGCATATCTTACCGACGAAAAAGCTCAAAAGCTAATTGATTTTGCTAAAAAATTAGAGGGAGTAGCCCGCCACGCCTCTACGCATGCCTGTGGCGTAGTAATATCTGAACAGCCATTAGACGAAATTGTGCCATTACAACATCCAACCCAAGACGAGAATATCATCGTGACTCAATACGAAATGCACGCGGTCGAAGATCTTGGGCTTTTGAAAATGGATTTTCTTGGTTTAAAAAATTTAACCATTATCGAAGATACTCTGGCCAAAATCTACAAAATTTACGACAAGAAAATCAACATCGAGAGTTTACCACTCGATGACGAAAAAACTTACAAATTACTGCAAGAAGGAAATAGCACCGGTATTTTCCAGATGGAATCTGATGGTTTCAAAAGATATCTTAAACAATTAAAACCTACTCAACTTGAAGACATGATAGCGATGGTGGCATTATACCGCCCAGGACCAATGGAGCTTATACCAGAATACATCGATCGCAAACACGGCAAGAAAAAAGTAGAATACTTACATCCCCTACTAGAACCTATACTAAAAAATACTTACGGCATAATGATCTACCAGGAACAATTAATACAAATGGTTCAAGCAATTGCCGGTTTTACTTTGGCGGAAGCTGACATACTAAGAAAAGCTGTCGGCAAAAAAATTAAAAAACTTTTACAAGAACAAAGAAATAAATTTTTCCAGGGGGCAACAAAAAACAAAATTCCCGAGAGAATCACGGAACAACTATGGCACTTAATAGAGCCTTTTGATCGTTATGGATTCAACAGAAGTCATGCCGCAGCCTACGCAATGATTGCCTATCAAACCGCCTGGCTTAAAGCTAATTTCCCGGTTGAATTTATGTCCTCCCTTTTAACATCGGAAAGGGCCGATACTGAAAGAATCGGATTCTTAATTAAAGAATGTAACAAAATGAGCATTGAGGTTTTACCACCAGATATCAACGAAAGTTTTCGGCACTTTTCTGTAGTCCCCCAAAAAAATAAAATCCGCTTTGGATTATTGGCTATTAAAAATGTTGGAGAAAATATCGCCGAAACCGTAGTAGAAGAAAGAAAACGGAATGGCCGTTACGAATCAATAGATGATTTCATTAACAGAATTACCTCAAAAGACCTTAATAAAAAATCACTGGAAAACCTTATCAAAGCCGGCGCTTTTGACGCAATGGAGGAAAGAAACAAGCTCCTGTTTAATATGGAAAAACTTCTGGAGCTCAATAAAGAAAACCATAAAAACAATAATGGCCAGAAAGGACTGTTTGATGGCATATCAATTAACCACAAGGTTAAACTCGAAAACGCACCGCCAGCAACAAAGAACGAATTAATTTTTTGGGAAAAAGATCTTTTGGGTCTTTTTGTGAGTCATAACCCCCTAGAGGGGTTAAAGAATATATTAAGCAAAAAAACTGTTCAGATCGCTGAAATTTTAAATCCGGTTGCCACAAAAAAGCCCGGCGGATTTTTTTGGGAAGACAGCATAATGAATAGAATCAGAATAGGAGGGATTATTTCTAAAATAAAAAAAATTACAACCAAAACCGGAAAACCAATGATCTTTATGAATGTTGAAGATTTATCTGATAAAATAGAGGTCGTCGTTTTTCCAAGCGTCATTGAAAATAATCCAGAAGCTCTTCAGGAGAATAAAATCGTGCTGGTTTCTGGTAGAATGGACTCAAGGAACAATTCGCCGAAATTAATATGTGAAAGCGTTGAAGAAATTATTGAAAATTAATATTTTTACTTGAAGAACAAACTTGTTTATTATGAAAGAAAAAAAATCTCAAAAGAATATCAGGCGCGACCATAAAACTTTAGGCCAAGAACTAGATCTATTTACATTTTCTGATCTAATAGGTCCTGGACTACCATTATGGACACCGAAAGGTACATTAATAAGGCACTTGCTTGATGATTTCGTATGGGAACTTAGACAAAAAAAAGGATATGTTAAAGTAGAAATTCCTCACATTACCAAAAAAGACCTTTATGTTAAAAGCGGACATTGGGATAAATTCAAGGATGAATTATTCCAAATAAAAAGCAGGGAGAATCACATCTTTGCATTGAAACCAATGAACTGCCCGCATCACACCCAGATTTTTGCCAGAAAAATACACAGCTACAAAGAACTCCCTCAACGCTATGCCAATACTGCAATGGTTTATAGAGACGAACAAACCGGGGAACTGTCTGGAATACTGCGCGTCCGTGCTATATCTATCGATGACGCACATATATTTGCAAGATATTCTCAAGTCGAAAAAGAGTTATCGGATTCTTGGGAAATAATCCAAGATTTTTATAGAAGTTTCGGATTCGAAAATATAGAGGTGAATTTATCTCTGCGCGATCCTAAAAATCCTGAAAAATACATAGGTAAGCCGGAAATATGGCAAAAGACAGAACAAATTCTCCGAAACGTAGCTAAAAATAAAAATATAAAAGCCAATGAAGTAGAAGGCGAAGCTGCTTTTTATGGCCCCAAAATAGACTTTCTGGCCAAAGACACCATTGGCCGAGAATGGCAGCTCGCCACGATACAACTCGACATGAACTTACCCGAAAGATTCAATCTTTATTGTATTAACGAAAAAGGCGAAGAAGAAAGAATAGTAATGCTCCATTTGGCAGTGATGGGATCTATCGAAAGATTTATGGCCAACATAATCGAACACTTCCAAGGTTCTCTTCCGTTATGGTTAGCGCCCGAACAAATATGGATAATACCAATCACCTCCAAACTCAACAAATACGCCAAAGAAATTGCTAAAATATTTCAGACTTCAGACTTCAGGTTTCAGGTTAAAGATGAGAATGAAACCTTATCTAAAAAAATCTTGGAAGGCGAAATCCAAAAAATTCCCTATTTGATAATTCTTGGAGAAAAAGAAGAAAAAGCGAAAACAATAAGCATAAGGCACAAAGGCAAAAATACTAATGACGTAAAATTAAAAGATTTTCTCGTTAAGATCGAAAAGGAAATTGCCGAAAAGGATTGGGAATAGCATCATGAAAAACGCGAGTGAGGCTAAAATCATTGTTATACTTGGCCCAACCGCAAGTGGCAAATCGGACTTAGCCGTAAAAATAGCCCTTCGACTCGGCTCAGGGCAGGCCCGAAAAAAATTTAGAATAAACGGAGCTGAAATAATATCTGCTGATTCAAGGCAAGTATACAAAGGACTCGATATTGGCTCTGGAAAAATAACTCAAAAAGAGATGATGGATATCCCCCATCATCTTTTAAGCATTGCCTCGCCAAAAAGGAAATTTACTGTTGCTCAATATAAAAAGCTGGCCATAAAAGCAATAAATAAAATTATAAAAAGAAACAAAATACCTATAATCTGTGGCGGGACTGGATTTTATATCCAAGCAATCGTAGACGGAATATCAATTCCAGAGGTAAAACCTGATTGGAAGTTGAGAAAGAAATTAGAAAAAGAAAAGACCAGCAATTTATTTTTGAAATTAAAAAAGCTCGATCCAAAACGAGCAAGAACGATTGATTCAAAAAACAAAAGAAGATTAATTAGGGCAATTGAGATTGTTCTGACGACAAAAAGGCCCGTTCAAGAATCACAAAAAAATCCCTTGCCTCATAAAATACTTATTTTTGGAATTAAAAAAGACAAAAATCAGCTTAAGAAACTTATAAAAACTAGGCTGAAGAAGCGATTGAAATTAGGGATGATAGCAGAGGTAAAAAATCTTAGAAAGCAAGGCTTATCATTTAAAAGGCTTGAAGAATTGGGTCTGGAATACAGAAGGATAGCCCAACTGCTGCAAAACAAAATAAACTATCGAGAAATGGTAGAAATTTTACAAAGAGACATTGAACAATTTGCCAAGAGACAAATGACTTGGTTTAAACGAGATAAAAGGATTCACTGGGTCAGAAATTATAAAGGAGCTGAGCGATTAGTAAAAATTTTTAAAACTGCGTCTACTGTAAAAGCTGCTTCAAAACAACTCTAACAATCTCTGGGTCAGCCTTCCCTTTTGTTTTTGACATAACTTGACCTACTAAGTATTGGAGCGCATTATCTTTCCCTTCTCTAAAATCATTTACCGCTTTCTCGTTGTCCGCGATGATTATTTTGACTATCTTTTTGACTTCGTCTTCAGAATCAATCTGCTCTAAGCCCTTCTCTTTTATAATATGACTGGGATCTGCGCCACTGAAAAACATTTCCTTAAGCACTGTTTTTGCTATTTTACTGGAAATCATTTTGCTATGAATTAATCTGGCAAATTCTGCAAAATTCTCGGAAGTAATCAAAAAATCTTTTGCCTTCAGTGATTTGCCTTGTAATAAACCTTGCAAATCTGTGGTCAAATAATTATTAAGAATTTTAATCAATTCTAAAAGTTCCTTATGCGGTATGTTTGGACCGAGCTCGCTAACAGATTGTTCAAAAAAATCACCTAAATCCCTTTTCTGCACCAAAACATCCGCGCTATTTATAGCTAAACCATATTCCCTAACAAATCTTTCTCTTTTATGTTGTGGTAGTTCTGGTAATTCGGATTTGATTTCGATTACGAAGTCTTGAGCAATCACTAGTGGTGGCAAATCTGGCTCTGGAAAATATCTGTAATCATGCGACTCTTCTTTTATTCTTTGACTAAAAGTTTCTTCCTTGCCATCATCCCATCCACGAGTTTCCTGCATAATTTTTCCTTTATCCTTTAAGATTTTTGATTGTCGTTTGATTTCATAATCAACCGATTTCTCAACGGTTCTAAAAGAATTTAGATTTTTAATCTCTACTTTTGTTCCCAATTTCTTACCGTCGGATAGGGAGATATTAACTTCAACCCTCATTTGCCCTTTTTCCATATCGGCGTCAGACACTCCGATATAACGCAATATCAATTGTAATTCTTGGGCAAATGATTTTGCCTCAATACCAGATTCTAAATCCGGTTCTGTCACCAACTCCATAAGCGGCACACCTGCTCTATTGAAACTGACCAGCGAATAATCTGTTCCGCCAAAATGCATAGAACTGCCAGTATCTTCTTCCAAGTGAATTCTCCTAATTCTTGTTTTTTTATTTCCAATTTTTAGAAAACCGTCCTTGCAAAAGGGAAGGTCATATTGGCTTATTTGATATCCTTTTGGTAAATCCGGATAAAAATAGTTCTTTCGATCGAATCTTGCATTCTCTGCGATACTACAATCAAGGGCTATGCCAGTTTTAATTACTTTTCTTACTGCTTCTTGATTAATAACCGGCAATGTACCGGGATGCCCCATGCAGATAGGACAAACATTAATATTTGGTCTTGTTTCGTTGGCATCATTCTTACAAGAACAAAACATCTTGCTTTCTGTATTAAGTTCGGCGTGAATCTCCAAACCAATTGTGGGTTTATACATAAAAGAAATTTAAAATGCGAAACGCAAATCTCAAAATTAAAACGTTAAAAGCAGAGTTTCCGCAGCGAGGCAACGCATTTAAAAATAACTTTCGCAGTCCCGTCAGTATGGTCTTGCGAATGGCGAGGCGACGGGACGAGAACGTAGGTCGTAAAATCTCGCTGGGGTTTTAACGACCGGTATTTCCAGATATGTTACCGAGCTATTACTTATTCTTTTTTTCTCCACTCTTCATCAGCCTCAATATCTTGTCCGGTTGCTTCGTTCACAATCTCTACGCCAGAGCTAGTCCCTATAATATCCGCTCCGGCCTCTACCATCTTTTTTGAATCGGTAAATGTCCTTATAGCTCCAGATGCCTTTACGAGTAACCCTGGAGCCGATTCTCTCATTATTTTGATATGTTTAGCTTTTTCGTCTAACTCTTTATTGTCTAACGGGTCATCAACGGTAGCAGTTTTTACCGAAATAGCGCCGGACGACTTCACCATTTCTGACGCTTTTTTGATTTCCTCGTCAGTTAAGTATCCGGATCCAATAATCACTTTTGTCGGCAAAATAGCGCAAATTTGCCTTAAATCTTCTTCTACCTCCTGATATTTCTTATTTTTAAAATCATCTACTTTCATTACCAATTCAATTTCATCAGAACCATCAATCTTCGCCTGATTTACCATCGCAATTCTTTCTTGGGTCGAGCTTGTTCCCGTGGGATCATCTATTAACGTTGTGACTTTGACACCTGAACCCCTTAATAACTCTTTGGATGGTTTTGTATGTTCAGGATAAATACACAGCGCGCGAAAACCATATTTTTTCGCTTCATCGCAGACTTTTTGGATTTGTTCTATATCAGCTCCTTTTTTTAAAAACGTTTGATCAATAATTTTTGCCACATTATTCATAATATATATCGACAAAAATTATCAGGAGTCTCGTCAAAGACGGGAATCATAATTTTCGCTACGTTATTCATGTTTAATGTTATCTATGTTATTTTTAAAATTAAACTTGTTTTTCCTTATTATCAGTTGTTACTCTCCCGCCTTGCCATTGCCCTCGATACAAATTTGCTTCCCCTTTTACTTCAAAAAACATTATATGTACAACCCGCGCCCCCATTTCTAATTTAAAATCTGTCGGACGAAAATTATAAATCCCCATACTCAAACCACCTTTATAACCAGGGGGCACTTGCCCTCCAAAAATAAAGACACCAGAACGGAACAAAGTAGAACGAGGCGTCATTATTGCCAAGAGATTATCTGGCATATTTACATCTTCAATGGTCTTCAGTAAATAATACGTGTTCGGTTTCAATAAAACAGTGGTTTTGTTGCCGGATTCGTATTTGGCAACCAATTTCATCTCTGGTGTTTCCCTTTCTTCAACGCCCAAGAAACCCTGACCTTCAATTTTGTACAATTCCCCCACCCTTAAATCAAATCCAGCTCCTTCTGGATTTGTTAATTCTCTTTCTGATAAATTTTCGACCAACTTTTCGTTATTGACTAAATTATGAAGCTCTTTGATCCCCAAAACCATATCATTTGATTACATTATACTCTAGTAAAATAGTATTTTCACCAATTTGTTTATTCGATAATAACTCTAGTTTTACATCAAATTCCTTATTAAAAAGGCTTAGACCTGCGCCAAAAACAATTGGCTCTATTGTTAGATATAATTTATCAACCATGCCAGATTCCATAAACATCGTATAAATCGTAGAGCCGCCGCAAATAGCGATTTTTTTGTATCCCCTCTTGGTCAAATCCTCTATGAGGTCTTTGGGTTCGGCCCGGGTTGTTTCAGCGCCGTCATATTGTTTATCTCTTGAGTAAACAATGTTCAAGCGGTCTTCCAAAGGCCTACTCATTACTTCATAAGTATTAGAGCCCATTACGACCACTCCGGCTTCTTTAGTCTTTCTTTTGAAAAACTCTTTATCCTCCTTGCTTGTCCAGCCAACGGGCGTGTGTTTTGAATTTTTGGCAATAAAACCGTCGGCAGTAATAACGGCAATCATAAAAACAAAAGGTTTTTCTGGTTTATTCTTTGTCATGTTTTTTTATTTCCCACCAAATTCTTTTCTATCTTTTTCGTCAAATCCACCGGCTACGGTTAGCCCTCCTCTTAATGACGGATAAGAATCGTATCCCTCGAGAGAAACATATTCTGGTTTAAAAGTATCGAGGTCTTTAACTTGGTCTCCGATAATAAGACTAGGAAATGGTTTAGGATCTCTCAAAATCTGCTCCTTGACTTGTTCTATATGATTCTCATAGATATGAGCATCCCCAAAGGTATGTATAAATTCTCCCGGTTTATATCCCGCTATCTTAGCTATAATCATTGTGAGAGCGGCGTAGCTTGCAATATTAAATGGCACTCCCAAGAACATATCGGCAGATCTTTGGTAGAGTTGGCAGGAAAGTTTATCGCCTGCAACATTGAAATGGAACAATATATGACACAAAGGAAAAGAAAGGGCTTCTCCTGGTTTTGCCATGGCGTAAAGAAATTGCGGATTCCAAGCAGAAAGAACTGCATGTTTTCTGTCTGGAAAATTCTTTAAAGTGTCTACTACCCAAGCCAACTGATCTATCTTCCTTCCATCTGCGGCTGGCCATGCTCTCCATTGCTCACCATATATTCTGGGTAATTCTCCGTGAAGCTTTGCAAATTGTTCATCTTCTTTGATCTTCCGTACAAAATCGTCTTTGGATAAGACCTCTTCACCGCTTGAAATCAATTTCTTCTGGTAAAGCTTGTAAGGATAATCGTCCCAAATATGAACGTCGTTATCAACAAGATATTTTATATTGGTCTGACCAGACAAAAACCAGTAGAGCTCGTGTAAAACCCCTCTCCAATACATTTTTTTAGTGGTTAATAATGGAAATCCATCTGCGAGATTATACCTGGTCTGTCTACCAAAAACGCTATACAGCGCAATGCCCGTATTATGATCTTTCTTTACTACCCCATTATCCAAAATATCTTTTAAAAGATTGAGATATTGATATTCTGGATGTTCTTTCATGCGCAAAAGAGTTAGTTTGTTTTGTGTTCGTGATTAATCTTGCTTGCTTGAGGAGAATCTGGTTTTGCGTATTTGTGATCAGTTTGTTGTAAATAAGGTATTTCTGATGGACTAGAGAGTTTCTCAAAAGTAAGCGCGCATATTCTGGTAATACCAGCATACAATATTACCGGCATTATTCCTAAGTTTCCAATTTCCAAAACGGCCTTGCCATGCCAACCCGGATCAAATCTAGCAGACGTTAAGTGCACAACAACGCCCAAACGAGCAAGAGAAGATCTGCCATCTAGACGAGCCATTATTTCGTTATTGATAGAAAAATTTTCTTTGGTTGTTGTTAATACAAAACTTTTGGGTTGCAAAATAAAAGGCCCTCCCTCTGGCACTTTAATTTCTTCCATAATTTCTTCAAAATCTATGTCTCTCTTTGGGTCCAAATAGGGATAAGAGGACATTTTAAAAACCTTGAACACGTTACCTAAATGCAAATCAATAGAACAAGGACCTAATTGCGTTTTAAAATCTGGGGACGGATCAATTTTTATTTTTCCTTCCTGGATATATTGTCTAATGTCGCGATCTGAAAGAGTCATGGTTTTCTGTTATTCAACTTTAATTCCCATATTTCGGGCCGTACCTTCTAGAGTTTTCATCGCGCTTTCTATATTGTCCGTATTCAAATCTTCCATTTTCCTCTGTGCAATTTCCCGCAATTGGTTTTTAGTAATTTTGGCAACCTTTTTCTTGTTTGGTTCACCAGATCCCTTCTCAACGCCCGCTGCTTTTCTTAAAAGCTCTGAGGCTGGAGGTTGTTTAAACTTCAAACTATAACTTCTATCCTCGTAAATAGTTATTTCAACTGGAATAGTAGAGCCTGCTTTGTCTTTGGTTTGATCATTAAAGCGCTGACAAAACTCGCCGATATTAACACCGTGTTGAGCCAAAGACGGACCAACGGGAGGGGCTGGCGTCGCTTGTGCTGCAGCTATTTGTAGAGTAAGAATTACTTTGATTTTTTTTGCCATATGCGAGAATTTACTATAATTAATTTATTATAACTGAAAATTCAATTACCAAGCACATAAAAAGCTACATGCTCGGTTTTCGCCTTTCTCAAACCTTCTTGATTTGCAACGAATCTAGCTCGACAGGAGTATCGCGGCCAAACATATTAATCAATACCTTAACCTTCCCCCTTTCAGAATCAACTTCGGCCACCTTTCCGTCAAAATCTTTAAATGGTCCATCAACAATCTTTACTAAATCCCCCTCGACAACGTCTATTTTGTGCTGGGGGCTCTCAACTCCCATTCTCTTTTTCAACCCATCAATTTCTTCCTTGGACATAGGAACTGGAGTGGTACCAGCCCCAACAAAACCCGTAACATTAGGGGTATTTCTGACTACATACCAAGAATCGTCGGTCACGATCATTTCTACTAATACATATCCGGGATAAATTTTTTCTTCGACAACCTCTCTCTTATTCTTTTTTATCTTAATTTTCTTTTCTTTAGGAACTAATACGCTAAAGATTTTATCTTCCATGCCTAAACTTTCAATTCTCTGAATTAGATTTTTAGCGACGGCATCTTCATAGCCAGAATACGTATGAATAACATACCAGTTTCTCTCTTGGGGTAATTTTTGTTTTGCCATAATTGCTTTTTAATGAAGCTACTGCTTCGGGTATGCTACCTAAGAATAGATTTACTTATCACGAATTGAAAAAGAATATCGAGTCCGCCGAGAAAAAACGCCAACAGAAAAGATACCCCAACCACAATAAGAGTGTATTTAAGGGTTTCTTGCCTTGTGGGCCAATTGACCTTTTTAATTTCTAGCGTTACCTCCTTGAGAAAACTAGTAATTTTATTGACTAAATTCATATTTATTTCTTAAGGACTCTAAAAAGTTAAACGCTTTGCTTTTTAAAACCTTCTGGTTTAAAAAATGGCCTATCGCGGCCACTCTTAATAATATAAGATTAGCCGAAAATAACCTGCCTGTCAATCCCTTTAAATGTCTAAATTCCTTGCTGTTTTAGCGTGCGCGTGAATAAACTTCTTTCTTGGTAAAACTTCATCTCCCATTAATGTATCAAAGATTTTGTCTGATTCCCTGGCGTCCTTCATTGTGATTCTTAGCAAAACCCTATTTTCCGGATTCATGGTTGTTTCCCATAATTCTTGACTATTCATCTCCCCTAACCCTTTATACCTTTGAATGAAAGGATTAGATTTATTTTGCTTCTTAAGATCGCTTACGATCTCTATCTTATCCTCTTCGGTATAAGCATATTCTGTTTGTTTACCTACTTGAACCTTGTAAAGAGGTGGTTGGGCAATATAAAGATACCCTGCTTCAATTATAGGTTTAAGGTAGCGGTAGAAAAGCGTAAGCAATAAAGTCCTGATATGAGAACCATCGACATCAGCATCTAGGGTCAGAATCACCCTATGATATCTTAATTTTTCTAAATTAAAATCTTCAGCAATGGCTGTGCCCAAGGCCACAATTAAAGTTTTAATTTCCTTTGATGCTAATATCTTGTCGAGACGAGCCCTTTCAACATTAAGAATTTTACCACGAAGGGGCAATATTGCCTGGAATCTTCTGTCTCTTGCTTGCTTACCAGATCCTCCGGCAGACTCTCCTTCCACGATAAAAAGCTCCGACTCTTCTGGTTTTCTTGAAATACAATCGGCTAATTTACCAGGGAGAGTTAAGCCATCTAAAATGCCTTTTCTTAATATCGTCTCTTTAGCTGCTCTAGCCGCCTTTCTGGCTTTTTGAGCCAAAACACATTTATCAATTATTGCTTTTGCGTCTGCGGGATTTCTTTCTAAGAAATCGGATAAGGTCTCTAAAACAACTCCCTCCACAGCCGTTTTAGCTTCTGGATTTCCGAGCTTTGCCTTGGTCTGGCCTTCGAATTGTGGCTCTCTGATTTTCACAGAGACAACGGCAGTTAAACCGTCTCTCATATCGTCTCCTGTTAAATTGTCATCGCCATTCTTAATAAGATTATTTTTCTTAGCATAATCATTAAAGGCCCTGGTAAGAGCGGTGCGAAAACCGGTAAGATGAGTTCCTCCTTCTTTTGTCCAAATATTATTGGCAAAACTTTCCTCGTAACACTCATACTCTTCCGTATATTGAAATGCTGCCTCAACAACGATATCGCTCTTTTCTCCTGTCCCATAGTAAATATTGGGATGACGAGAATTCACTCCTCGAGCAAGGTATTTTACATAAGAATAAAGTCCTCCTTCAAAATAAAACGTGTGATTTTTTTTAATTTTTTCTCGATCATCCGTGATAGTCATCTTTACTCCCTTCGTCAAGTAAGCCTGTTGACGCAAATGGCTTAATATCTTCTTCAAGTCGAATCTTATATCCTGGAAAATCTCTGTATCTGGCTCAAAGATGACTGATGTTCCGCTTTGCTTGCATTTTCCGATTTGTTTTACCTTATTCTTGGGTTTTCCTTTGGCATACTCTTGAAAATATTTCGCGCCATCGCGACAGACTTCGGCTTGCATCCAAGAAGAAAGAGCGCAAACAACCGAAACACCGACACCATGAAGACCTCCTGAAACCTGATAAGCTTTTGAGCCAAATTTAGCTCCCGCGTGTAGTGTTGTCATAACCGTTTCTAACGCCGATTTTTTTGTTTGGGGATGGATATCAACCGGTATTCCACGACCATTGTCCTGGGTTTGAACTTTGTTCCCTGGCAATAAGGCAACCCTGATCTCATTAGCATATCCTGCCAAACATTCATCTATGCCATTATCAACGACTTCCCATATTAAATGGTGTAATCCTTCCGGGCCAGTTGAGCCAATATACATTGCGGGTCTTTTCCTGACAGGATCCAATCCCTCTAAAACATATATGTCTTTCGCGCTATAGCCTTCTTCTTTTTTAACCCTACCTATTGCTTGAACTTTATTATTTTTTGTATCTTTTTTCATTATCGTAAAGTCGCGTTTAAATCTTGTTTTGTTCTTTCTTCGATTTCTTTTTGGATTCTATTTATTTCCTCATTAGTCAATGTTCTTTCTGGCGATCTATAAATTATACGAAAAGTATAGCTTTTTTTATCCTTACCAAATTTAGCATCATCTTCATAGCTATCTAAAAGTTTGACTTCCTCGATCAAGTCCTCGGCAAAATCTCTAACAATTTCGTAATAATTATTCAAGTTTATATTCTTATCAATAACAAATGAAATATCTCTCAAAACCGCCGGGTATTTGCTTACCTCTTTGAACTTGCTGTTTATGTCTTTAAATTGGCTTGTAATTCTTGGGTCGTCAGACCACAAAATTCTTATGTCGGGAATTTCCATCTTTACCATTGCCAATCTTTCTACGCCGAACCCGAACGCCCAACCATTATAAATTTCGGGATCTAAACCAAGATTTTTCAATACTTGAGTATGAACCAAGCCAGAACCAACTACTTCAAACCAGTCATTATTAAATTCAATTTCCATTTGCACCGATGGATCAGTAAACGGAAAGGTGTCTGTAAGAAATCTATATTTAACATTATTACCGAAAATACTTTTTGCAATATCCAGCTCGACGTCTTCTAAATCCTTTTGAGTTATAATTTCTTGGTCTTTTTTGGCTATATATAAACCATCTATTTGATGAAATGCCGGAAAGTGTTTTCTGTCAATCTCGTCTTTGCGAAAAACCGTGCCTGTTGACAATAATCCAATACGTCCTTCGGTTTTTAATTTTTCAAAAATACCCGGCTCTTTCAAGTAAAGAGACCACATAACTGTAGTGTGCGTTCTTAAAACATATTTATCCGAAAGGTAATAGGTATCTGTCTCTCTACGGCTAGGATGATCTTTTGGGGTATTCAAAATATCAAAATTCTCTTCAATGGTGACTATTCGAGAAAAATCAATTAAGTCAAAATCTTTAAATCTGGGCAAATTTATTATCTGATCAACCAAAATTTTTATGGGAGAATTCTCTTTTTTCGTAAGGTCTGGGAGTTCTAACAATCTTTTAATTCTTTCTGCTTTTACATCGTTTCTGGCTACAAGATCTTCAATCAAAACTTTTTCTGCAGGATTATCCACTATGATTATTTTTCGCATATTTTTAATTTCCAAACTAATTCCACCAGTAAAACAAAAAGCTATGTCTAGCTAATGCCATTTTATTTTACCCCAATTTTAACTCAAAAACAACCCCCACCAAACTCAAAACCCGCCAAAAAGCGGGCTTTGAGTTTCGTTTTTAATTAAGCGGACCCAAGGGGATTTGGTCACAAGTCCTCGCCTGCTGACTCGGCTCGCGACCCCGCCTCCTTCGCCCTACGGCGAAGTCCGGCTTTCAAATCCAACCTAATTAACAATTAACACCGACCAAAAAGCCGGTGTCAATTGTTAATGCGGACCCAAGGGGATTTGAACCCCTGATCTTCTCCGTGACAGGGAGACGTGTTAAACCGGGCTACACTATGGGTCCATATTTTAATACTTGTGGCTGTGGGAAGAATTGAACCCCGAACCATCCCGCTACGCGGGAGCTATGGGGCAGGCTTCCAACCTACATTGCATATCTTGCCAGTATTATGCCAACGGGAGGAGTCGAACCTCCGACCTAGCGCTTATGAAACGCCCGCTCTAACCGCTGAGCTACGCTGGCGCGTAGGAACACCTTATCGTATTAAGTTATTTTTCTTTTGTCTTCTCCATCCCTTAATCTGTTTTTCCCTTCTCTGTGCATCTTGTCTAGAAACATACGACTCAGAATAGACCAAACTATCAACCTTAAAAGACCTTGTATATCTTCCACCTTTTCCATCTAAATGCTCACGAAGACGTCGGTCTATATCCGTGGTTATACCAGTATACAGACTCCCATCTTTACACCTAAGGATATATACAGACCACATATTTTCCTTCGATAAGCTCGGGACATTTCAACTCGCTGACTCGTTCCGCTTATTGCCTACACTGAGTGAGCGGAGCGGGTCGAAGTGTTGCGGGGGCCGGAATTGCACCGGCGTCTCGAGGTTATGGGCCTCGCAAGATACTACTTCTCTACCCCGCGGCGAATAAATAAACTTTTCAACTTTTCCCTACCAATGCCTGACTTATAAAATTTTTCTCTGTGTCTCGCGATAAGAACAACTTAAAAATCTTGGAATAACATCCAATTTGTATTTATAGCTAATTTTTGAAGAAAAATCAAATTATATTCAAATCCTGAAGCGCTTTTTCGTAAACCTTAACAATGCTTCTAGCCCTATCTAAACTCACGTTATAATCGGGGTCATTCATGATGTTGTTTATGATTTTACGTACATCTTTTATTTCTTGTATATTAGAAATAGTTCCATCGGTTGCACCCACCAATTTATCCTCAATATCTCTACCCTTATACTTCATTTTATCCAAAACTTCTCCAAGAAGATTATCAACTTCAATTAGGGCAAGCTTGTGTTCGCCGACAGACTGACTATCTAGCCGCTTATTGATCTTTTTGAACATTTTTTCGAATTTCTTTGCAAAACTGGCTCTAAACGATAGAAAATCTTGCAAATCCTGCGTGTAACGGTAACCTAGCCAATTGGTTTGTTTTAGAAAAAAAGCAATGCCGGCGACGAAAAATAACGAAATTGCGATAAATATAATCTTAAGAGCAAGCAACATACCGGCTGGAATAAAACTCATTGAAAGAAAATTTGTTAAATCCATAATTTTTCGCATTCTGCACCAATGCTTAAAATTTTTTCTTCTTGAAATAAACCTCCAATAATTTGCAGACCGACCGGCAAACCATCAATATTGCCAGCGGGCAAAGAGATTGCCGGTAAACCAGCTAAATTAACTGGGCTGGTAAAAACATCTGATAGATACATGGCCAAGGGATCATCCATTTTCTCTCCAAGCTTGAAAGGCAAAGTAGGTGTGGTGGGGGTTAAAATTACGTCTATTTTTTCAAATGCTTTTTCGAAATCCTTTTTAATAAGCTCTCTAACTTTCTGCGCCTTCAGATAATAGGCGTCGTAATAACCGGCGGACAAAGCATACGTGCCGAGCATAATTCTTCTCTTAACCTCCTTGCCAAAACCCTCTTCTCTGGTGTCTAAATAAATATCTTCTAGATTTTTACCATTATCTATAGATAAGCCGTATTTTATACCATCATACCTTGCTAAATTCGCACTGGCTTCAGACGGATTAATAATATAATAACACGCTATAGCATGTTCACTATGGGGAAGACTAATCTCTTCTATTTTTGCGCCAGCTGCTTCCATCTTTTCGACTGATTTGTCAAATATAGCCTTAATACCAGGATCTAAACCTTCTTTGAAATATTCTTTTGGCATACCAACACGTAAACCTTTAATACCAAACCGATTTTCTACTGTTGGTCTCGGGAAACTAGTTGAATCTTTTTCATCTTTACCAGCAATAATATCAAAAATTATTTTACAATCCTCAATGGTTTTACCAATCGGTCCCACCTGATCAAGAGAAGAGGCAAAAGCAATTAAACCATACCTTGATACCGATCCATAAGTAGGTTTTAACCCCACAACCCCGCAAAAAGCGGCCGGCTGTCTTACAGATCCTCCCGTATCGCTTCCCAATGCGAAACAGCACATATTAGCCGCAACAGCTGCAGCAGAACCACCAGATGATCCACCAGGCACTCTTGATATATCGTACGGATTTTTTGTTGAGCCAAAAGCAGAGTTCTCGGTTGAGGCTCCCATTGCAAATTCATCGAGATTAGTTTTACCTATAATAACAGCTCCTGCGTCTTTTAACCGCTTAACAACAGTAGCATCATAAGGAGCTACGTAGTTTTCTAAAATTTTCGAACCAGCAGTACACTTGATACCGCTTACCAAAATATTGTCTTTTATCGCGCAAGGAATTCCGGTTATTGCAAAAGCTGTACCTTGCGCGATGTCTGAATCCGCTTTCTTGGCATAATCAAGGACGTTACCTTTATTAACATTCAAAAAGGCGTGAAGTTCAGCATCTTTCTTTTCTATAAATTCTAGATACGCGTTGCACAATTCGACCGCCGAGAATTCTTTTTTACGCAAACCTTCGGCCGCCTTAACTATTGTTAAATCTTCCAAGTGCATAGCTTAAAGAATGGTTTTTACTTGAACAAAATTATCTCTTTCTCTTGGAACCAACGCTATAATTTTTTTGTGGTCACCTTCTATGACTATAGCCTTATCTTTTCTTGTTACGTTATTCGGGTTAGCCGAAAAGCCTCTTTCCTGAACACTAGAGGTATTAATTTTTTTCAACTTATTAAAATAATCGAGAATAGAACTTAATTCCACTTGGAAATCTTTCAACTCTCGATCATTCAAATCTATGCGAGACAATTTGGCAATGTGCCTTACGTCTTCTTCTGTTATCATATTTTGATTTAGCTTGGTGGAGCCAATTCTTCAGTATCAACTAAAACTTCTTGTAATTGATCTAAATCTTCCAAAACCATACCTGCTCCCCTTACCACAGCAGTCAAAGGATCGTCTACTATTTTTGTTGGAATTCTAGTTTCCTTTTGTATTAATACGTCTAATCCCCTAAGAAGACTCCCGCCGCCGGCCAAGTGAATACCTCTCATCATAATATCAGACAATAACTCTGGAGGCGTTTCCTCAACGGTAACTTTTATTGCGCGCACTATCTGTTTCAATGATTTTTCAAGTGCCATTCTGATACTTTCATTGGATACCATAATTTCTTCTGGCAAGCCCGTAATAAGGTTTCTTCCTCTCAATGGAAGCTCCAAGGGCATATCTATAGCCGTTGCCTGCTGGTCCCTGGATAGTCGACCCATCTTTCTATTATATTTGGGGTGATTTAGCGGATAAGCGGAACCGATGCCTATTTTGATATCTTCCGCCGTTCTTTCTCCAATTAAAAGCTTGTACTCGTTCTGTACGAATTGGATGATATCTTCGTTGAGTCTATCGCCAGCAACTCTTAGGCTTTTTGCCGTCACAATCCCTCCAAGAGAGATCACGGCAACTTCAGAAGTGCCTCCTCCAATATCCACAATAAAATTACCTCCCGGATCTTGAATGGCAAGCTTAGCTCCGATTGCCGCAGCCATTGGTTGCTCTATTAAAAACACTGCTCTAGCGCCCGCGTTTTTAGCTGCGTCTTGTACGGCTTTTTTCTCGACCTCTGTCACTCCGTAGGGTATACCGATAATTACCCTAGGACGAGGACCTATAATAAATTTTTTCTTGTGTGCCTTATCAATAAAATATCTCAACATCTGCTCTGTTACATCGAAATCTGAAATTACGCCAGAAACCAAGGGTCTGGTAGCTACGATATGCGCGGGGGTTCTTCCAACCATTCTTTTTGCCTCTTCTCCAATTGCTAGTATCTGACCTGTTTTTTGATTTACTGCCACTACCGACGGCTCGGTAATTACTATGCCTTTACCCCTAACATAAACCAGACTATTAGCTGTTCCCAGATCAATAGCTATATCTTCTGAAATTTTAGAAAAAAGTTTATTAAGCATAATTTAAATAATGAAAAATTTATTTAGATCAGATAGCCTCACCAATCTCAACATCTTACTTTCTCTCTTTTTTATTTCTGCGACATTATTTACTAGGCTCTTTTTACTTAACAGAATCCTCGTAGAAATACCTATCAAATCAGAATCAACCAGCTTCTCGCCCAACGATACGCCAATTCTGTCGTCGAAAAGGACTGATAAGCCAGCTCTTGATAGATCGTTATATATTTTTGTCGCCAAATTAACTTCTTTTTTTTCATAACTACCAAGTACCAAATGAATATCAAAAGGCGATAGCTCTTTTGGCCAAACTATTCCCCTTTCGTCATTGCAAACCTCAACAACCGCTCCCATCAGCCTGCCAAGACCTATTCCATAACAACCCATCAATACCGGGCTTTCTTTTCCTTTTTCGTCTTTAAAAAATAGATTGAATGGGCGACTAAACCTATCTTTTAGCTTGAAAATATTCCCAACTTCTATAGATTTTTTAACTTCTAATTTCTTGTTTTTACATTTAACGCATGAAAAATTTTCCTGTTCTATAATTTCTTTATTAACGCCGAGCTTACATTTCGGACATAAATAAATCTCATCTTCACCGTAATCGGTGATGGTTTGGAATTCATGAGAATACTTACTAAACGTTCCACCGGAAGCTGCGACTAAAAAGGTTTGTTTTTGTAGGCCGCATCTTTTAAAAATCTTTAGGTAGGCCTTTTGTACTTTTTGATAAAAATTGTCGAGATCCTTTTCGTCTTTATGAAAAGAATAAAGATCTTTCATTAAAAACTCTACACCCCTCAATAAACCAGACTTGGCTCTTAACTCATTCCTAAATTTATTTTGTATCTGGTAAATATAAACGGGGAAATCTTTGTAAGAGCTGATGAATTTTTTTGCTAGAGGAGTAATAATTTCTTCGTGGGTCCATCCTAGGCCAACTTCTGAACCTTTTCTATCTTTAAATTTAAACATCTCTTCTTCTTTAAAACGACCTGTTTTATCCCAATTCGATTTAGGATGCAGTGATGGAAGCAAGACCTCTTGACCGCCTATATTTTGCATTTCTTCTCTGATGATTTTCTCGATTTTTCTCAAAACCATTAATCCAAGAGGTAAATACGAAAAGACCCCTGACATCAACTTGTCCACAAATCCAGCTCTCGATAGCATCTTAGCGTTAATGCTTTGCTCGTCTCTCGGCGGTTCTTTGCTTGTTTTGGTAAAAAGAAATGATTGTTTCATGTGGAAATTATCAGACCTCAAAAAGATCTCAAAATAGCTTTATTACGTCTTTTATCGTAACCCAAACCATTAATAATATAAGCAAAGAAAAAAAGGCCATGTTAATTCTCTGCTCAAAAACTCTATTTAATGGCTTCTTTCTTATCCCCTCTATAAGAAGAAACAACAACCTACCACCGTCCACAACAGGTATCGGCAAGATATTAAACAAGGCCAGGTGTATAGAAATTAAAGCGATGAATTGCAAGAAAGAGACTACCCCCCATTTAGCAACCTGGATAAACATTGAAAAAATACCAACGGGTCCCATAACCTGCGCACCAGAAGATTCTCCATGAAAAGCACCATCTAATGCCTGCCACCAGCCAACAGCAATTGCGACAGTCATATTGCCCGTCGCAATAATACCATGCAATGGTGCTTGATACCAAGGATATTTTTTGGTCGCCGTTCTCATTAAGGCTATACCCATAGGACCTTCGTTTTTCGGCGGATCTATTCTGGGCACCACCTCGATCTGCAAAGAGTCCTTACCTCTTTCTACTTCCAATACTAATTTCCGGCCTCTATTCTGATAAATTACATCTTGAAGTTGCCCAACCTTATCAATACGTAATTCTTCACCAGAAAATGAATTATCTTCGCTAACTAACATAACTCTTCTAATAACGTCTCCCCATACCAAACCAGCTACTTCAGCCGGAGATCCAGCAGCAACAGCAGTAACCTGCACCTTAGGATCTTTTACTCCTTGACTCTCGTTATCTGCTATGGCCACATTAGGACCTAATCCTACGATTACGCTTAATATGATAGCCGCTGTGATCCAAAAGGTAATAACCCCCCCCAGAATAACTAAAGCTCTCTGCCAGACAGGTTTTCCGGAAAAGCTGTTCGGGCCAGATTCGTCTCCGTCCTCGCCATAGATACGTACAAAAGCGCCGAAAGGCAAAAGATTTAAAGAATACAGAGTGTCTCCGAATTTTTTACCAAAGAGACGCGGCGGAAAACCAATTCCGAATTCATCAACCCTTATCCCAAATTTTTTAGCCAAAATAAAATGTCCCCACTCATGAATAACGACCAAAACCATCAAGCTAAAAAAAGATAATAAAATTATCAGTATCATAAAAAATTAATGATTACTCCATTATTTCTTTAGTTTTTTGCGCTCCTTTTTCCTCAATTTGCCTATTATACTCGTCTACCAACTCTTGCAACTCGTTTTTTGCCCGAAATTTGTCATCTTCTCTAATTTTCCCTTGGCGAAAACCGTCTTGTATTTGACGCCAAGCATCTTCACGCCACCTTCTCAACGTTACCCTAGCCACCTCTAATTTGTCGTTTAAAGTTTTTGCAAGACTTTTACGATACTCTTCTGTTGGTGGCGGAAAAACTAATCTTACCGAATCTCCTTCCACAATAGGATTAATGCCAAGGCCAGAACTTAAAATAGATTTTTCTATATTTAAAAGAATTGTTTTATCCCAGGGTTGAATTAAAATTGTTCTTGGCCCCGAAGAAGAAATAGTTGCCACTTGTTTTAAAGGATTTTTCCCTCCGTAAGAATCGATTAAAACGTCTTCAACTAACGATGACGAAACGCGACCAGTGCGAATTTTAGACAGCTCTCTGTTTAAAAAATTCATTGTTTTGTCTATTTCCGGTTTTACCTTATTTAGAATTTCTCTATACATAAATTGTATTAATTTTTAAAAATGTTTAAAAATCCAAGGCTACTATTTCGAAAGCAAACCTATAATTTATACTCGTTTTTACCATAATGGAAAGCATATTCTGGATTGTATTTATAATTTTAATAAGTTTTTCTACCGAGTACTTATTCGAAGTTTTTAACATACCAACGTTATTTTCTAAAACAGACCCGACTCCTAGTTTAAAAAGTAAAAGCTCTCTTAGATAGAGTAACCAAGCTTCTAATAAATCCTTCCACACAACAGACCCTTGCCCGGTCTCTTTGTTTTTAGAATCAATTTTTAACTGATCGTTAAGGTGTTTTATATATTGAAAAAAATCGCTTGTGGTAGATTTTTCACCCATTAGATTCGTAAGATCGTTTAGGTATTTTACGCTCTTGTCAAAAATCTCTTGGTTTGATGCGAAATTAAGAGCGGTATTTAGCCTGCCATCTGATAATAAACTAGCTATTTCCGCTTTATTTTTGGTTAAACCATTACTTAATAAATATTGTTTTATTGTCTGCCTGGAAAACCGACCAAATTTTATATGTTGTGTGCGAGAACGAATAGTCGGTAAAAGCATTTCTGGCTGGTCAGTAATTAGAATCATGATAGCGTGTCCTTTAGGTTCCTCCAACGTTTTTAGAAGAGCTGCTTGTGCCTGCAAATTCATCAGATGCGCTCCATTGATAATGGCTGATTTTAAAAGAAATTGTGACGGTTTTAGGGAAAATCTTGATGTCAAATCGCGTATCTGATCTATCTGAATTTCTTGCAGTTGGTTGTTGATGATTAGGAGGTCGGGATGCAGCAATGCGTCAACCCCTCGACAAACAGCGCATTTTTCACAGGGGCGACCATCAGCATCTTTGTTGTTGCAATTAATTAATTTAATAAATTTAATGGCGATTTGTTCTTTCCCAACTCCCTTTTTCCCCGAAAACAAAAGAGCGTGAGGGATTCTATGAGACACTACCATCGCTCTTAAGAGTCTTTTTTGTTTTTGATGTTCCAATATCATGAAGCGTGAAACATACAGCATGAAACAAATTTTAGCTTATCTCTGATTGTTTTGTGCTTTATGCTTTATGTTCTATGTTCTATGAACGCTATCTTTTTGACATTATGCTTTTCTTGTATAAGTCAAGATTTTCTAGCACAATGCCAGAACCTTTAACGACGCACAATAATGGGTCTTCGGCAATAAAACATGGCACACCAGTGCTTTTAGCCAAAAGCTGATCTATGTTTTTAAGCAATGCTCCACCGCCAGAAATCACCATGCCTTTATCCATAATATCTGCTGATAATTCAGGGGGTGTATTTCTTAAAACCTGCCTCACCCCCTGTACAATTTCTACTAGTGGATCTGTCAAAGCTTCACAAACCTCATTGGATGACACTTTTACAGTTCTTGGAAGTCCGGAAATAAGATCTCGTCCTTTAACTTCTAAATATTGCTCTTTGTCTTGAGGTAATGCTGTTCCTATTTTTATTTTTATCTCTTCAGCTGTCTGATCTCCAACTGCTAAATTGTATTTTTTCTTTATATAATCAGTTATTGCTGCATCCATTTTATCACCCGCTGTTCTTACCGAATGCCAAGTCACAACCCCTCCAAGAGAAATCACGGCAACCTCAGAAGTACCTCCTCCGATATCAACGATCATATGCCCAGCACAGGAATTAATAGGAATACCTGCCCCTATGGCCGCTAGAACAGGT
>Ga0209210_1000682_pt1 | contig 33840 bp, 32 predicted proteins | sample RifGroA1_FD_183991 | JGI IMG/M metagenome (GOLD analysis project Ga0209210, IMG submission 183991) | Contaminated groundwater microbial communities from Rifle, Colorado, USA - Rifle Groundwater A1 (SPAdes) (version 2) | ecosystem: Environmental > Aquatic > Deep subsurface > Groundwater >...
CGAGGTAAAATTTAAGCAACATAATTAGAAGTAAATGAGGTTAAGTTTCAAGGTTTACTTTACAGCATTAACAATCTTCCCGCGAAAAGTTCGTGACCGAGCATTTTGACTTTGACAAGTTTATTTATTGGTAACAAAGTCAGGATGCGAGTTAAAGTCCAGTTTGGAGCCATTACTCCATAAAAAAATAATCATTTTACACCTGTGCGCCTAATTTCTTAAGTTGCTTTCTAATTGCCTTTCTTCTATGTTCTGCTTCATGAGACTGAACATCAATTATCTCCTGATATTCTGATTGCAATCTAGCAGCAAGCGCTTCATTCGCCTTTTTAACAAACTTATTCGTTTCAACATCAACAAAATATCTATGAATTGCTTTATCAAAAAGCAAAATTCCAATTACCATAACCAAACTCCATCCATAAATCTTGTTCGCCAGCTTACTTAATTCATTATACCTTGAATTCCATAAAACAAAAAACACAATTGCGAACAATCCCCACGCAAGTTTTCTTGTGCCAGAAGTCATTCCAGTTGAATGGACAAAATAAAAGAACACAATAAAAGGAATAATAATTGTAATAGCAATTCCCAAAGTTCCGTAAGGCAGTAAAATCCCAAGAATAAACTGATTCTCAGACATAAATCTTACTGCAAATATTGAAACAATAAATGAAACAATATATGCTACAGGAATATTATCTTCTAACCTAGGAACTTTAGTAAGAATAGTGCTTATAATCGCAAACAACAAAATCAAAAGCAAAACCTTTGTAAAGAAAAATTCATTCGTCGAATAATCTCCAATAATCGCCTCAAGAAACGGATTCAATAAACCAAGCACACTGTCAATAACAGGCCTCACAGAATTCTGAGCAGTATAAAAAAAATCTCCGCCACGAACTTGCGCACTCACTAACGGAGCAAAAATACCCGATATCAAAAATACAAATAACAAAATCCATATTCCTCTTTTTTTCATTAATAAAATAAGAATCTATCATTTAAAAACATTCTTCTAATGTTGGCTACATCCCACATTACAAAAAGATTAATTTAATTAAATCAGAGATTTTGTTTGGTATTAGGGTGGGACGCAATTTGGGCGAGCGATTTCACGTTTGGGGGGTTTTCGTTCGTGGGTGGAGTGAGGTCGGGAGTAGAGCGACTTCACGTTTGGGCGGGTTTTCGTTCGCGGGGCGAAGTGGGGTCGCGAATTAGGCATATAATAACAAACAAAATCTCTCAAAAAAATTTAATTTGGGATGTAGCCTCTAATGTTCAGTAAAACATCTTAACGATACACTTTGTAAAAAATTGCTCGAAATTGTAAGGCACCTACGGTTCCTTGACAATCAACCTCCCTTAAATTTGCATGATTTCTTCGTTAAAAAGTTTTGAAGTGAAAACTTGACTGAGTCAGTTTTGAGCAATCACCCCACGAGTTCACGGTCGCTAATATCTAATTAAGATGTATTCCCATCAACAAAATATTTATAAACAAATAAAACATAACTCTATCATGAAACAAAAGAGGTTTGCATTATTCTTAATTGCATTTTTAGTTTTATCTTTATTATCTATTACATTCATTCAAGCTCTGCCTAACGCCCCATTTCCAGGAAGTTCAGAAGAATCATCATCTGCTTGTATTGCAGACCCAAACAGCATCTTTCCTGCGTTTATTCAAGAAGGATATTGTAACACAATAAATGTCTGGAAAGGAACTGCTGACGTCGGCGCAATGGCAAGTGTAGCAAAATTATTCTTATTATTCCTTGTAATCATCCTCGTCTTCTCTGCATTAAATTCAGCTGACTTTCCAGAAAGTGATATAGTGAAAGTATTGCTTTCATTTGTCGTAGGTTTTCTTGGAACAGTATTAATTTCAAACAATGAAGTCATTTCAATACTTCAATCATATTCCGCGTTAGGTGTTACATTAACTTTATTCTTTCCAATATTAATTCTTGGATTTTTTTCAGTAGTTGTAGCAAGCAAAGCAAATCCAATTGGAATATATTTGCAAAGAATAATGTGGTTAATTTACTCTATATACTTATTCATAAGATCAGGCTTCCTATTATTAGCAAGAGTAGTATCAGACAAAACAGGTGATGGTTATGAGAGCGCAAGAAATGTAATTGCATTCTTTATTAAAGATGCTTCAAAAATCCAAACAGACAACACAATCCTTACAATCCTCTTATTAGTTTCAGTGGCAGTCTTTATCTTTTTTGTTATAATGAATAAACATTTCATTAAATGGTTAGCAGAAGAAAAAACAGAAGCTGCGTCGCTTGCACACAAAACCAAATTAGATAAAGCAAAAGCAGCGGTCGATAATCTTGCAAACTATATTGAAGGAAAATAATTCTAAATAACAAGATTTAAATTACAGAAATTCTTAATCTAATTATGAAATTCAAAAGAGGTTATTTAGTTATATTAATAATTAGCATTATTTTATTATCTTCCTTAACAGCAATTGCACAAGAACCAGAACCTAAGGTTAAAGATAATTCAATTTTAGGTAATATAAAATCAGGATTAAACAGTGTAGCATCTTTTATTGGAGATAAAGCCTCAAGAATTATAGGAATAAAAGATTTTAAAGGAAATTATTCTTATTTAATTGGAGAAGGAGAATTCGTCCTCGGTAGTTTCATAGTTGTATTATTTGGAATTACAGTTCTTACAATTGGTGCTTTAATGATTCTCAATTACAACTGGAAAATCGGTTTAATCATAGGTCCAATACTTGGCGCTTTAATTTATCTTTTCGGTTCAAAAACCCTAAACCTTTGGTATTTCACAGGAACAGGCTTTGAGTATTTCTCGTTTTGGTTTTTAGTTTTAATCTGGATATTTATTTTCCTCTTAATCTACGGCTATTCAAAAAACGAAATAAGAAACGAGATTTCAAAAATAAAATATTATATTTTCCTTCTTATAATTCCATTATTAATGGGAATTCCAATAATCAACAGAATCTTGCAAATTATTACTTTAGAATTCTTAGGAATACATTGGCTTTGGAGATCCCTTTTATTCTCTGGAATATTATATTTTGGCCCAATCTTCTTTCAAGACTATGTCAAACACAGAGAAAGAAGAATAAAATATAAACATAAACTTGAAAAAATCGTTGGCGAGGAAATTTCAAGAGCAATTGCAAAAGCTTAAATAAAATAATTTACAATAAATAAAATGATAAAAAGTAAAAGAGGCGTAGGTCCAAAATTTTATTATGTAATAGGAGGAATAATCATCCTCTTGCTCATAGCTGGATTAATATTTGGTATAGTAAAATATTGTTCAAAAGAAACCACTGTTGAATTCTCTCAATGGTTGATAGAGCATTCTCCAAAATTTATGAAAGGTTTTTCACAAACAGTTTTTGGTGGAAAAATAATTGGTGGCGGGCTTGACAATAGCGCGACGTGGATAACAAACATTCTCGGATTTAACAAAGGTTTCTGTGATTTTATTCCAGACTTATTAATGGGATTTCTCATCGGACTTTTTATTTACATCGCATATTTACTAATCGGCTGGATAACAAGATATACTCTATACATTCAACCTTTCAAGCTTAAAAAATCAGAAATAACGAGAATACAAAGCAGCTGGCTCAACATGATAGGAGGAAGCGCTTGGAAAATTCTTCTTATAGGAATCATCTACGCAGTCCTGATGCAAATACCTTTGCTTAATTCTTTCATAAACGTAATAACTTTTAAATTTCTAGGAGTAAATTTATTAATTAGAGCAATACTCATCGCGTTATACATCGGCTTTTTACCAGGCGCAATTGAATCATATTCAAGATACAGATTAAGAATGTATTACTATAAAAAAATTATGCAAACAAAATACGGAATTAGAAACATAAGACAGGCCTCATAAAATGTCAAAAAAAATATTCTTTATTTTAGTAATTTCTTTAATTCTTATTTCACTTCCATTTATCTCTGCGCAAGAAAAAAATCTTTTTCAAAAATCTTATGATATAACAAAAACATCCTGGGAAAATATAAAAGATTTTTTCAAAGACACAAAGGCCTATCTTTCTAATGCAAGCCCAAAACAAATTTTTGGATTTGAAATGAAACCATCATGGATTGGTTCTTTTCTAATTGGTTTTTTTGCTGGATTTATGATATGGCTGGTTTATTTTTTAATAAGAATATATCAGCTTTTTTTAGACAAACTAGTTATTGATAAAGATGAAGAATTTTTAACGCAAGAAGGCGGAATAAGATGGCTTAATCTCGCTGCAGGAAGAATTTGGAAAATCCCCTTAATTGGTTTATTATATATGGTGCTCTCTCAAATTCCAATCATAAACAGAATTGTTCAGGCAATAACATTTCAGTTTTTATTCATTAACTGGTTTTGGACTTCTTTAGTCATAGCAATTGAAATTGGTTTTCTTCCATTCATGATTGAAGAAACTCGAAAAGTAATGTATGAAACAAAATTAAGAGAAAAATTATTTAAGAACATGTCAACAAGATATAACTAATGTATAGGTTTATGACATATATCATGGGCTAACTAAAAATTACTTCTCACTTCGTTCGAAAATTAATTACGACTTCAAAATCGCCCTTGGCAGATTTTTCCGTCGAGAAAAATGATAACAACCTATCTCAAAATTTATGGATTAACAATTTCTTAGCGGAGAGCCTAAGCGTAAGCAAGGCTCGAAGCCATTAATCTTTGCGAAGCAAGAAAATTTACACATAAAAAAGATTGACATATACGCTAATTATACAACAAGATATAACTAACCTCTCCAAGGTTTCCACTCTTGACCTCTGTCTATTGGCTTCAATAAACGAATCAGAGTATTATATATAATACGGTTATTTTCATATTGAGCAACATCAGCTGGATTAAGAGTGCCTGCTCTCTTTTTAACATGTAAATTTTCTACTATTCCATATAAACCAGCTTCCATTTGGTTTACTTGTTCAACTTTCATCGCATATTGTCTTTCAGCTTGCTTATCACGCATTAGATCTTCTGGTGTAACAAACACTCCTCTTTGAGAAAGTTGATCTGCCATTACTTCAAGTCTTCTATGATTTTTAGCATTAATTCTTCGCTGGCCTCTTTCAGCACATCCATTTTGAAAAGGACTTTTTGTTGGATCATATTGATATACTGCTTCAGGTTCCATTTGTTCAATTATATTTGCTCTAGCATAACCATCTGCTACAGAATCAATTCCCCTCTTAGCCAACTTTCCACCTTCTACTACTCCTCTACCAAGCCCTTTTGTTACTTCCCAGCCGCAATAAAGTAATCCAGGAACTAACCATTTAGCAAACTCTTCTCCAGTATTATAAACCCCTTTAATCAATTTTCCAGCAGGCTTAAACGTAACACTATTAAGGCCTCTTGCAACACTAGCAACAGTTCCTCGTCTTCCAGCCCATTTCTTTCTACTAAGATCGTATTTCATTTCTCTTTCCCTTAAAACTTGTTCATATCCGGTTGTCATTTTACTTCCTTTATTAATTTATACAACATTTTAAACTTTATAAACCTTTCTATCTGTTATCACTTAGTAGTAGTTTATAAAATCTCTATTTTATAAAAATACAAATTCAGGGGGTGTCTAAGAATTCTTGATAATATTTAATTTACCGACGTGATTTCGGGATTCAGTTACGCCTCGGGTGGGTGGCAGGGGAGACGGTGGTGGGGCTACGAAATCACGTCGGAAGAGAAAGTATCAAAATAGAATTATTTTTTAAACACGCGCCCATTCACAATATTTAAAAGTTTCCAATCTCTATCTTATTATGAAAAAAGAGAGTGTAATCGTATTTATTATTATAGCATTATATATCTGTCCTATAATCCAAGCACAAGGATTAGAAGAATATAAAGAAAAGTTAGACAAAGTTGGAGAAACAGGGGAATTAATTCTCGACGAAGATATAAGACAAGAATACCTTGACAAAAAATGGACAGAATTTTCAACAAACTCGTCTTTCGTTAGATTCCTTAATTCATCAGAAACAAACATAAAAAAACTCGACCCTGCGTGGCAAATAATTTTCGGCTCAGAATTCGAATGGTCCTTTTTATTTATCTTAATATTTATTTTATGGCTTTTTTTCCTAGTTAACTTTTATAAAACATTTGAAATATTCACAGACAGTTCAACCGTAAAAATTCTGTTCGCAGGCATATTGGTTGTAGGAATCTCAGCAATTGGTTTGACAAAAATACTTGCAGAAACAGCCATTGAATTAATTAATAAATTACCTAATTTAACATCACAAATATCAGCATATACTATCTTATTAATGGCCCTTATATTTTTCACGGTCTACACTCATATATTAGAAAATTTAATAAAAAAATCAAAAAAAGAAGAAAAAATTAAAAAATCTTCAAAGCAGTCTAAACAAGCATTAACAGAAATTAAAAGATTAAAAAAAGAAATCAAGAAAAAAGGTATTGGTGGATTAAGTAATGAAGATAAACAAATGCTGAAAGAACTAAGAGAAGATAAAGAATTAGAAGATTTAGTAAGATCTGAAATTGAAGGAATGAGTGATGATGAACTTTAAACAGTATCTCCGAATAACCCCTTTTTGATTGATATATTACTTATTATAAAATTAGCTGCTCACTCGTATGGGAAACTACGTTTCCCCTAACAAGTCACCCCTTCCTTAAATTTGTGCTCAAGGCTGATATTCGCAGATTTCTAATTAACTATTATTAATGATCCGACGAGCGATTAGCGAGCGTTTACGTTTTGACAATTTAATATTAATAACAAAGCGTGGGCGCGAGCGAGCGATTTCACGTTTGAGGGGTTTCCCTTCGCGGGGCGGAGTGAGGTCGCGAGTAGAGGAGTGAAATTTTATTCTATTGGTATCTTTTTGGAAAATTAAATTATATTGCTATTTTTTCTCTGTTCGGAGATACTGCTAAAACCCCAGCGTCCTCTGCTTTTTCTTCTCCTTAACTTCTCTCAATTTTTCAAGTTGCTTCTCAACTCTTGCTTCAGAAAAATCATGCCTCTCAACAAGAATTTCTTTAATTCTTTCCTCATTTACTTTTCCAAAATTAAAATCAGCGTCTTCAACATTCGGCTTGTGAAATAAAGAAAAAATTTCCTGCCAATCAAATCTATCTTCTTCTGGCAAAGAAAGAATCTGTTCTTCAACTGCTTTAAAAATCAAAACCGGTTGTTTATATTGCTTAACAAAAATCAAAGCTTTCTTTTGCCCAATTCCAGGAATTCCCCGAGGATTATAATCAGTGCCTACAAGTATTCCTAAACAAATCAATTGGTCAAGATTTATTTCAAGCAAATTCAAAACCCTATCAAGCTCAATCAATTCCGGCTTAACTTCAATCCAACCAGAAATAGTTTTCCTTTTTCGGGCCATTGTCAAATTTTGAATCAAACGCGGAGTTCCAAAAAGCAACGAATCATAATCCTGGCTGACGGTTGCAAAAATATTATCTTTTTTTCTAGTCAAATAAGCAGCTTCTGCCTCACCTTCCGACGGCGCTTGAACAACTGCAATTCCCATCGCATTCAAAAGTTCTTTACTTTCTTCAATCATCTCTTCATCCAATCTTGTCAAAGACATTGAATATCTTTTCATCCCTGAAATATCTTCCTTACTTTTAGCTTCATCATATTTTTCCCGAGCCAAATCCCTCGACTCTTTTCTAATTTCATGCGTCTTACCTTTTTGCACAGGCGGCTCGCCGTCAAAAACATAAACCAAACTCAACCCATCAGAAAGCAAATTTATATTCCTATAAAAAAGCCCGCTCAAATGTGAAGTAATTCTTTTTTGATTATCCATCAACGGAGTTCCATCTTGCTGTCTAATCGTAGAAAGAAATTGATAAAGAACATTAAAACCATCTACAACAACTGTCTTTCCTCTTAACTCAGAAACTTCAATTTCTTTTCTCGGCACAATGTCACGAATGTTTAATCCCATAAAATAACAAAGAACATGAAGAATATAAAATTTTCCGTATTTGATTTTCACTCTTTTTGGCAACGCCAAGTCGAATAAGGGCGGGTTTTCGACGAAGTCGAAATTTAGTGGGCAATGAGAAAATAAAAAGAGAAAATTCAAACTAAAAAAACATTTAAAGATTTCTATTAAAATCCTTGACTTGTGATTCTTTTATAATCCTCTCTAATTCTATCAGCTTCAGGAAATTTTTTCTTACTAACATACTGTCCCCTCGCTTTTCTTACATAATGATCTTCATGAAGTTTATTCAAACCTAAATGTATATGCTCTAAAGTTAAAACTTCTATTGGCATTCCTAACTTAGGATTCCTTTCACTCCATCTTCCCCTAAAAAAATAAACTCTTTCCCAATCGGTCAACGCCTTCAAAAACTGTTCTGGTAATTGGCCTGTACTTAAAATTCCATAATAAACCCGTTTAAGAACATCTTTGTTTACAGCAGAATAAATATTCTTCCAAAAATCAACACTCCCAATTCTTTCTCCCACTTCAACCGCAAGTTCACTTTTAAGATACGGCATTTCTTGCCAATGCTCTCTTGGATTTATATGTGGATGTCTTAATGCGTTTTCAACTCCATCTACAATATCTTCATCCAATCCTAATCTATTCTCTAAAAGCTCTATCATAAATTTACTCTCAACTCGTAGTATAAAAAACTTTCTCTATAAAAAAACCTGTGTGCCCAACGGCATATGTCGAAGGGCAACAGGAAATTACTTCTCACTTCGTTCGAAAATTAATTGTAACTCCAAATCCGCTTTAAGCAGGATTTTCCGTTGAAAAAAATGATAACAGTATATTTCTAATATATTTTAGGTTCACTATTTCTTCGCGGAGACGAGCGATTTCACGAATGGCGCCCAAAAACTTTGTTTGAGTGAGGTCGCGAGCAGTGACGAAGTCTGGTCAAGCGTTTACGTTTTGACGATTTTGAATATCAATAACAAAACGTGGACGCGAGTAGGGTGTTTTGACTTTAACCATAAATTATCAATAGCAAAATCAAGGCGCGAGTAGAAGCCATTAATCTTGCGTCAGCAACAAATTTACACATAAAGTAAATATGACATATATCATAGTCTTATACACGCTCTAAAAAACCCAAACTTTAAATTCTCTTAACATCTTCTAAAATAATGAAAACGCAATTCATTCCAATAGACTACGACTACTTTGATTTTCAGGGAAGAAATTACATAAAAATAATTGGCAGAAACGAACAAGGCAAACGGGTTTGCGTCATCGACGAATGCGATGTTTATTTTTGGGCAGTTCTCAAAGATAAAATTAGTCAAGACAATATTAAAAAAATAATTAAAAGAATCTTAAAAATAAAACTTGACGTAAAGGGCCGAAAAACAAAAGTCGAAAAAGTAGAACTCCATGATAAAAATTTCCTAAGTAAACCAGTAAAAGCTCTAAAAATTTTCGCAACAAACTACAAAGACCTTCATGATATTGCTAGCCAAATCGACATGAAAGAAATCGAAAAACGACGCGGTTATGACTTAGGTTTCATAACTCATTACATAATTGAAAAAAATCTAATTCCATTAAACAACTACGAAATCGAAGGCGAACTTTTAAACAACTCAACAGAATTCGGCGGAATTGACATGGCTCTCGACGTAGATTTTTGCATCAAACTTAAATCACACAAAAATATAGATAAAATTAGCAAACAAGTTCATTCAAATTCAACTTCGCCTGGGCGGATGGTGGGGGGCGGGGGTGGGACTAATGAACTTGCGAGCAATAAACTCTTCATCCCAAAAATTCTCGCATACGACATTGAAACAGATGAATTCCAAATCGGCAAGGGAGAAATTTTAATGATTTCTTTAGTTGGAGAAAACTTCAAGAAAGTTATTACATGGAAAAAACCCAAGGGAAAAGACGATAACAATCCCATGAACAAGACTAGCAAAACTATTGGGGTGGGACAAGATCTGGGTGGGCACCAGGCAAGTTACGTTGAAATCGTCGAAGACGAAGCAGAATTATTAGAAAAATTTGTTGAATATGTAAAAACTTTGTCGCCAGATTTTTTAGTTGGATATTTTTCAGATGGATTCGATTTGCCATACTTAAAGGCAAGAGCAGAAAAAAACAGAGTAAAACTTTCTTTAGGACTCGACGGAAGTCAGCCGCGATTCAGCAAAGGAATAATGCTGACAGGAAAAATAAACGGAATCGTCCATATTGATTTATTAAAATTTATCCGAACAGCCTACTCGCAATATATGCAATCCGAAACACTTTCATTAAACGAAGTTTCAAAAGAATTTCTAAACGACACAAAAAAAGAATTTCAATTCAAGCATTCTTCTAAAATAACCCACGACGAATGGGAAAACTATTTTGAATACAGCTTGCACGATTCTATCTTAACTTATAAATTATTTGAAAAATTCTGGCCAGACATGTTCGAATTCACACGAGTAATGCAAGAACCAATTTTCGATGTCTCAAGAAACGGCATGTCTACTAATGTAGAAGATTACATAATTCATAATTTAAATCGTTTCAATGAAATTCCAGAAAAACGTCCAACTCACGAAGAAATCAGCTCAAGACGAAATCAAGAAAGATTCGAAGGCGCATTTGTATTCGAGCCAACTCCGGGCATTTACGAGAACATTGCAATGTTCGATTTCACAAGCAGTTATGGAAGCGTCATTGTAACCTATAATTTATCAAAATCAACTTACTTAGAAAAACCTTCAAAAGAAAATTACAATATTGAAGCCCTAAACAAAAAAGTTTACTTCTCCAAAAAACCCGGATTTTTTCCAGAAATGTTAAAAGAAATTATTATGCTAAGAAAAAAATTCAAAAAAGAATTAAAATCGTCAAAACCCGACAACGAAACAATCCTAAAAGCAAGAAGCAACGCGTTTAAACTTTTAGCAAACGCATCTTATGGTTATCAGGGATTTTTCGGAGCAAGATATTATTGCTTAGAAGCAGCCGCAGCAACAGCAGCATTCGCACGAAAATCAATTCAGGATGCAATAAAAGAAATTGACAAATCCGGTTTCAAGACAATTTACAGCGACACTGATTCAATAGTTTTCTTAATAAACAAAAAAACAAAATCACAAACACTTGAATTCCTAAAAAACTTAAATCAAAAACTCCCAGGAATAATGGAATTGGAACTTGAAGACTTTTTCAAAAGAGGAATTTGGGTAACAACAAGGGGAGGAACAACAGGCGCAAAAAAGAAATACGCTTTAATAAATGAAAAGGGCAAGGTGAAGATTAGGGGTTTTGAAACAGTTCGGCGAGATTGGTGTAATTTAGCGCGGGAAACTCAAAATAAAGTTTTACGAATGATTCTAGAAGAAGGTTCATATAAAGAATCATTAAAATATGTAAAAGAAATCGCAAAAAAACTTCGTAAAAGAGAAATTGATAAAAAATATTTAATAATTAAAACCCAGCTCAAACGCCCGATTGACGAATATAAAGCCAACACTCCACACATTCTCATCGCGAAAAAAATGCTCAAAAAAGAAATGCCTGTCTCAATGGGAACTTTAATTGAATACTTCATCACTGAATCAAAAAATAAAAAAGCATTAGTCAGAGATCGCGCCATGTTGCCAACAGAACCAGGCGAATACGACATCAAATATTATTTAGAACATCAAATTATTCCAAGCGTAGAAAACATTTTTCAAGTCTTTGACATTAACATTTCAGAAGAACTAGCAGAAAGTAAACAGAAGAGGTTGGAGTTTTGATGAACACAATCACAATTTTACACGAGAAGAATAAGGCTTATAATCATGTGCATTAACATCGTGTCCATAAGTAATATCTAATTCTTTTCCAACCCTGTTCAACATGAGTGATAAAATAATTCTGTATCTAGTAAAAGACAATCCATATTTTTTCATAATCTCATCATCGCTAAGAATTAATCTATCTTTTCTAAGTCCTGTTCTATCTATTAAAACACCAATATTAACTTTTTCGACATCCCTCATTTTATCAAGATAAACCATAACTAAATCATGGTTATCAGCAAAATACTCCAAATCAGTTCTTAACGGCTTTTCGGGTTCTGACTTCACTGGAAGCATTCTTTCAACCTTAGGCAATTTTCCAATTACACTATTATATTTTCTTCGTCTGACTCTTTTATCTTCTTCAACAAAAGGTCTTTTTAGCCTAACACTCTTTTCTATACACTGCTCTGCCAAATCCGGAGAATTCCAATCATACCTTGAACTTTCCTCTCTTCTCAAAAATGGTTCTAAATCTCTAATCCACTTATCAAAATCAGAATAACAAATTCTTCCAGAAAAAGGAATATAACTCTCACCTTTCACATCAATGCCTCCTTTAATATCCAAACATCTTCCAACCCTATCCAATAAAGAATTGAGAGTGCCATCAAGATTACCAACTAACACCCCATATTTCCTAGCTAAAGAATCCAAATCACTCATTGTTCCATCAACTCCTAAACCATATCTTTCTCTAAAAATTTGCATTTCCCTTTCACCAATCCCTGCAAGCCTTTGTAAAATTGGCTCAACCTTATCTCTCTTTAATTTATCACTTAATTCTCCCAAGACCTCTTCTCTAGTCTTAAATTTTCCTTTAGAAGAATTAAGCCTATTTTTATTAATCTCAATTCTATCAGATAAATTATAAAAATCTTCTTGAAATGGATTAATACCATTTCTAACTTGATGTTCCAATCCTACATCATCCAAAATACTCGTAACAATTTGTCTAACTCTTTCCTTACTTATTCTTCCTCCAGATTTTTTAGATTCACTTCTTGATGCAATTTCTTCTAAAGAATAATCTACTCCATCTCCCTTTAAACCAAACCAATCTAAAAACATTTTTCTGTCTCTTTCACTATGTTGTCTTGGAAGATTATCTAAGACTTCCAAAACAGTTTCTTTTTGATATAAGGAATCCAAAACTTTTCTAGGAGACTTAATTCTTTTATCAGGAAATATATCAAATAAAGACCTGTCTGTATTTCCATCTTTTCCAGGAAGACTTTCATCTAATCTTACATCCTGTCCATACTTCAAATAATTTAAATCACTTTTTATGTAAGACTCTTTAAATTTTGGAAAAGCTCTTACAACTTCTTCAAGAGTCGGCTCCCTACCTTCTCTTGCCACAAAATTCATAACAAAGCGAGATATCTTGTTTCTTCTATGATATACATGAACCGGAATTCTCACTGTATCTTTATTATTAGCAATAGCTCTTGTAATAGCGTGGCTTACCCACCAACCAGCGTATGTATTCAATCTAACACTGTTTTCTAAATCATAATTTAGAATCGCTCTCTTATACCCTATCATTCCTTCTTGAAACAAATCATTAATATCTAATATAGTGCTAATACTGCGATGATCACTTGCTTTTTTTAACACAAACCTTACATTTGACTCCATCAAATCGTTAACAGCAACCTCATCACCTTCAGCAACTTTTCTCAGCAACTCGCGTTCCTCTATCGCTGATAAAATAGGTAACTTAAAAGAATCTTTAAGGCCGGCTGGAAACATATTATAACGAAACTTGAAAGACTCCAACATTCTATTTTCTCTAAAAAGCTCTCTTCTAGTTTTTGGTATTGCAGATAAAGAACCATTTCTAATTTTTTCTTCTAAAATAGCTATATCACTTCTAGCAACATAATACCTTTCCCTATCAATCTCCTCATCATCTTTATTATCCTCCGGAGTTTTCAATGGTCTCTCAATCTGCAAATCTCCAGTCATAACAGCATCATGAATAACATCATAATTTAATCCAGAAAACTCTGCTGCCTGAACTAATGTTATTTTTTTTGACTTGGGAATTTGACCTTTTTTTAATCTCACATCAGCACTATGCTTTGAAGTAATACCAAAAAATGCTAAAGCATTCTCAATATTGGACTCAGAAATACCGTGTCTTTTTGCCAAAACCTCAACAGAAGCATCAGAGGTTTTTTTAATTTCTTTTAATATCTCGAAACTCAAAGTTCCCTTGCTTCTCGTTTTTGCCATAAGGAAAACATAAATAAGATAATTTTTAAATATTATAGTCATCAATAATACATGAACACAAAAAACAAAGCAATATTAAAATTTTCATTGTTCGTTGTAATTTTAATTCTTGCAATAATAATCTTCTGGAAACCTTTAACAAATATTTTTTCAGACAAAGAAAACGTTAAAGAATTTGTTTTAGGTTTCGGAATTTTCGCGCCGATTATATTCATATTGGTAATAGCACTCCAAGTTTTACTCGCACCAATTCCAGGACAAGTTGCAGGATTAGCAGGAGGATTTATTTTCGGCGCAGCACTTGGCACAATTTACAGCATGATGGGATTAATTATTGGTTCATTCTTCGCATTCTACTTATCCAGAAAATTCGGCCGCCCTTTCGTAGAAAAAATCGTAGAAAAAGAAACAATTAATAAATTCGATAAGACAATTAATGAAAAGGGATTATTTGCTTTATTCTTAATATACCTTCTTCCCGCACTTCCTGACGACGCTATATCCTTCCTTGCTGGTTTAACAAAAATAAAAATCAGAACACTTGTATTAATTTCAGCAATAGGAAGACTTCCAGGATTTATTATATTGAGCATAATTGGAGCAGGTCTCGCATCAGAAAACACCGGCTTCTCAATATTATTATTCATAACAATGATGTTAATATCTATTCTAATTTATCTTAAAAAAGACTACTTTGAAAAGTTAATGATTAAATTAATAAAAACAAACAAGGGTGTGTCTAATAGTTCATAGAATACTTAATTTTCCGATGTGATTTTGTTAATTCCTAACTTCTCGGGTGGGTGGTAGGGGAGTGGTTGGTGGGCCTACAAAATCACATCGGAAGAGATAATATGAAATAGAATTATTTTTTAAACACACCCAGCAAACAATTAAATTTATAAAACCAATAAATTAAAAACTCCTATGATAAACGAACATGGCCATTACCTGCCGGGCTTTAATCCTTTAGAAAGTTATGTTGACAAAATAGAAAGTGAACTTAGGAGACTTAAACCCGAAGTGGTACAATCTTATGAACTTGAAAACTCTCCTCAAGGAAGATTAGATACATTATTTTACTGGTTAAATCCATTAAGACAAGTAAGAGTCAATTCTTCAAGAAAAATTCTTAAAGAAAAAGAAGATCAAAACGCTCAAGAAACTGCAGCAGGGGTTTTACATCTTCCTAAAAGAAAAGTTCAAAGATAATAACCAAAAAGTTATTACAAACATTTAAAAACTTATTTTTCTACGTATGATTTCTATTTCATATAAAATATAAGTTAAATAAATATTTGTAAATATGTAAAATGGAATCAATAAAATCAAGATTTGAAAGTAATTTAGATATTGTAAGAGAATTTAATGAAGAACAAGCTTCAGCCCTTTTAACATTAAGTGAAATTACAAAAAGGACTCACGATAAAGAAGGGATTCGTGGGGGCGTGCTTGTGCCCCTAAAATTAGCTGGATATGAAGCAGAATTAATAGAAGATGATGGAATGAGATTTGGATTTGAATTACAAGTAGACGGACAATCAGATGGAAAAAATTTAGGTCTTTTAATTCCAGTATATCCTCGCTCTTATGAATTAACAGATAGGGAAATAGATTTTTTCAGGGTTTACGCGGGAAGAGCAGGTCTCGCAATACACCACGCACAACTGCACCATGACCTTGAAGAAAAAGTTGCCCAGCACGAAAGAATAAAAGGTTTCCTAGCACATGAATTAAAAGCACCAATCCAAACAATTTACGCCTTAACATCAATGGCTGTATTAAATTTAAAACAGGGCGATACTGAAGAAGCAAAAAAGCATCTCGAAAATGCAAAATATGGGTTGCAAACTTTAACAGATTTAACAGGGCTTTTATATTTAAGTGGAATTTCAAAAAGAGATCTTGAAGAAAGATTTGAACTTGTAGATATAAAAGAAATGTTTTTAAAAAATGCACAATTTTACGCTGAATATTTAAAAGGTCAGAAAATAGGCCATAAAGTTATGTATACAAATACAAAAGAAAATCCTCTTAATATATTATTTAATAAAAGTGTATTAAATGCAGTAATGTCAACTCTTTTTGGAAATGCTGTTTCATATTCGCCAGAGGGCTCAGTAATTTATCAAGGAGTAAAAAACACTGGAAAAGATTTGGAAATGATTACAGAAAACCTCGACGCGAACAATAGAGAAAGACAGCATTTCGGAATGGGAAGTGGATTAGGTTTTCCATTTGTACAAAGCATAGTTACTCATCTAAATGGAGAATTTGAAACATATAACGAACCCTTAAAAGAAAAAGATTATAGTGTTGTAAAATCATTTGGCCATGAACAAGCTTCGCATTTAGATGGCTATAAAACATTTGGTGTAAGAGTTTCTATCCCAATCAATGCAATGCATTAAACAGGCTTTGTTGAAAAAGTATGAATTTTTTGAGTTAGGTAAGATTTTGGCAACGCAAAGCACTAAAGAGGGTGGGCGAGTAATTTCGTGATAAGGGTGTAAGTGTGGGAAGGTGGGCGAAGTTACGAGTTTTCGTCGGAATAAAATGGAGACGAAATTTAGTGGGCGATTACTAACTCAAAAAATTCCAAATAAAGAAGATTTTCAACAAAGCCCATTAAACAAAAACATTAAAATAACCTCTTTCTAAATTAATTCATGACTTCAAAATCAAAAAGCAAGAAAAAATACTATGAACCAAAAGAAGCATTCGTAGAAAGAATGCAGCAGCTTTTGCCAAATGAAAACGACTTTCAAGAATACATAAAAATTCTCGAAGTCGAACTTCCACGTTCAATTCGTTGCAACACCTTAAAAATTTCCCCTGAAAAATTAAAATCAAGATTAGAAAAAAATTATAATTGGATAATTAAACAACCATTCGAAGATTTTCCAGAAATTATGATTGTCGAGGGGAAATTACTCGCTGACGCGAAAATAAACAATAATGATAATAACCAAAACAGCAATTCCAATAAATCACTTAAAAAAGATTTTTACATTCACAATTCTCCAACGGAAAATCGTGGCGAAGCCCGATTTGAAGTTAGAAATAACGCGAACTTGTTCGCGCTAGCGATTTCACCGGAGGCAATTAGAAATCGCCGTTCAGTGTTTCGAGGAAGTTCAAAAGAAACCAGCGGGTTTCTTTTACCAGGAGAACTCGGCCGTTCACTCGAACACATGCTTGGATATTATTATATTCAAGAAATTGCATCTATGCTTCCGGTTCTTGCTCTTGACCCAAAACCAAATGAAACCATTCTTGATTTATGCGCTTCGCCAGGAAGCAAAACAACCCAAATAGCGTCGAGAATGCAAAACACAGGAACTCTAATCGCAAACGAAGTATCACAAGGACGCATAAATATTCTTTCAGCAAACCTCTCACGCTGTGGATGTACAAATGTAATAATAACAAAAAAAGACGGCATGGTATTGTGTAAGAAGTTAGGTGGAATAAATAATAACCCTAAAACTCAATCTATTAAAAAATCTTTTTCGATTAACAATCTCTCTGTGAAAAAATCTGACGAAGTCGATTTCGAAGCAAATAATATCGCGAGTTTGCGAGCGCTATCTTTCGACAAAATCATCGTTGACGCTCCATGTTCAGGCGAAGGAACAATTCGTTCAACACCTGCAACAAACAAAATGTGGAATCCAAAAACAATAACAAGACTTTCAAAAATTCAAAAAAACCTTGTCGCTTCAGCATTAAAAATTTTAAAACCAGGAGGCACACTTATCTACTCAACTTGCACTCATGCTCCAGAAGAAAACGAAGCCATACTTGACTACATAAAAAAAGAATTTGATGTTGAAATTGAACCTGTCACAGCGTCGCTGCCAAAAGAGCTGAAATGTCGGGAAGGAATTACAGAATGGGGAGATGAAAAATACAATGAAGAAATAAAAAACGCCTGCAGAATCTACCCTCAAGATAATAACACCGAAGGCTTTTTTATAAGTATGCTAAAAAAGAATTAATGTAAAAGCAACTGACATATATCATGGGCTAACCGAAAAATTACTTCTCACTTCGTTCGAAAATTTATTGCGACTTAAAAATCGGCTTCGCCAGATTTTTCCGTCGAGAAAAGATAATAATAACATATCTCGAGATTTATTGATTAACAATTTCTTAGCGGAGAGCCTTGACAAAGTCTGGCCGAGTGTTTTAACTTTGACTAATTTGAATTATCAATAGCAAAGTCAAGGCGCGAGTAGAAGCCATTAATCTTTGCGAAGCAAGAAAAATGTCATGGTCTTACACACTAAAAAAGAATTAATTAAATTTTATTAACCTCATTATTTCCATTGCCATTATGAGAATTCATTCTTTGATCTGCAGCATTCAAAATTGCCCCCAACATTTCTGAATAACTCATTCCTGCAAAATTTGATATCTTAGCCAAATGTCCATCCCAACACCAACCCGGATTCGGATTCACTTCAAGCAGCTTAGGATTTCCTTTTGAATCAAGTCTCCAATCAAAACGGGCATAATCTCTGCACTCAAGTCTCTCAAATAACTTGACACAACAATCAGTCACAAAATTCTTAACATCTTCAGGAAGCTCTGCTTGAATTGATTTAATATTCCAATAAGGTGAATCAGGCAGCCATTTAGCTTCATAACCGCAAACTCTCGGCAACCCTTCAGGAACCAAAGAATAATCCTCTTCTGTTATCGGAAGAACATTATAAGAATTAGGGGGATTTCCAATAATCCCGAGACTAATATCTTTTCCTGTTAAAAATTCCTCGACGAGAATCGGTTTTTCATAACCAAATTTTTCCCGAATTTCAGTTATTGCACTTAAAATTTCCTCATGATTGTTAGCAACACTGTTCTGCGTTATCCCAAAACTTGAATCTCCAAAATTTGGCTTTACAATCACTGGAAAACTAAATGGCAAATCAAACTTCGTATCTTCTGATTTAATAAAAATCGCCTGAGGAACCGGAATCCCCATCTCTTCAGCAACACCCCTAGTCAAAGACTTATCATAACAATAAGCTAAACACTGAGGTCCTCCCCCAGTATAAAAAACGCCCAACATCTCCAACAAAGCAGGAACATGAAGCTCTTTTCTCGCATCATTTGTATAACCTTCATCACAAAGATTAAACGCAAAATAAATCTTATCCTTCATTTTTACCAAATCCTGAATCAATGTATCATGATTATTAAAATAAAAAAAATGAAGTCCATTTTCCTCAACCTGTTTTAAAGCGCCTCTCAATTGGTTTATAGTATAAAAGTCGTCGTCGTCAAAAACATAAGACGGCTTGATTATATCTTGTTTTTTTGGATCCCCCATAATAACAGCTATATTTTTAACTTCCTTAGATTTTCTTTTGACTTCAGTCCATTCCTTTTTAACAAAAGCTGTTAAAACAATTCGTCTTTCCATCATTCCTAAATCCTGATTTCTTATAGAATCCGTAGAGATTCTTCCATGATTTATTATATTGCTAAATCCGGCTTTTTTCAGAATCTCAGACAAACTTTCTGGAGTATAAATCCTTTCAGAGTAAAACTGATCTGTAATAACCCCTTTTTCAGTCTGGCTCACAATCTCCCGGGAAATAATTCTTTGTTCATCTTTTGCCAATGAACGTTCTCTGCAAACAAAATGTTTTTCATCTATCCATTCCCAAGAACGCGGCTGAAAATTTTTCTTCAAGAAATCACCATCTGCAACATCAACCAATAATTTCCCTGAAGGCTTCAAAACTCTAAAAACTTCTTTCAAGACCCTTATATCATCGTTAATAGTTTCAAAATAACCAAAGCTATTTCCAAGAATCATAACAACATCAAAAGTATCAGCAGCGTAAGGAAGTTTCCTCGCATCACCTTCCCTAAATTTTAAATTCAATCCTTCTTTCTTAGAAGTCTCTCTGGCTCTCTTTATTAAATATCTCGACCTGTCAAAACCCTCAATATTTTTATAGTCCCTCCTCGCAAATTCAAGACTATGTCTTCCTTGCCCGCAGCACAAATCAAGAATTTTATCCTGCTTTGAAAAATCTAACCTCAACGATTTAATAAAAAAATCAGCTTCAAAACTAGTTATGTTTTTATCCTCGACAACATCTCCATCAGTCTTTATATAAATAGAATTAAAAATTCGTTTCCACCAATCAGGTTCAACATGTTCTTCAAGATCACTAACCGGTCCAAAAGATTTCTTCTTAATATTTTTAACCGAATCGGGCGGTTCAATTTTTTCTGCCATTTACTAACATCGTTTATTAATTAATTAGATGTTTATAAAACTTTCCCATAACTCAGTATCTCCGATACTTAAAAAGAACTATGACAAACCAAATACCATACACCCTACTTATTTTTAATCTGAAGAGTAAAAGTTCACTCCTCTACTCGCGCCCACGTTTTGTTATTAATATTAAAAATTGTCAAAACATAAACGCTCGCTTAACGCTCGTCGAATTTATATTAATTTTAATAAAATCTGCGAACGAATGTGAGCAGCTAATTATTATGTCTTTAAAATAATTAAAACTCATCGGAAATACCCTTAACAAACAAAATCTCTCAAAAAAATTTAATTTAGGATGTAGCAGTATCTCCGATGAGAATTCTTAACTGAATAATTAAAAGAAATATTAAAGTAGGGCATAGCCCTACTGCTCAATGTAAATATGAGCAGTATTTTAAAGAAGTTCATAGATAAATGCCTTTCGGTTTCACGATTAGGAGATAAGTGGTTTAATGGATTGTTACAAAACGTTGTTGAAGCCGGGCGAACTATAAGTTATGTAGAAACATTAAGCAACAAAGCAGATACATTTCATCTAGAAATAAAACAGCGTGATAAAAAAACATTTATGCATGAATTTGAAAAAGGGGTACGGTTCGCCATAGCAAAGCTCAGATTAAAAAAAGTAAAAATAGCTTTTGATACAACTGAAGATTTGACTTGGATGAAAACAACTTACAATCTTAGACCTTCTGCTTATGACAAACATCTTCCAGCATGGCATTATCTCAACGTCAGTATAGTTGAACCTTACTTCATTCCATTGATGAGCATACCTTACACAATGCTCAATGACTTGGATAACTTAGTCATTGATTTACTGCAATTCATAAAAACATTACCAATCAGCGTCGGTTTAATACTTTTCGACAGAGGATTCTATCATGCACATTTAATTGATTATCTTGATAATAGATTGTGGAATTATTTAATGTTAGTTCCCAAAAACAAAAAAGTTAAAGAGTATATTAAACAAACAGATAGCTTTAACTTTTTCCATCATGAATTTGATTATAAAAAAGATAAAAGCTCATGGAAAACTTCAACTACTATTATAGTTAAAAGAATTGATGAGAAAACTTGTTGGTGTTATGCAACTAATCAAAAACCTTCACTTTTGTTGGTATTAGAGTATTCTAAAAGATGGAATATTGAAACAGGATTTAGAATTCATGATGAAGCAAAAATAAAAAGCAAGAGCAAATATTTATTGATTAGATTTTTTTATCATCTTCTTGGAATGTTGTTGATTATTCTTTGGAGACTTCAGAATAAAGTTGAGTATTATGTTTTTAAGAGATATTTGAAATTTGTTGAATATCAGTTTTATCCTAGAGAAGTAAAAGAATTATTGGCTCCGCCATAATTCTTTATAAGTATCGGAGATACTGATGTAGCCCCATAACTTTATTTACTAAATTTTCCAATAGATAAAATGCAGCCACAAATAAACCTCCTCTCACAACACGAAACAAAAAAAATCCTAGCAGCGCTTAAAGAAAATTATGGAATTTCTTCTTTCCCAAAAAACTCAAAACTCGCAATGCGGGGAAAAGAAAAAATTTATTTGTTTACAGGAAACATTGACGAAAAACAAATAAAAAAAATTGAATCAATAACTCCTATAGAAGGAACAGGAATTTACTTCGCAAAACTCGACGATAAAAACAACATTAGATTAACAATAGAAGGAACTCAATTATTCCAAAATCAAATTACAAAAAACATAGTTGAACTAAATTCAGCGTCGCAAGTTGAAGAATGGATGATGGGACGAGAATTATTATGGGAAGATTTAATCGATAATAGCAGAACCACTAACAAGACTAGCAATACCATAGGGTGGGACGAGATTTCGGGAGGGACACCAAACAAATCTGAAAAATTAGGCGCCTTAACAAAACCAAAAGGCTTCGTCGTAATAAAATTCAAAAATGATTTTCTCGGTTGCGGAAAAGCGTCTGCAGAAAAAATAACAAATTTCATTCCAAAAAATCGAAGGTTAAAAGAAAGGAGTTAATTATCTCTTTCCATGCTTTCTCAATTCAACTTTCTCTTTATGTAAATTCCATCTGTCACGAATAGATAATTTATGTTTATGCTCCTCAGCTAAATGTCCGACTGAATCACCAACATCCAACATTAAATCTGTACATTCAACATCAATCGCCTCAGTTTCCTTTGATACATAATGAGATTTCCTTTTTTGTAATTCTTCATCTGCCTCTTTTTCATCTTCGGTTGTCCAACCATCTGTTTCTTCAAGAAAATTGTAAAGGTCAGCTTTCGCTCTCGCTTCTGCATTCCAACTATACCTAGAAGTCTTAACTTCCCTTAAATGTCCTTTTCTTCTAATTCTATTTTCTTCATTCTTTTTGGCTTGACCATAATATTCTCTTATAATTTTCATCAAACTTGAATCTCTTTCTCTCATTACTCTGGTAAATAATTCGGACGCAACAAAAAATCCTTCACTAAATCGAGTAGCATATTCCCTAACATTTCTAGAAGTTCTCCCAAAATATTCTCTAAATCCATCATAACTATTTTTAATTCCCATAACCGAAACACTCTAGAAACCTTTAAGTATCTAACGATTTTCCAAAATTAATGAAAGAAACAGAAAAACAAAAAATACTAGAAGCAGGAAAAATAGCTTCGCAAATCAGGCAATTCGCTAAAACAATCGTAAAAAAAGACGTTTCTTTATTAGAAATCGCAGAAAAAATCGAAGCAAAAATAATTGAACTCAAAGGCAAACCGGCATTTCCAGTAAATACTTCAATAAACGAAATTGCTGCGCATTACACTCCTTCTCACGACGATGAAACAAAAGCGTCAGGTTTATTAAAAATAGACTTCGGCGTTCATGTTGATGGTTTCGTCGCAGACACGGCAATGTCATTCGACTTAGAAAATTCTGAAGAAAACAAAAAATTAATTGAAGCAAGCCAAGAAGCCTTAAATAAAATCCTAAAAAAAATAAAACCAAAAATCACAACTTCTGAAATCGGGAAAACAATCCAGGAAACAATTGAGTCAAAAGGATTTATTCCAATAATTAATTTATCTGGACACTCTATTGAAAAATACGAATTACATTCAGGCATTACGATTCCAAATGTAATTGATTCAAAAAATATTGAACTAGAAGAAGGCCTTTACGCGATTGAACCATTCGCAACTCTTTCATCAGCAGGCGGAAAAGTCAACGACGGCAAACCATCTGGAATTTATTCATTCATTCAAAGAAAACCAGTCCGCTCTCCTAACGCAAGAAAAATCCTTGACTTCATAGAAAAAGAATATTCAACCTTGCCCTTTTGCTCTCGCTGGATTATAAAAAGATTTGGCGCAGCTTCAATCCTCGCTCTACGTGAATTAGAAAACTCTGGCTCATTGCATCAATTCAATCAATTAGTTGAATCAACAAAAAACAAAGTCTCGCAAGCTGAACATACAATTTTAATTGAAAAAGGAAATGTTATCGTGACGACAATTTGATAAATAACATTTTATTATTTTTCTATTAATCCTAACAATATCCAAATAAACCCCACAAACTTTAAATTTTTTTACATTAACAATCTTCTCAGCGAGAATCCTTGTCCGAAGGCAGGATTCGAGCAACATCAATCCGCACGAAGTGCGCTATCTTTAAGAAATCACGACGCTGACAATGATTTAACTTCTTGGAGGCAATACACTTTCAACTTTAACTAATTCACTATATTTTTCATCAAAACCCATTTTTTCTCCAATATCTTGTTTAAGCTCTCTTAAACAAACATATGAATATCCATGACTATCACTTTGCCTATTTAATCCATTATTATGAAATTGTATTCCTCTTATTCTATTCCTTTCATCTAATAAATTTATAACTTCCATCTTACCCCAAATAACTCCCGCCAATTGGCACAACTGTCTTCGCTGATTTCAAATAATTTTCCTCAATCTTTTTATAAACTTCAATTGAACTCTTGCTGACACTCGGCTTAACTTTATCTAACGCCAACTCAAAATGCTTTTTCTTAACTTCAACAGCATTAATATCTTCTCTCAATGCTAACATGCCTGCTTCCCTGACTAAACTTTCCAAATCTGCTCCTGTATAACCAACAGTTCTCTTTGCCAAATCTTTTAATTTAATATCATTCGTAAGAGCCATATTCTTAGTATGAACATTCAAAATATTTAATCTTCCTTCTTCTGTAGGTGCATTCACTAATAAAATCCTGTCAAATCTTCCAGGCCTTAACAAAGCAGTGTCCAGCATATCCGGCCTATTCGTCGCTGCAATAACTAAAACATCATTCAAATCTTCCAAACCATCCATTTCAGCAAGAATCTGATTCAATACTCTCTCTGTAACTTTATTACCATGATCTTCTCCTCTCTTACCCGCAAGAGCATCAACTTCGTCAAAGAAAACAATGCATGGCGCAACTTGACGAGCTCTCTCAAAAATCTTTCGAACACCCTCTTCAGATTTTCCAACCCACATGCTCAACAAAGAAGGTCCTTTAACTTGAATAAAATTCGCTTCAGATTCTTTTGCAACAGCTTTAGCTAAAAGTGTTTTTCCAGTCCCAGGCGGACCATAAAGCAAAATCCCGCGCGAAGGACGAATTCCTATTCTCTTAAATGAATCAGGATATTTAATCGGCCATTCAACAGCCTCGATTAATTCCCGTTTAACATCTTCTAAACCCCCAACATCTTTCCAGGAAACATTCGGCGTTTCAACAAGAACTTCTCTCATTGCACTTGGCCTGACAACTTTCAACGCGCTGGTAAAATCCTCTTCTTTAACAATCAACTTTTCTAAAACTTCCGGAGGAATTTGCTCATCCTTATCTAATTCCATCTTAGGTAAAAATTTCCTCAAAACAACCATAGCCGCTTCCTTAGTTAAAGATTCTAAATCAGCGCCGACAAAACCATGAGTTATCGAAGCTAAATCAATAATATTTACATCTTTATGAAGGGGCATTCCTCTCGTATGAATTTTTAAAATTTGTTCTCTTCCTTTTTTTCCAGGAACACTAATTTCAATTTCTCTGTCAAATCTTCCCGGACGCCTTAAAGCAGGATCAAGTGCATTAATTCTATTAGTAGCGCCAATAACAATAACCTTGCCACGAGTTTTCAAACCATCCATCATCGTCAACATTTGCGAAACAACTCTTCGTTCAACTTCTCCCATTACTTCTTCTCTCTTCGGAGCAATAGCGTCGATTTCATCAATAAAAATAATCGTGGGCGCATTTTTCTCAGCCTCTTCAAAAATATCTCTAATTTTCTTTTCAGATTCGCCGTAAAACTTGCTCATAATTTCAGGTCCATTTAACAAAATAAAATTCGCATCACTTTCAGAAGCGACTGCCTTCGCCAATAAAGTCTTGCCAGCTCCGGGAGGTCCGTAAAGCAAAACACCTTTCGGAGGCTCAACTCCAAGCTTCTCAAAAATTTCAGGATGCTTCAAAGGAATCTCAACCATCTCACGAAGTTTCTTAATCTCATCTTCCAATCCGCCAATATCTTCATAAGTTATCTCAGGAATTTTATCATCAGAAACATCAACAGCTTTCGGATTCAAAACAACTTCAGTATTTTCTGTAATCAAACAAGGTTGATTTGGATTTGTTGAAACAACCATAAATCTAAGTTGCGCGACTCCTCCCCCTAATTGTCCAAAACCCATGTCGCCGAAAACATCACTTAAATTTCCAAAAATATCATTCAAATCTCCAAGTTCTTCTGACATCAAATCTCTTCGTCTCTTAACCCCTCCAAGAACAACAACATCTCCTTTGAGAACAGACCGTCCTAACAAACCATTTCTTAAACCATCCGGGTCACCTTGAACCATAATGCCTTTTTGCGCAGGCGCGATTACAACTTTCTTTGCTTCTTTAACAGTTACTTTGCTTATTATTACATTATCTCCAATTCCTGTTCTTGCGTTTCTTCTTAAAATACCGTCGATACGAACAATTCCTTCTCCAATATCCGCAGGATAAGCCCTGTCAACAATTGCAACAGTCTCGCGATTTCCTTTAATAGAAATAACATCCCCGCGTTTAACATTTAATCCCCGCATAATTTCAGAATCTAATCTCGCGATGCCTTTGTAAGCATCGTCCTGTAGCGCCTCAACAACTTTCAACTTTACTGGTTTTACATTGTCCGCCATTTTACTTTTCTCTTTGCACTCCAAAATTTAAACTTAATCTTCCAACATCTTCAAAACATAATCTAACTATGTCATCAAAATGTTTCAGCACTTTCTCTTGTTCTCTCATAAACAATACAACTTCTTTAGGAATCGAAACCGCATAACTGTTGCCAACAAGCCGCATCTTAACTCTGAATTCTTTGTTTTTAAGGTTTACGAATTTGTTGTACTCTGCTTCATCACGAGGATGAATTATTTTTTCATTACATTTTGGACAAACTTTAGTTCTCAAAACAAATCCATTTTTAAGCATTTGATCATCTTTCATTTCTTTGTCGCATTTCTTACAAAGAATTTTATTATGAAATATATCGTTTGCCATTTTTTATTTTTTGTAAACTCTCACTTTTTATTTTTTATTAACCATGACGCTGTGTAATTAAACACAGCGAGGAAAGGAGGTTAAGCATACAACAAGTGTATACTTCACGTATACATAAAGAATTAGATACTTTATAAATATTTTGGTGATGAAAAATATAAAATGACGCAAATTTCTTCTTCAATTCTTTTATGTTTCCGCGCGATTGTTCACTAAGGTAAAAAATAAATTATATTAAAAATCAATCTTCACTATCAATCATCGCAAGAATTCTTCTAACATCACCAGATACATAACTCAAAACTTCAGAATCAGACACGCGCGGATTTTTCTCTTTAAACTTTAAAGCATGCGACGCGCCGGCAATCACCGCCATCTTAAGTTGTTCCTCATTTTTCATATAAGAAATAAAAAACACACCTATTTAAGGATTTTTGTCAAAAAGTGATATAATTTAAGGGCTTAGATAGAACATACATATCAATCTATATATCATAATCCCATTTAGTATATTTCAAAGTTTTCGCGTTAACAATTTTTCTAGAATTCAATCTCGCGAATGAAATGAGCAATCTATTTTAAAGAATGAGAATAGATGTTGAATTTGATTAATCTAAATAAAACATAATTATTTTTTGGCCCTTCTTAGAACTTCATAATTTCTTATATTTGATGAAACCATTACCTGTTTCTTAGGATTTGTAATACAATGGTTACGTAAATTTACATAAAATGTATTATGCACGCTACTTGGAGAATACATAAAACAAGCTTCATCAGAATCATCTATTTCTGAGAAATAACCTGCAACCTCAAAATTTCTTAGTCCATGATCAGCTGTACCAACTAATCTTATTAAATCTCCTTGCTGTACATCTTCTCTTAAACATACTAACGATTTTAATTTACTCATTTTCAATTTTCTTCAGAATTAAGTGTCTGAGGCACTACACCTCATTAAAGTTTATGAGTTTTATTATTTAAAAATCTTTCCTTTTCATTTTAAGAAATTAAGGTAACAATACAACAAAACCCTGTATAGCCCACAGACATATGTCGTATTTTACTTTATGTGTAAATTTGTTGCTGACGCAAGATTAATTGCTTCGAGCCTTGCTTCGCTTAGGTTCTCCGCTAAGAAATTGTTAATCCAGGAATTTCGAGATATTTTGTTATTAGATTTTCTCGACGGAAAATCCTGCTGAAAGCGGATTTGGAGTTACAATTAATTTTCGAACGAAGTGAAAAGTAATTTTCGGTTGCCCTTCGACATATGTCGTTAGGCCGCACACAATACAACAAACCCACAAACTTAAAAACACTCTCTCCTTTTTCATCTAATGAAATCAAAAATATCTAATGCACCAAATACACCAACTAATCTCTGGAAAAGATTCTGGTATTATTTCTGGAAAGACGACACAATTTGGGGATGGATATTCTCATTCGCAGTAATAATCATTTTAATAAAATTCGTTTTCTTTCCATTCCTAAATTTCGCAACAGGAACAGCGCTTCCATTAGCAATTGTAGAAAGTTGCTCAATGTACCACGAAGGAGATTTATTTTCAAACCCAAACAAATGGTACGACGCACACGAATCAAAATATGAACAATTTGATATAAGTAAGGAACAATTTTCAGAATTCAAATTCAACAAAGGATTCAACAAAGGCGATATATTATTTGTTTTTGGAACAAAACCAGAAAAACTCAAAGTCGGCGACACAATAATTTTCCAAGCAAGTCAAACTACTCCTGTAATCCATAGAATAATTGAAATAAAAGAAGAAGATGGAGAAAGAATTTTCTCAACAATGGGCGACAATAACAACGGTCAGCTGCCATTCGAAAAAAACATTAAGGAAGAACAAATTATTGGCAGGGCATCACTAAGATTAATCCCTTATTTAGGCTGGGGAAAATTAATTTTCTTTGAATTCACAAAACCAAAAGAACAAAGAGGATTTTGTAAGGGGAATTAAAAAATAGTTTTTGATTTTTAGCTATCTTTTTGGGGTGGATGTGGGGCTGGGTGGTGGGTGGGTTCAAGTCAAAGACTTGAATAGTAGGATTATAATTAAAAATCAAAAACGTCAAAAAATAAACAACAAAATCCGTAGGATTCTGCGACGGTAATTAATAATCATTCAATCTCCAATTGTTATTGTTTTATATTAACCTCACTACGAAAGAATTTTCTGCATTATCTTTCCATTCAGCGGAGAGCCTTGACAAAGTCTGGCTCGAAGCCATCAATAATTGAGCGCGAGCGATTTCGCGAAGGCGAATCATTTATTATAATACCGAGCGGGGTCGCGAGTTAGGCGAAACTATTCCCCCACTAAAAAATAACAACAAATAAAAGAAAACTTTTTAAACCAACTAATTAAACCCATTAAATGGAATTTTGTCCAAAATGTGGTGCAATCCTTATTGAAAAACGAAAAAACGCTGGTTGCCCACGATGTAATTATTCTGCAAAAGGAAAGATAAAAATAAAATCTTCTGAAAAAATAATCCCATCACTAAATAAAAAACCACTTTCAGTTGTAAAAGAAAAAGATATCGAAATTCTTCCAAAGGTCCATGAAAAATGCAAGAAATGCTCACACCCAGAATCATTTTTTTGGACAGTTCAAACACGTTCAGGCGACGAAGCTGAAACAAAATTCTTCAAATGTGTAAAATGTTCGCATACGTGGCGAGAATATAGGTAATCAGTAAAGTTTAAAATAAAATAAGATTACCTGTGTTCGAGTAAAGAATATCGATAGTCTTTTAATTAACAATTTCTTTAACCAATCATGAAAGGAGCAACAATACCAGTCATGAAAGAAAGAACAATGTTCGCGCAAGAATTTCTTAAACATAGAAAAAAAGTTGCATCTCCCACACCAACTTCAGATTCAAGTGCAATAAAAATTTGCAGCTTTGTACCTTATTCTCCTGATAATAAAATTGTAGAATATGGCCCAGGCACAGGTGCAATTACAAAATATCTTATAAATAAATTGGGCAATGAATCCCAATTAGTTTTAATTGAAGAAAATAGAAGATTTTGTAATACACTTGAAAATAGATTTGGGAACGATCCAAAAATATCTATATTTAATAAACCTGCAGAAAACGTCAAATCTATTTTAGAAAAATTAGCAATCTCGGAAATAGATTATATTGTTTCAGGAATTCCATTCACATTTCTTTCTCCGGAACAAATAGACGTAATTCTTCAAACATCTAGAGATTTTCTCGCAAGTGATGGACAATTTATTGCATATCAAATTAAAGATTCTATAATGACGCATTTAGAAAGATATTTCAGAAATGTGGAATCAGAAAAAATCCATCATTCTCCATTAACAATTTATCGGGCTTGGAATTAATTACATTCATACAATCTTTCAACAAGGTCCAATGAGATTAAGAAAAGATACGGCTTTTAAGGTTTTCGAATTTGTTAAGTCAACTTACAAATTTAACATTTGCATTCGCAAGCTCATGGATAAATAACTCAAATCAGACTTTGTCAGAATTTTCGTCTTAAAATTGTTTTTACGAAGAAATCCAAGCCGAGCGATTTCACGAAGGTGAATTGTTTATTATGATACCGAGTGGAATTGCAAGCCAAAGTGGGATTTCTGAGCAATTATTCTCGCGAATGAATGAGCGAGCAAATTTTTATAATGTGAATACTTAAGATGTTTACTTAAAAGAACTTAATTTCCTTGAACTTCTAATCTCTTTAAACCAACTACAGGAAATGAATTTGCAAACCTCTTCGCATCATCATGATAACTAAAATAAATTTCAAGTGCATCTCGTTTTCTTTCATAAAAAAATGGATTTATGTATCGTCTGCCATGACTTGAATCTCCTGCTTGAAAATAAACACCAAAAGAATCTTTCTTTCTATCAGTCAATGTTCCTCTTTCAAGTAAAATATGCAAAGGTGTTTCGTCTCCTTCGACATAAGATTTTAATCTAAACACTTGCCAATCCGCACCGCTTAAATCTCTTTCTGGAAGATTATAATTTCCTACGCATCTCACTAAACCTCTAACACCCATTTTAGAAGCATAAATTTTTGCATCTTCTTCTCTAACAAAGAATAACTCTTCCCCATTCAAAACAGGATTCAATACAAAATCAGGAAAAACTGCTGAGTAAATTTCGTAATTTCCGTTTTCCTCTTCGCTAAGCAAACCCGATTCAACAACTTTTTTCACAACTCTGTTAGCAGTCTTAGGAAATCTTCTTTTATGAGATAAAGATTTCACTAATTCAGGAACACTCAATCTTTGAAAAAAGCCAGCTCTTGGAGAAGTCCACGCCACAACTTTCAATTCACATTGAGATAATTCTTCTTTAATATTCATATCGGCACTTAACAAAATTAATTTTTAAAGATTATTATACTGCAATAAAAATTGGTTCTTCGAAATCCAACATTTTTTAAATCCATTAATTCTTTGTTTTCTAAGGCTCCGTAGCTCAGCCTGGTCAGAGCACTAGACTCTTAATCTAGGTGTCGAGGGTTCAAATCCCTCCGGAGCCATTTATGGAATCGTAGATTCCATTTTTCGGATTTTAAGTCACTAAATTCAGCATGTTTTAAAGTCGAGGGCGAGCGATTTCACGTTTGGGTTCTTCGGTATTCAAACAAACGGGGTGGAGTGGGGTCGCGAGCAAAATCCCTCCGGGGCCATAAATTTATTTGAGTTGAACCCTTGGGTTTCGTTCGCTTCCGGTTTCAATCGCGGACGAGCGAGGATTTATATCCGACGCCAAATCCCTCCGGGGCCATAATTATTAAATTATCCAATATCCCTCTTTTCGGAACAAAACTTATCAAGAATTCTTCGCATTAACTTTATTTAGTGAATAAATTCAAACGAAGCAAAATCTCTGGGCCAATCAATAACTTCGCGAAGCGAAGCAATTAAAAAACAAAAAAAAGATACCACTCTCTCTTTGAATCGTTTCAGGGGCAGTATTCAGAAGTTCGCTTACTTAATCAGCTTTTGAATTTCTTCAATTGACTCAGCAACTTCATTACCTTTCTTAGTCAGTTGTATTAATTTAATTCGCCCCTTTTTTTGAAAAACAACTAACCCTAACTCTTCTAACGTCTGCAAAATTTTCACAGCATGGCTATAAGTACAATCAACTTCTTTAGCCAAAATACTACCGTACCTCATTCTTGTATTTTTCTTCAAAGATACCAGCATCAAAGCCGGCTTCCTTCGAAAAAAGATATCAAAATTGTCTTTCATTTTAAAATTTAGATCCATTTTGGTTATTTTTCAATGTATATATTCAGACAGTGTGTTCCTTTTAAATGTTTCGCAACAATGGTGTTCATATAAGAGTTACTACTGCCCGAGGTGAAAATTTGAAAAAAATTGTTGCAAACTCGCAAGAATTAATAACTAATATCAAATTTTATCCTCATTAAATATTAAAAAGTTTTTTCACATTAACAATCTCTCCTGTGAAAAATTCAAGCCAAGCGATTTCACAAGTGCCGCCTCAAAACTTTGTTCAAGTGAGATCGCGAAAAGATTTCTGAGCCGTATATAACTTCGCGAAGCTAAGAAATCAATATTTCCGATGAATTTTAGTCATTTTCAAGAGAGAAAGATTAGCTGCTCATTACATTCGCAGATTTTTGTTAATAATTAATATAATTCGACGACGTTAAGCGAGCGTTTACGTTTTGACAATTTAAATATTAATAACAAAACGTGGACGTGAGTAGAGGAGTGAACTTTACTCTTCAGGTTCAAAAATAAACAAAGCTAATAAATGTTAGGTTCAGATAATTTTTTTTAAGTATCTGGGATACTAACAATTCCAAAACCTTTATCAACCATCATCTATCTCTTTCTTCATGACAACAAAATTCCTCGCAATCTCGGACATCCACGGCGACACATCTTTAATTAAACGTCTCGCAGAAAAAGCAGAAAATGAAAAAATCGACATTGTCATCTTAGCAGGAGATTTGACTTGGATGGAAAGATCAATTGAAAATTTGGTTGGCCCATTCATAAAAAACAAAAACAGAAAAGTTTTACTCTTGCACGGAAACCACGAATCAATTGCAACAATAAACTTTCTTAGTGAAATGTACCCTGACACAAAAAACATGCACGCTTATTCAATCAAACACAACAACATCGGAATTTTTGGAGTCGGTGGCGCTGATCTCGGAAAAGAACCAATGTCAGAAAAAAACTTCGCAGACGCATTAGAAAAAGCCCACGCATACTTAAAAAATGTTGAAAAAAAAATTTTAATAAGCCACATGCATCCATCAAACACCAATTCAGAATTCTCTGGCTTTCCCGGAAGCACATCGATTCGCGACGCAATTGAACGTTTCCAACCAGACATTGCAATTTGCGGACACATCCACGAAGCGTCAGGCATCGAAGAAACAATCGGCAAAACACGAGTCATAAATGTATCTAGAAAAGAAGTTGTTTTTGAAATTTAAGCTTCAACTGGCACTGCTTCAGGTTCAATAACAAGTCTTTCTAATTTTTTAAGTCTAGCACTAAGAGCATCATGAATTTCTTTAGCATAAGTAACTTGTGAATCAGAATATTTTTTTAATTCAGCAAGTATAAGATCTGGATTTAATTCATGTTGTGGGGGTCTTTCAAAAAGCATATCATGCCTCATTCTTAATTCTGGTTTTAAGTCAGTTAAAAGAGGACTACCTTCTTTAATATTAACAACACTTACAGCTTCTAATAAACGAGTAGCATTTTTAATAACTTCAGCATAAGCTCTCCAAACCCCTTGTCTCTCCTCTATAAAATCATAATAATTCATTAAAAAGACCAGATAAGAGTATATATAAAGATTATGATGATGAAACATTTATTTTT
>Ga0209210_1000688_pt1 | contig 33445 bp, 28 predicted proteins | sample RifGroA1_FD_183991 | JGI IMG/M metagenome (GOLD analysis project Ga0209210, IMG submission 183991) | Contaminated groundwater microbial communities from Rifle, Colorado, USA - Rifle Groundwater A1 (SPAdes) (version 2) | ecosystem: Environmental > Aquatic > Deep subsurface > Groundwater >...
TTTTCCCAGAGTCCCTGCTGTATTTTTTCCCGTTCTTCGACCGAAAAATGAAGATATTTCATACACTTCGTATTTTACCGAAGTGTTGCACTTACTTGTTGAGCCCAAGAATGACTAAAAGTGAGCCTAAAAACCAACAAAAAATGCCTTATTTGGCGCACAATTTTAGCTTTCTCTTTATGATTGCGTAAGTTTTTACTTCCCGAGAAGCTCTCGGGGGCGTCGTGAGATTGGTATCCGAAGGATTCACGGCGCCGACCTGCCCGCCGTACAAGACTTTGGCAGGCGGGGAGGCAGCGGGCACGCGCCGCAGGAGCGCGTGAACCGCGGTTCTCGGGAAGTGAAAACTGAAGCTTGTCGGGCCAGGCGGAATCGAACCGCCGACATACCCACCCCAAGGGTACGTATTACCACTATACTATAGCCCGATTATGGAATGACGGGAATTGGGGTATATCCCGACGTTTTCAGCTGCCGACGCTCTGGTCGGAGAGCCGACTGACTGCGTCGGCTTTGGGACTCCGACTTTATCATTATAATCTTATTTTGATGCGTCGGAGCTACAGCCCACCTATGCGTGAAGCTTCGGCGGGCAAGCCCGTATTGCTAGGCCGCTGCGGCGGCAGTGGTCTTTCTTGTCCGAGGCGCCTTGTTGGCGCTTCTTATGCAGGAAGCGCACACGAGCTTCCGGATGCCATCAACTTTGGCCTGCCCACCAGTAGCCCGAGCAGTAAGCGACGGCAGGCGGGTCCATTGGAGGTTGGGATATTTTCTGGATTGGGACACGGGATTGTAGTGGCCGCGAAGAAGCCGGCGTTTTCCGCGGATAATTGAGCCTTTCCCGCAATTTGTGCATGCTCTCATAGTAGGGCTATGGTAACAAAAAACGGATCGTTTTGCAATCCGCTTCTTGTTTTCTCTGCCTATCCGAGATTTACCTTGATCTTCTTATTCTTCTGGCGGTTCAGCTTTGGGAGGTGTACCGTAAGGATGCCGTTCTTGAAGCTTGCATACGCCGCATCGGCATCCACTTCTTGAGGAAGGATGACCGAGCGCGAAAACTTTCCCCAATAGCATTCCTGATAAAAATAATTCTCTTCTTTGACTTCCGCTTCCCGGTGGCGCCGTCCTTTCACGGTGATGGAGTCGGACGTTACGTTGATATCCAGATCGTCCGGTTCCACTCCCGCGACCGCCGACTCCACAATGATCTCCGTCGGTGTCTGATAGACGTCTATTGTAAGCTGTCCTTCGGGGCCGTCGTCTTCGTCTTTTGGTGCCGGCTTGCCCTCCGAAGTTTTGCTCAAAATTTGGGAGGGCTTGCTCCTTGGCGCGCTCGTGCTTATTTTTGGCGCCGCGGCAGATCCGGCTTTTGCAAGCTCGATTTTTACGACTTGAGCCTCTTCGCCGCCTTCTTCAAAGAATTTTTCCTCGTTCATTTCCATGGCATATAGTATATCACGTTACACATTTTTACGCTTCAATTTTTCGAAATCACCGATGATGAAAAACCCCGCGACAACGAGAAGGAGCACTGGCAGGATCATTCTTCCGTATTCCAGTATGAGGTAGTTGAAAAGCGCGTGCAATCCGGTTGCGACGGCAATGCCGATGAGGATAAGCCTTGATTCTCCGAAATCCCGTATGCTCAATGCCCAATAGTAGCCGACCGCCGCAGAGGCGAGCGTATGGAGTAAAGTTGCTCCGATAAAGCGGAGGGCGATGATCTCCAATGGGTCTGTGGTAAATCCGCCATGGCTTGCGTCAAGTCCGATCGCGCCGATATTTTCGACCGTCGCGAACCCGAGCGACGCGACGACCGCGTAGATCATAGCGTCAACCGGTTCGTTGAATGCCGGGTTTTTGTGGACGCTCACGAATGCGCCCATAAATTTTGCCACCTCTTCGATAAGCGAAAAAACGATTATGATCGTAAGGGAGAGGGGGATCGCCGAACTGGTCTCCTCAAAACAGTTTTGAAAATTGCGGACAAGAGAGCAATCCGCGAGAAGTTCGACCAAGAGGGCAAGAAAAGCAAAAAGTCCTCCAATAAGGAAAGTTTTTATGAGGAGTTTTTTTGGCTCCGGGTGCAGATCTTCTTGAAGGTAAAAAAAGAGCCAGACGATACCCGGCAAGATGCCAAAAACGATAGCGAACCAGTTCATTCTTTTGGAGTTTCTTTAATGGTAGCGCATCTCGCGTGCGCCGTATCTACCACTTTTCCACAAGGAGGAGCTTTGTGCGCTTGCCCTCATTTGTTTCTTTAGAAATTAAGGAGGGGGGAAGTTTTTGATAGATCTCTTCGGTTATGAACGGCATAAACGGGTGGAGCATCTTGAGGGATTCGCGAAGGATCGTTTCGAGCCCGGAGTATGCCGCCGCTTTTTCTTCCGGAGTTCCGTTTTGGAGGCGTAGCTTCGTTTCCTCTATTATTTTATCGGCGAACGTGTGCCAGAAGTAGTGGTATGCCTTTTCCGCCGCGAGGTGGAATTCAAATTTTTCTATGTGTTTTGCGACGGCCGCTTTCATTTTTTTCGCCCCCGCGATGTTTTTCTTGTCCTTGGTAGAGAGTTTTGCGGGTTTACCCTCCCAAGTTTTGCCTAAAATTTGGGAGGGTGAATTCATGAGCACGAACCTACTTGCATTCCAGATCTTGGTCGCAAAATTCCGATAGCCGCGGATCTTGTCTTCGGATATCACGATGTCGTTTCCAGGAGTATTTCCGACCACGAGTGCCATTCGGAGGGCATCCACGCCGTACATTTCTGCAACGCCAAGCGGGTCAACCACATTTCCCTTGGACTTAGACATCTTCTGGCGGTCTTTGTCGCGCACCAGACCGTGGAGATATACGTTTTTGAATGGAACTTTGCCGGTGCGGTAGAGGCCGAGCATTATCATCCGCGCCACCCAAAAGAAGAGAATATCGTAGCCGGTTTCCATTACATCGGTAGGGTAAAATTCCTCAAAATCACTTTTCTGCCTGGAATTTGGTGCTTGAGATTTGGAGCTTGCGTGACTCATAAGAGTCGCGTAGGGCCACTGGCCCGATGAGAACCACGTATCGAAAACGTCGGGGTCTTGGGTCCATCCCTCGCCGGAAGGAGGAGCTATACCGACATATACCTCTTGAGTTTTTTCATTGATGTCTTGGAGTTCAAATGCCCAGATGCCGTATTTTTTTATACGTTCCTTAAAGACAGGGCGGCTTTCCCACCAGTTACGATATTCATTCGGATGATAGGGGTGAATTTCATTTACATCAAATCTTAATAGTAACTTGTCAATTGTTTGAAAATGGTGAATAGAAACTATTTCTTTTGTAATAACTTCACTGGACAAAACACGCTCCGTTCCTTCTTCGACAAGCGAAAAGTTAATTACATCTCCTATTTTGAAATTTCGCCAGTCCTTTTCTGCTCCATCGGGTTTTCCGGCGCGGGTTTCAACTCGTTTCTTCCCATTCTTTAGCGCTTCAAAGATTTTTTCTCCGTCGTAAGTTTTCAAGTCCCATATTTTGGTTTTTTGTTTATTTCTAAACCACGCCGGAATCCGGATGCCCCAGACGATCTGCCGCGAGATGTTCCAGTCGCGGATATTTTTGAGCCAGTGCATGTAAACCTTTTCGGTTCTTTTGGGATATATCTTTATTTTCCCGCTCTTTACTGCATCAACTCCAAGATCGCGAAGCGACTTTCCTGATTTTTGATTTTTGATTTTTGATTTTTGATTTCGCAATGGCTTCGTCATTGCGATGAACCACTGCGGCTTGGGGAGCGGTTCAAGCGTATTTCCGCACTTGTAGCAAGTGGCGACTTGGTGATTGTAGTTTTGATCAACTTTCTCCAAAATGCCCAGTTCCTTCATCCGTTCGGCGACTTTTTCGCGAGCTTCGGGAACTTTGAGTCCCTTGAATTCGCCAACCTCGCCGGTCAAGCGGCCGGACTCATCTATGATAATTTTCGGCCCGGGGATTTCGCTCTTGTGTCTCTGCCAAATTTCGAAGTCCAGGGGATCATGCGCAGGGGTTACTTTCACAACGCCGGTGCCGAATTTCGGGTCGATCGCATCGTCCGCGATTACTTTGAATTTCAATGGTCCCAAAACGCCCTGCGCCTCGATTTCTTTTCCGATATATTTTTGATACCGCTTGTCTTTCGGATTCACCGCAAGCGCGGTATCGCCGAATTTTGTTTCGGGCCGGACGGTGGCAAGTGTGAGCGGCCCATATTTGATGTAATAGAGGGGATCTTCGCGTTCGACGTATTTTACCTCCAGGTCCGAGAGCGCGGTTTTGTGCTTGGGGCACCAGTTCACGACTTTCAGATCCCGGTATACCAAGCCGTCTTTGTAAAGCTGTTCGAACGTTTCGTAGACGGTTTTTATGATATCCGGATCAAGTGTGAATTTCTCGCGCGACCAGTCGCAGGAAGCGCCGAGCTTGCGGAGCTGGTTTTCCATCACTTTTTTATTTTTCTGCGTGAATTCCCAGATCTCTTCCCAGAGCTCTTCGCGGTTCATAGTGAAGCGGCTCCGACGACCTTCGGTGTCGGAGCTCCGACCGTGCAACGCGTCGGAGTTTCGCCCCTCTTTGTCTAGTTTTTTATCGAAGACCACTTGCGTTTCGAATCCGGCGTGGTCCGCGCCGGGGAGCCAAAGCGTTCTCTTCCCGCGCATACGCGCAAAGCGCACCATAATATCCTCGAGCGTTATTCCCACCGCATGCCCGATGTGGAGCGAGCCGTTTGCGTTTGGGGGAGGCATAATGATAGCAAATGGCTTATGGCCGATGGCGGAGGGTTTTTTGTTCTGGTTTTTTTTATTTGCTTTATGCCATTTGCTATATGCCTTTTCGAGCCTGTCTGGATCGAAAAACCCCGACTCTTCCCAGAGGCGGTATATTTTTTCTTCGGTCTTGAGATGGTCGTAGCGTGGTTCCAACTGTTCCGGCATTACTATTTATTTTACCTTAAGTTGTGCGTTTTATGCGAACTTTTTTCATCACCAAGAATTAATCCCTTGCGGGGTTGTTTTTTTGCCTTGTGGTGATATTATGCATAAGCAGTGGAACGTGGGGTGGCTGTTCTGCGAAGGGGACAGCGCCTCCGGTCCCTCATCAGAGGGCGTCTCTGGGCACTCGAGCCGTGCCTGGAGACGCCCAGTATTTTTAAAAGAGTGGTTATTTGAATAAAAAGATGAAGATTTTTGTAAAAGCGAAACCGAGCGCGAAGGAAGAGCACGTGGAAAAAGTTTCCGATGCCGAATTTATTGTTTCGGTAAAAGAGCCTCCGGTTCGGGGCGCCGCGAATGCCGCGATCATCCGCGCACTCGCGGAATATTTTCAAAAACCAGTTTCAAGCGTTCGGATCGTTTTGGGGCATACTGCCCGAAGAAAGATTATTGAAGTTCTTTCTTAGCCAAGCTCTGCTTCTATATTTTCTTAAATCTTAAGTCTTAAATCCTAATTCTTAATTCTACCCGGCGAGAGCAGCCCTTGTTTCTTCCACGTCCTTCGCGATTTGCGCGCCGAGCGCGCGGTTATCGGGGAACGAGCGGATGTCCCGGAGATACTGGCCAAGGAAGAGTGTTATCTCTCGCGGGGGAGAGTGAATTTCCGTGTCCAGTACATACGCCTCAAGAGACGATTCTTTTTGTCCGAAAACCGGGATCGGCCCGTAGTGAATTGCCGCCATGTGTTTTTTCCCGTCTATTTCCACCCAGCCCGCGTAGATCCCGTATTGGTGGCTGAAGGGCCTTGGGATCTTTAGATTCAAGGTGGGGAATCCGATCTCTTTTCCCTTGCCCCGCCCCGCGATCACGGTTGCGACATAGCGATACTCGGCGGCGCCATTCAGTTTTGCGACCCGGTATGCCGCGAAGAGAAGCACTGCCGCGGCGATATACTGGCTTGGAGCAAGAAGGGTTTTATAAAGAAAAATATCGATGATCACGGCCACGAGAGGGAACACAAGCTCCAAGATGGTGGCGACTTTTGTCTGTGTCCGCTTGAGCCCTTGGTAGTAGATCCAAAGCGCCACCATGCCGGTTGAAAGGGCGATGACGACAAGGCGACCGAGTTGGCTTGCGTCAAGAGCGGGGAAGCTTGGCGTGCCCGAGAGAATAAAAAGAAGCGGCAACGAGAGAAGGGTGGTGATAAAAAAGCGAAGTCCGGTAATGTACGTTCCGGAGTGCTTGAGGAGCGAATAGCGTGAGAATGCGGTTGAGGACCCCCATGCGAATGCGGCGCCAAAGGCAAAGAGTGCCGCGCCGATAGTACCCGCGCCCGTTTCGAAGTTCACAATTCCGTTTTTAAACGTCACAAAATACGCGGCGATAAGCGCCACGCCGGCCCAGAGGAGGTACCGAGAAGAAAGTTTTTCTTTGAGGAACAGTTTCCCGGTGCCTATTGCGAATATCGGCTGGAGCTTTTGGAGAAGGAATACCACCGAGAATGAAATGAAATTCACTTTCGCGAGCGCGGTGGTAAACCATAATGTTCCCAAAACGCCGCTTAAGAGCGATACCCATACGATGGCGCCCCATTCGGATTTTCGGAGCCGTTCACCTTTTGCCTTGCGAAAGAAGAACGGCGCGATGAGCAATGCGCCGAACAAGTGTTCATAGAAAACAATTGCGATCGGGGGAAGAGAAAATAAACTTCGGCGAATTATGCCGTCAACCGCCCAGAGGAGCGCGGCTATTACTATCAATCCGGGGCCGCCGAAGAGCGTTCTTTTCATAGTGAAGTTTTTTTAGTGTAGCACGGAAGCTGTTCCGTCGTAAGTATTTGCTATACTGGATATATGAATAAAAAAAGGGGGTTTACGCCGATCGAGGTGGTCGTAGTGGTCGTAGCGATTCTCGTGGGGTTTGGCGTGGGGGTGTATTATGCCCGAAGGCCGTCCCTTCCCGACGCCTCACTTCAAGGGCAGGCCTGTTCTGGGGTTGCCGTTCCTACGTGTGTGTTGTCATTGAAGCCGGAGTGTAAAGATGGGAAGTGGACTTGTACATCTCCCACCGGAACCGGAGGAACGCAAGCCGGCAAAACAACAACAGGAGGAAGCGGCGCTGGAACGAACCCCTCGCCGACGGTTCCAAAACAATCCTCAACGACGCTGACTCTCACGCTTCGGGCGCAGAATAATTCGAACGAGAAAGGCACTGTTAAGATTACCTATATGAGCGACCGGCTTCTCCGCGTGAAGATCTCCGTAACGGGAGGAGCGCCGGGTGTTATACAGCCGGCGAATATTCGCAGTGGCGCGTGTTCGGCGCCAGGAAGCATGCTCTACATTTTAAATCCCGTTTTGAGCGGGAATTCGGAGACAGACCTTCCTGTCGCGTTCGCCGATCTCAAGGCGCGAGCTCCTTACGCGGTGAATATCATTAAGTCATCCGTCGAATCCAACATCTTTGTTTCCTGCGGGGATACGACGAAGCCGTAAGTATTTGGCATATTGAATCTATGAATAAAAAACTTGGTTTCGCGCCGATTCTGGTAGTTTTGATAGTTGTTGCCGCTCTCGCCGCAGGAGTTGGCCTTTTGCAGTACACGAAGAACAGATCCGCAAGTATCTCTGGTGGAGATGCTGTTCTGTCAGGGAGTGGAGAATTATGTGTTTCTCTAGATGAGTCGGCGTGCTTATCTAATAATTTATGTACTGCCCACTATGAGCATCTCGAAGCGCCTCCGGGTGACGGGGAAGGTTTTATAAACGCAGAGATGTACCGTCGTTGCTCACCAAAGAGTGCCGCGCTTCCCACATGCCAGAAGGCTCTTTTCACTTATGTGAGGGAAAACAGGGAAACCAAAACAAAGGAAGAATGCATTGATCAGAAAGAAGCCATATTAACTTGGAAAACCTACCGCAACGAGCAGTATGGGTTTGAGTTCCAGTATCCGGCGAACAATGATTTTAATGAAAAGTCCGGATTAGATTGGCTCAATATTGCGCCGTTCATTTCTCTTACGGTGTATCCCGGCACAAGCATTTTAAGCTCAAAAGATTATCCATGGGAAATTATGGGAAAAGAATTGATCAGTCTACAAAAAAATTATGACGGGTATGCAGAGGACCTAAGCACCAAAAATCGAAGTCAATGTGATGGTATGGGTGATTGCGGCCAGTCTTTTTTCAATATATTGAAGAGAAAAGTTGCCGACATACCTGCAATAGATTACCGACAAAATAGCGTTGGTGGCGCAGATAGAAGTGTTATTTTCGAAAGACAAGGTATAGTTTTTCAGTTTTATCACGCAGCATGGTATCCGCTTCCCTTCGATGTGGATAAAATGAAGGAACATGCAGGCGAGTTTATTGGTTATCAAAGTTATCAAAATTTCGAGCAAATCCTCTTCACCTTCAAATTTATTAAGTAATTCAGATGTTCATGTCGCCTTTGGCGATTAATTTGTATTTCTTGCCCCGTAAATAATTAATATACCCCGCCACGGCGATCATCGCGGCGTTATCGGTGTTGAATTGGGGGTCGGGTGCCAGGAAGCGGGCATTCAGTTTTTCTGATTCTCGTTTTAATGCGGCGCGGAGTGCCTTATTTGCGGCAACGCCTCCGCAGAGGATCATGGACTTGGCGTTATATTCGCTTACGGCGCGCATGGTTTTTGCGACGAGTACATCAATTGCGGCTTTTTGGAATGACGCGGCTACGTTAGTAAGTAGTGAGTAGTTAGTAGGAAGTAGTTCATGATCTCGAGTGTAATAAAGTACTGCTGTCTTTAATCCCGAAAAACTGAAGTCGTAGTTTTTTTGATTAAGCATCGGGCGCGGAAATTCGATGGCATCCGCTCTGCCGCGTTTCGCAAGTTTTTCGATCTCCGGTCCGCCGGGGTAGGGAAGTCCCAAGATCCGCGCCACCTTATCGAATGCTTCGCCCACGGCATCGTCTCTTGTTTCGCCGAGTTTTTTACGTGTTTTGAGGTCTTTAAGCAAAAGGAGCGTTGTGTGGCCGCCGCTTACAATCAAGGCAATGGATGGAAATTTCAAGCTCCAAGAGCCAAATTTCAAACGTTTGGGTTTTGATGCTTGTGATTTGGAATTTACAGCTTTTTGTGCCAGCAAAAAGCTGTAGAGATGACCCTCCAAGTGATTTGCGCCGAGTACGGGCACATCAAGTTCTTCGCCGAGCTTTTTTGCAAATTCGATGCCTGCCCATAGGGCGGGCTCCAAGCCGGGGCCAACGGTAACGGCGATCATGTCGATAGGAGGTAGCGAGTAGTGAGTAGGAAGTAGGGAGTATTTTGTATTTCTGGACCCTAATTTTGATCTTTGATCTTTGATCTTTGATCTTGAACTTGCCAGTAATTGCTTCAAAAGGAGTGGCAAGTTCTTAATGTGTTCTCTTTTGGCCAAGTTCGGCACCACGCCGCCGAACGGGCGATGGATTTCGATCTGTGACGCAATGAGATTTTTTAGAACCTTAAAACGCGGCGCCTTGATCCCACCCGAAGCTTTTACGAGCGCAATTGCGGTTTCATCACAACTTGTTTCAATCGCTAAAATTTTCATGAACCGCTCAAGGGTAACGGTTTTTTGAGGATAAAAAAAGTGCCGTCAAGCGTCCCTCCTTCCTCATGGAAGCCGGAGATGCCTGGGAAAGCTCGCTCATGTTTTACGCTTCGTCCACTATCAGCCTTGTTTGATTCTCGGAATTCACTTCCAAGAATCCGGAGCTTACCGGAATATAATGTTCTTTCTTCTCGTTGTCAATGATTTTTACGGTTCCTGCGGCAAGCACGGAGACCAAGGGGCGGTGATGGTCGAGCACGGTAATTTCACCCGAAGCGGTTTTCAAATTTACCGATTCGGCGGTGCCCTGGAAGAGGATTTTTTTGAGGGAGTAGATAGATAGTTTCATAAATTTCTAATAACTAATTTCTAATTTACCTAATTAATTCGGATTCTTGCCTGCCCATTGGCGGGTGATTAGAAATTAGAGCAATTAGGTCAATTAGTTATTTCTCTTTGATCTCCTCTATCCCACCCTTAAGATAGAAGTTTTCTTCCGGGTATTCGTCGTATTTTCCATCGAGGATTTCCTTGAATCCGCGGATGGTATCCTCGCGCTTTACGTATTTGCCGCTTCTGCCGGTAAATGTCTCGGCGACGAAGAACGGCTGGGAAAGAAAACGCTGGACTTTCCGGGCGCGGTTTACGATCTGCCGGTCGGATTCGGAAAGTTCCTCGATGCCGAGGATCGCGATGATGTCCTGGAGTTCCTTGTAGCGCTGGAGCGTTCGCTGGACTTCGCGCGCAACGCGGTAGTGTTCTTCGCCCACGATCTTGGGGCTAAGTGCCGTCGAGTTTGAGGCCAGTGGGTCAACCGCCGGGTAGATGCCGATTTCGGTGAGCGCCCGCGAGAGCACGATAGTGGAGTCCAAGTGGCTGAAGGTTGTTGCCGGAGCGGGGTCCGTGATGTCGTCCGCCGGCACATAAATTGCCTGTACGGACGTGATAGACCCCTTTTTGGTCGAGGTGATCCGTTCCTGAAGTTCGCCCATCTCTTGCGCCAGGGTCGGCTGGTATCCTACCGCGGAGGGCATCCGTCCCAGGAGAGTTGAGACCTCAAGCCCCGCCTGTGAGAAGCGGAAAATGTTATCTATAAAAAGCAAAACGTTTTTGTGTTCCTCGTCGCGGAAATATTCCGCCATCGTGAGCGCGGAGAGGGCAACCCGCGCGCGGGCGCCGGGCACTTCGTTCATCTGCCCGAAGACGAGCGCGGTTTTTTTGATGACGCCGGATTCCACCATATCCAGGTAGAGGTCGTTCCCTTCACGGCTCCGTTCTCCGACTCCCGCGAAGACGGACGCGCCGCCGGATTCCTCCGCGACATTCCGGATGAGTTCCTGGATGAGAACCGTTTTCCCGACTCCCGCGCCGCCGAAGAGGCCCACTTTTCCGCCTTTCACGAACGGCGCGAGAAGATCGATGACTTTAATTCCTGTTTCGAAGACCTCGGTCTTGGTTGACTGTTCCGTAAGCGGGGGAGCGGAGCGGTGTATCGGCCAGTGTTTCTTGAATTCCGCCGCCCCTTTTTCGGGGACGTTCAGGCGTTCACCCAAAAGATTAAAGATATTTCCCAGCACTTCCTGTCCTACGGGGACTTCTATCATTTTCCCGGTGTCGTGAACTTCGAGCCCGCGGGCAAGCCCGTCGGTGGATTCGAGCGCGAGCGCGCGCACGCGCGTCGGTTCGAGATGCTTTACCGTTTCGAAAACGATGGTTTTCCCGTCGGGATGTTTTACCGTAAGGGCATTCAAAAGCGCCGGGAGCTTTTCTCCTTCCGGGAATTCGACGTCAATAACCGGCCCCGTTATCTTAACTATTTTGCCGTGCTTCATTTATTTTTTTATTAGGTTTATCATTTTTATTTCGACACATATCAAAATTTAAATATCCCGCCTACGCCCATGGGCTTCGAACGGGCAGGCAAATATCAAAGTGACAGTTAAAAATTTTAAAATTTGAATTGTCATTTTGCATTTTGATCTTTGATTTTTGAACTATTATGATTCCAACGCTTCCGCCCCCGCGGTGATCTCGATCAATTCCCGCGTGATAGAGGCCTGGCGTGATTTGTTATAGACGACCGTTAAGCTCTCCGCGAGCTCGCTTGCGTTGTCGGAGGCGCTTTTCATCGCGACGCGGCGGGCGGCGTGCTCGGATGCGTTCGCTTCGAGAACGAGGTGATAGATCTGCATCATCACGAGGTGGGGGATAAGCTCTTTTAAAATTATTTCCGGCGACGGCTCGATAAGATATTCGGAAGTGATGGCATCTTTCCCGTTAAAAAACGATATGGTTTTTCCCTTGATGAGCTCCGCGAACCGTCCCGTTTCCGGCACCATCTCTTCGGCGGTCGCCTTGAGGCTTGGGACGTCTACCGGAAGAATTTTCCGCGTAAGGACTACTTGGCGAAGCGCCGTTTTGAAATGAGTCGAGAAGACGATCACTTCATCCCACTCTTTTTTTATAAAACCCTGTGTTAAAAGATTTGCTATCGGGGAAACTTGTGAAACCGTCGTATAGTCGCCCACGCGGACGAATTTTTCCCTCACGCCGCCTGTCCGTTTCTGGAGATGCGCGTTCGCTTTCTGCCCAACAGCAATGAATGAATATCTCGCTGATTCACGCTGATTATCGGCGCTGATCCGCGCTGATGCTTGATCCGCGTTAATCCGCGCCATATATTTTTCGAATTCCCGGATCACCGCGCCGTTGAACGACCCCGCAAGCCCCTTGTCCGAGGTTACAAGAACAAGGGCTGTTCTATTGACTTTTCTGGTTTCAAGAAGAGGGGAGAGAGAAAGGGCTTCTACGTTCGAGAGTTTTGCGAGGAGATCGAGCGCGGCGAAGGCGTAGGGACGGGAGGCGATCGCGATCTCCTGGCTCTTGCGCATCTTTGTTGCCGCGACAAGTTCCATCGCTTTCGTGATCTGGTTGACGTTATGGACGCTTTTAATGCGCCGTTTGATGTTTTGAAGGGATTCCATGTTCGCTATTGTTCAAGATCAAAGTTTAAAAAGCAAAAATCAAAATTAAGGTATCCTCCGGATTTGATTCTACAACTTTTTAATTTTGCAGTTTGCTCTGTCATTTTTATATTTGATCTTTGATATTTGAACTTTCAAGGAAGTGTTCGATCGCGGCCTTGAGCTTTTCTTCCGTCGCTTGGTCCAAATCGCCGGTATTTTTTACGGGTGCGAGGATCGTGTCTTTTTGGAAGTTTTCCATATATTCCAAAAAGCGCGTTGCGGTCGCTTGGACTTCGGCGGCGGGGATGTGGTCGAAGTAATGATTTAGCGCCGCGTAGAAGAGGACTACCTGTCTTTCGAATGTGATGGGGGCGAGATCCGATTGTTTAAGGATCTCCGTTACGACCTGCCCGTGGCTGATCTTTTTCTTGGTTGCCTCATCCACATCCGAGGCGAATTGCACGAACGCCTGGAGTTCGCGGAATTGCGCGAGTGCGAGGCGGAGTTTCCCCGCAACTTTTTTCATCGCCTTGGTCTGCGCCGAGGAGCCCACGCGAGAGACGGAGAGCCCGACGTTGATCGCGGGGCGGACGCCCTGGTAGAAGAGGTCGGACTCGAGATAGATCTGTCCGTCGGTGATAGAGATCACGTTCGTGGGAATATAGGCGGTTACATCTCCCAGTTGTGTTTCGATAATGGGGAGAGCGGTCAGTGACCCGCCGCCTTTTTCTTTGGAAAGCTTTGCCGCGCGTTCCAAGAGGCGGGAATGGAGGTAGAAAATGTCGCCCGGATACGCTTCGCGTCCCGGCGGGCGGCGGAGGAGAAGCGAGATCTGCCGATACGCCCACGCGTGTTTTGAAAGGTCGTCATAAATTATGATCGCGTCCTCGCCGCGGTCGCGGAAATATTCTCCGACGGCGCAGCCGGTAAACGGAGCCAGGTACCAAAGCGCGGCGGGACTCGATGCGGAGGCGGATACCACGACGGTATATTTGAACGCGCCGAACTGCTTCAGGGTCTCGATGATCTTTGCGGTTTTTGAATCTTTTTGTCCGATCGCCACATAGATGCATACGGGCGGCTTCGCGCTGTCTTGGAGCTGATTAATGATGGTGTCCAGCGCGAGCGCAGTTTTTCCGGTTTGCCGGTCGCCGATAATGAGTTCCCGCTGGCCGCGCCCGATTGGGATCATGGAGTCAACTGCTTTTACTCCCGTATGCACCGGCTTCTTCACCGGTTCGCGATCCAAAACCGACGGGGCTTTATTTTCTAAAAAGCAACGCTGTACTTTCGCCTTCGTTTTATAAAGTTCGCCTTGGCCGTCCAAGGGATTTCCCAGGGGGTCGATAACGCGCCCCAAAATTTCAGGGCCCACGTCGATGGAGAGCACTTGCCCCGTGCCCTTTACTGTGGCGCCGCTTTTTATCGCGCCTCCTTCTTCAAGGAGCAGTGCACCTATCGCATCTTCGTCGAGGTTCAACGCCAAGGCGGCCACGTTCCCGCGGTCGGTTTCGATAGAGAGAACCTCCTGGCTTAAGGTATCCTTGAGCCCCGCGATCTTTACGATGCCGTCGCCGACCTCAACTACGCGTCCCACCTTTTCCCAGGCGCCTTTTTCCTTTTCTTCGAACCCCTCTATCTCCTTTTTCAGTTTTTCGATTATTTCGTACATGGAAAGTTCAAAATTTAAATATCCCGCCTACGCCCATGGCTTCGAACGGGCAGGCAAACATCAAAGTGACAGTTAAAAATTTTAAAATTTGAATTGTCATTTTGCATTTTGATCTTTGATTTTTAATTTTGGGAAAATAGTTCGTTTATTTTCCGCTTGAGCGTTCCGTCGAATTGGAGCTCGTCGTTTATTGTTATCCGGACGCCCGCAATGAGCTCGGGATCTATTTTCTCTTCAACTACGTCGGATGGTTTTGTGATCTCTTCCGCGAGCCCGTGCGTAGGGAGCGGGCGGGCGGTTTCGATGACAACGCTCCTCCGCCCCTTTTTTTCGCGGATCACTTTTTTTGCGCTTTCGAGAATTTTCCGCGCGTGCCCGATATCGCCGTTTTTTACAAGAAGAGCAATGAAATTCTTTATGCGTGCCCGTTCTTTCTCCGGGGATGGATGTTCCCCCAGTGCTTCGACGAACGCTTTTGCGTAAATGTGTGCCGGATACCTCATATTATTCCCTTTACCTCCCGGATCGCTTTTTTGATAAGCGCTTCATCTACCGCTTCGGGCGCGAGTTCGACTGTTTTCGCGATCGCGCTTTTGACAAGCCCTATCGCTTCCTGCTCCACCGCCTTCCGCGCTTCTTCCTGTTTCGCCGCCGCGAGAAGTTCCGCGTTTTTCATCATCTCATTCTCTTTTTTTCTCGCGTCGTCCAGCATGCGCGCCTCCGTTTTTCTCGCTTTTTCTTCCGTCTGTTTCAGGATCACCAGGGATTCTTGTTCCGCTTCCTGCATTTTCGTTTTCATCGCCGCATTCGCTTCGTCGAGCCTCCGGCTGGCCTCGTCGGCCTTCGCAAGCCCTTCCTCGATCCTTGCCTGCCGGTCTTTCATAAGCTTTACGATCGGCTTGTATGCGAAGATGTGAAGCGCGGTTAAGAGCAAAAGAAAATTTACCGACTGGCTCAAAAGCAGTTTCCAATCAATGCCAAGCTGGTAGATGAATTCAGACATGCCAATTTATACGATGCGAAGCGAGTTTATAATATTGAGCACCCAGCCCCACTTTTGCTTGTAACGCGAGATGAGACGAGAAGGCATCTCCGAGCAACCCTTTTTCTGTATTGTTCAAAAGTTATTAGCAAAAGTGGAGCTGGGTAAGGTTTGGCGGATGAATTTTCTTCGCCTCGCGCTCGAAAATTCATGCCAAGCCCTTACACGAACTTAATGATGAGCGCTATCACGAGCGCATAGATGGCGATAGCTTCGGCGAAGGCGATCGCCAAGATCATCGCTGTTTGAATCTTGGGAGCCGCCTCCGGATTTCTGCCGATGGCATCCGCCCCTTTGGAGCCGATCATGCCGATCGCGATCGCTGGAGCGAATGCTCCCACGGCGATCGTACCCATCGCGGCCCATAGACGTACAACTTCTGGATCCATAATAATGGTTAATGCGAATATTACGAATTTTTATCCGAATGATACGAAAGATTCTTTCGTTGCATTCGTTTCTCTATGTATTCGTAGTATTCGAATTATTTTTTTTGCGACCTTTTGTGTTTAGTGCGCGCCGCTTGGTTCATGCCCGGCGGTTGCGATTTTAATGAACACGAGAGAGAGCATGGCGAACACGAATGCCTGAATAAGCCCCACGAACACTTCCAAAAAAAGGAATGGGAGGGGAATGCCATAGGGGACCAGGAACCCGATAATGATGAGGAGCACTTCTCCCGCGAATACGTTCCCGAAAAGACGGAACGAGAACGAGACAATTTTAGCAATTTCCGAGATTAATTCAAGGATTCCGATGAAGAAATCGATGGGGCCCGAAAAGTTGAAAAACTTGGAAAAGTGGATCTTGGGGCCTAGGGAGATCACGGCGAAGATGTTGATGGTGATGACGGAGATGAGGGCAAGGGCAAGCGTGAAGTTCAGGTCCGCGGCGGGGGAGCGGAGAAGGGGAATAAATTCACGTTCTCCGCCGTGGCCCACGATATTTAACCCCAGCGATCCCACGAGGGGCAAAAGGCCGAACCAGTTCGAGAAAAGAATGAAAATGAATATTGTGGCGACGAGCGGAAGATATTTTTCCGAAAGGCGGCGGTCTCCCAGGACCGAATCCATAAAGTCCAGTATCCCAACAACTACCGCTTCGGTGGCGTTTTGAAACGCTCCCGGAATGAGTTTCAGTTTCGATTTGAAAATGACCGCGAGGACGATAAGAAGAAGCGTAACCGTGGTCGAAAGCAAAAGCGCGTTCGTAAACGGAAACCCACCAACGCGGAATAATTCTTCGGCTTTAAGCGATATGTGTATCACGAAATGCGGCTCGTCCAGCCCCACCGGAGATTACGGATTGAATACACGTAGAATTTCGAACAGTGCGCCGAGGGGTGGAATCGATAAATTACAGCTCAGAAGACCGTGGAGCTGGGTTCGCGAGGTGCAAACCGCAAAAAGTATAACAGAAATAGGGGCAAAATGGAAGTAGTTCGCCGTAGCCCTAAGGGGAATCTCACTGCTCGCTTCGCTGCGCCTTAACAACCCCTGCCTACCGGCAGGCAGGTTTCCAATACGGAGGGAACCCGGTGGCTTTCCCTCCGGTCACCCTTCGTTCGAATCCCGAAGAAGAATGTTACAAAGAAGCAAAATGACCCCATCTCAAGACGAGGTCATTTTGCTTTGTGCTCCCATCGGGATTCGAACCCGAGTTTCCGCCGTGAAAGGGCAGCGTCCTGGACCAGACTAGACGATAGGAGCATATGTGTACCTAACCCATGGCATAACTCACCGCTGCCTACCTGCCGGCCTGCCGGTAGGCAGGGACGATAGGGCCGCCTATACCGCCAATTTTACACGAAAATTCCTATAGTTCAATTTTCGCCCCTTGCGTATGCTATAATTCAATAAAGACATGAACCTTCGGGATCTTTCTTCGCGGAAGGGGCTTACCCTCATTGAGCTTTTGATCTTTGCGGCGATCTTCAGCGGCGCGGCGGTTATTTTTGTGGCGATCCTGGTTTCAGTGACGCAGGTTGAGCTCCGGCAGACGGGAGCCGCGGAGGTCCAACAGCAGAGCCAGTTCGTTCTCCAAACCGTGCAGAATGCGATTTCGGGAGCGAGCTACATCACGACCGACCTTCCTTCTGCGGCACCGAGTTCCGGCATACGGCTTTTCATGGCGGATAAGGCGAAAAGTCCGACATTGATCTATTGGGATGACGGAAAAATTATTTTGAAAGAAGGAACTGCCGCATCTTCTTCGCTTACTTCTCCCGCGGTCCGCGTAACCGGCGCGACATCCACAAAATTCTCGAACTCGCCCGGGCACGACTCCGCGAATTTCGTTTTCACCATGGAATTGAATTCCAGCAATCCCCGGAGACAATTTTCCCAGACGCTCGCAACGGGTATCGCGCGCGTGGGAGCGGCAACGTTTGACGATAATCTGAACCCTGGGCTCGGAACACCTTATGCACTGGGGAATAGCGCCGCAAAATGGACGTCGATTAATGAGGTCATTTATTTTGGGAGTGACGGTAGGGTTGGTATTGGAGTTAATCCTCCCAGCAATGAGAAACTCGAGGTGGCCGGTAAAATACTTCTTCAGCCACAGACGAGCGCTGGAACATGTAATAGAGGTGCTATTTCTATGATCCAGGGTTCGATTGGAAATTCCAGCGATACTTTGCAGGTTTGCTTGTTGGGGAAAAATGGATCTGCATATTGGGAAACGATTAAGTAAGGGACTTAAGTAGTAGGCTATTTTTTTAATACAATTAATAATTATGGACAACGCGAACATACGCAGAATATTCTTGATAGCCATCGTTGCGATTGTTGCGGTTCTTATAGCTCTCGCATTTTTGGGCCGCAAACCGAGCCTGCCGGCTCCGCAAATTCCGGTTGGAGATAATATTTCCGCAGCGGCAACGCGTAGCGACGTCCCGGAAAATATCGCGGTTCCCGGCACGACGTCCTCGGTGCCGTCCAACGTGGCAAAACCAGTTTCGACTTCGCCAATCTCCAAGAAGGGAGACGAGCAACTCCGCGTGTTTGAAATAAGAATCGATAGAAACAAATTTTCTCCGGACACGATTATTTTGGGCAAGGGAGATCTCGCTAAAATTTCTCTTACTGCCGTTGACCACAATTATGATTTTACGCAACCCGATCATGGGCTAATGCAAGTTATTTCCAAGGGGCAAACAAAACTTGTTATTTATACGTTCTCTAATCCAGGGACATTCACTTTTTACTGCGAACAATGCGGTGGGCCGTCGCGGGGGCCTACGGGGAAAATAATCGTTACCAATGAATAAAAATTATTGGCTTCTTGTTCTCCTGATCATTGTTATTCTCGCGGTTGGCGTGTGGCTTGGGGCGAATTGGAAGAAAGGGGATGATAATGTTTCTCCCTACTCGGCCGTTTATCTTTCGACGGGTGATATTTATTACGGGGAACTCCACTGGTTCCCGCGGCCCTATATGGAGCATGTGTGGTTCTATCAGGAAACGGTTGACGCGAAAAATCGCACCGTTCCCAGCGTTTCTCCGTTTACTGGCGCGTTTTGGAAACCAATCGATACGATTTATTTGAATCCCCAAAACATCATTTTCTGGACCCGCCTTAAGGGTGATAGCGAGATCGCGAAGGTGATCGCGAATCCCGGCGGGCTTGCCCCGATTCCGGGCGTCTCGAATCGAGGAACAAGTACCGCGCCGTAGGGTTAGGATATAGGACGTAGGATAGTGTATAATGTGTTTATCGGGATGAAGTTCATAAAAAAATATTGGTTAGTCGGCAGTTTGACGGGGATTTTTCTTTTCCTCTCTGTTTCGGGGTTTGTTTTCGCCATTACCCCTCCGGGCGGATCGGGAGGAACGGGATCCGGCTCGATTGCCACAGATGCCTCTGGGAATATTGGTATACGAAAAAATCCGGATGTAGGTACGACATACGAACTTGATGTTGCTGGAGATATTAGAGGAACAAGCCTTACTGGAACGTTTTTAGGGGATGTTCCCGCAACCCGTGTGTCAGGTGGCGGAACATTCGGTTCTTTAGTCAGTGGGGGCAATTATACGTTTCCCGCGAGTCTTGGCGTTGGCGGGGTAACCAGTTTTGGCGCAAAGTTTGATGTGGATGGAGGAAGCGGTGTTGCCGGGCGGTTTAAGAGCTCTGCTGATGGCGATACGTTTATTATTTATAATAGTAAGATAGGAGTCGACAGAGTTGTAACGCGTTTTGCGAATAATAGCGGTTGGAATGTAACGGGTGCTGGAGGAATTCAACGAGGATACGCCGTTCGGAATTCTGATGACACCATTGAGCTTGCGGCGATGCGCGGTGACGGGTCTATTGTTGTGAGAAATGCGCTTAATACTGCAGATGCTATGGTTATTCGCAATGACGGTTCTGGCTATTTTTCCAGTTACGTCAAAATCGGGACGACCGCTATCACTACCCCTGCGGCAGGGATGATTCGCTGGACGGGGACCAACTTTGAGGGAAATTATACCGGTGCTGCTGGTGGGTGGGCTTCGCTTGGAGGGGGTTCCGGTTGGACTGATGATGGCGCGATTGTAAGGCTTTCGCTTGCCAGTGATAATGTTGGCATTGGAGCCGCAACCGCGGTAGAAAAGTTGGACGTGAACGGCGCTATAAAAATCGGGACGTCTGCAGGTACCACTGCTGGCGCTATTCGTTGGAATGCCGCTGCGACTCAATTTGAGGGAAATTATGGCGGTGCTACTCAGTGGGCTTCGCTTGGAGGTGGCGGGTGGACGAAGTCCGGCGCGAATGTAGTATTGAGTACTGTCGCAGACAATGTCGGTATTGGAGCCGTTTCTTCTGGCGATAAATTGCACGTGCAGGGTTCGGCGCGGGTTACGAATAATCTATATGTTTTAGGTGGAACATCTGTAACACCAGCTGGGACTGCTCCATTGGAAGTTTATGGCGGCGCTTCGCCCGCGATGCGAGTAAGAAATGTTCCTTTATGGACAATGGGTGCATCTGACAACCTCGTCGATTTGGGAAATATTAACTCTGGAGATCTTGGAACAATATTGAAAATCACGACCGCGAACCCGAATGCGGCGAATACGGCGAATGCCGCCGTAATGATAGGGAGGGTCGGTATTTCAACTTCCACAACGTTCACTCTTTCTTCGAATGCCACGAATACCCTTGAGGTCAAGGGGACGATCTACGCCGACAGGGTGTTAAACGCGGTGTATGCTCCTTGATTTTTCTTCTTGGTTCCGGAATATACGCGAGGAGCAATATCCAACGCCGTTGCTTTTCGTTATTCTCTTTGCGCTTATTGTTCTTGTGGTATACGTCATACAGCCGCCGGAGAAACTTACTACACAGGAGCTTGTCGCGAGGATAGTGGCGAGCGGAAGAATTTCGCGGTGCGCGCAGGTTCACGGGGTTATCATCGACGGGATCGATTACGAAACGGTGTGCAGGAATAATATTGCGTACCAGCGCGCACTTAAAACTCTGGACCCGGAATACTGCAAGGGTCTTGACGACAGGCTTATTTCTATTGAGCAGTGCGAGGCGGGAATTCTCTTGGAGAAAATAAATGCCGGAGCGGCCCTTGAGACGTGCAATCTTGTAAGCTCCGATAGAATAAAGGCGAATTGCCGCACCGTGTATTGGATGCGCGAGGCGATACAAAAAGACGACAAAGCACTGTGTGAAAATATGGAAAATATCGGGGACCGTTCATACTGCCGAGATGGCGTAGAGTTGGCGCGTTTTCTAAAAAATCCCGACGGCGTGGACTGCTCCGTTTTTTCAGGCAGTTTGGCGAGCGACTGCAAGAATTTCAAAAAAGCGATAAGCGGCAGCACGCAGGGTTGCTACGGTATTTTCAATAGGCAATTTCAAGCAGAATGCTTGAGGCGCGCCGCTCAAAACTGAAGGATATATTTTCCTTTGCAATGAAAAACAAAGCCACAATTTTCTACGCGCTTTCCGGGTTTTTTATTCTTGGTATTTTTGCCGTTTGGCATGGAACAGCGCTCGCGGTTGTTTTAAAACCCGTGTACGACACAACCAGCAATATTGATGATCGTGACATAGCTAGGGATATTGTTGTCGGGAAGGAAAACCCTCCAAATGCGTACGTTATCGGGCACACCTATAGTGGTGGCGGCGGCATTCTCCCCGATCTTGTTAGGTATGATTCTGCGGGGGTTGCTGGCCCAGCCGTTTCTGTTCTAAATGCTTTTGAATCCATAGCGTTAAGCCCGGCGGGTGACTATTTGTATATAGCCGGGGGAGAAGGGGGCGTAGGCCTTATAGGCACGATAGCGAAGTACGATACTTCGCTGAACTTTATTACATCCGTAAATGCGGCTAAAGTTGGTACGGGCACCTGTGATCAGCATAGCGACATAAATGGAATTGCTGTTGATTCTACTGGCGTTTATGTAGTTGGGACATATGTTCGCATACCCTCGTGTTCCGCATCCGATGGAGACTTCTGGCTTATGAAGTTTAACCTTGATCTTACTGGGAAAGTTGATCGTTTCTATAATTCAGGCGCAACCAACGAAGAGGCGTACGGTGTTGCAGTGGATGCGTTTCAGAATGCATATGTTATTGGCAGATCCGGTTCCAACACTTGGACCGTAGTAAGATTTAACGCCGACGGATCGGCCATCATTCCCGTTGACGCATCTTATGTTCCTGGCAGGGGGGCAAGAGATGTTGCAGTGGACACTGCTTCTGGATATATATATGCGGTGGGAGAAGATGATTATACGGGCCACGGGATCACGCAGACCCGCATCGTAAAATATGCATCGTCTTCTCCGTGGACCGGCTGGGTTGTAACATCGCGCCCCCAGGGGCAATCCTCGGCGACCGGCGTTGCGCTTGATAAGTTTGGGAACGTGTATATTTCTTTATTGGCTCCGGCTGGTAGCCCGGAAGGCGGGGTCCAGAAATTCAATTCATCTGGAGAGCTTTTGTTCACAAGCACTTTCACCGGGATGTGCGCGGAAAGCGTTGCCGTTGACGATATCCTTAATTTCTATATGACCGGGAAAAATAAAGGTGGGGCGTGCAACGACGACTTTGGTTTTACTTCTGATTACCGAACCCAAAAAATACTCCAGCTATGCAACGGCACCTCGTCGCTTACAAACTATGAAATACCATGGACAGACGACCCGATCATTCCCAACGTCACTAAAATCCGCGCAACGCACATTACGGAACTCCGGCAATGGATAGACAACCGCTGGAATGACGCAACTTCAACCCCGAAGCCGTACAGCTGGGGCAATTTTCCTCCGCTGGGATCGAGTGACGCGGAAATTATTCCCGGCCAGACAAAGATCAGGGCGGGCCATATTAATGAGTTGCGGGATATTCTTAGCCAGACGTTCAGTGCGTGCAACGCGACAGCGCCGGGCCTTGCGGGGGTGGATGCTACGACAACTATAAGTGCGTCCCAGATCAAAGGATTGAGAGATTTTACCAAGAGCGTTCCCAGTCTGCCGCAGTAAGCCCACCTAAGTTTTCCGAAAGAAAATTTAGGTGGGTAAGCCCTCCCAAGTTTTTCTTGGAAAAATTTAGGTGGGTAAGCCCTCCCAAGTTTTTCTTGGAAAAATTTAGGAGGGTAAACCCTCTACTCAGGGTGGATCGCCAGCTTGAATTCGCGCAACTTCTTTTTCAAGAGGGGATAGGCGGCGAGCGAGCGGTCCCGCGCGGCGATCTTTTCCGCGGCGGCGCGGCTCGTTTTTATGAGTTCCACGTTTTGGAGCCCGCGCATGGCAAGGTCTGGTAGCCCGGTCTGTTCGGTTCCCAAAAACTGTCCCGGTCCGCGGATCTCCAAGTCCTTTTCCGCAAGCTCGAATCCGTTTTTCGCCTCGAGGACCGCCTTCATCCGTTCTTGTGTTTGTTTTGACTCCGAATCCGTGAAGAGGAAACAGTGCGACTGGTGTTCTCCGCGCCCCACGCGCCCGCGGAATTGATAAAGTTGTGCCAGCCCGAACCGTTCGCTTCCTTCTATCATCATCACGGTTGCATTCGGCACGTCTACACCGACCTCTATCACGGAAGTTGAGACCAGGATGTCGATTTCTTTGTTCTGGAATGCTTTCATTACGGATTCCTTACCGGGTTTTCCGCCAAAGGCGGACCCGCCTCGGGCGGGCATCTGTCCGTGGAGCATGGCTACCTTGAGATCGGGGAACACCCGCTCCGAAAGTTTGTCGAATTCTTCCTTTACGGACTTCACCTCCAATAACGCGGACTTACGCGGATCGTAAGCGGATTTGCGCGGAAAATTTTCTGCGTGGTTCTGCGTCAAGTCCGCGTCTGTCTGCGGTTCGATGCGCGGGCAGATCACGAATGCCTGCCGGCCTTCGCGGATCTCCTTGCGGATGAACGCATAGGCATCCGGCCGTTTTTCGGGAGGGACGATGGTGGTGATTATCTTTTTTCTCCCGCTCGGGAGCTCGTCTATCGTCGAAATATCCAGGTCTCCGAATATGGTAAGCATCAATGTCCTTGGGATAGGAGTCGCGGACATACTCAAGAAATGTGGAATCGTAGATGCGGATTTGCGCGAATCATTGCGCGCCTGCCTGCCGGCAGGCAGGGATAGTCGCGGATTATTGCGGGTTCTTTCTGCGTCTGTCTGCGTCTGTCTGCGAACGAGCTCGGCTCGTTGCTTGACGCCAAAGCGGTGTTGTTCGTCTACTATAACGAGGCCGAGCTTCGCGAAGTTCACCGATTGCTGGATCAGCGCGTGCGTCCCGATGGTTATCTGGACTTCCCCTCGCGCCGCGCTTTCAAGGAAAGATTTTTTCTTGACTTCGGACTCGAGCCCCGCGCCCATAAAGAACCGCGCTCCGCCGGATGCGAGAAAACCTATTTTTATGTGGATGCCGGATATTTCTTCCGGAATGCGAGATGTTATCTTTTTCAGCGTCTCAAAGTGCTGGTGCGCGAGCACTTCAGTCGGCGCCATAAATGCTGTTTGGAAACCGTTCATTGCGGCGCTTATCGCGGCGAGTGCCGCGATGACGGTTTTCCCGGAGCCAACGTCTCCCTGGAGGAGGCGGTTCATCGGAGATGGTTTTTGAATGTCCTGTAAAATTTCCCAGAGGGATTTTTTTTGCGAAACGGTGAGCTTGAAGGGAAGAGTCGCGATGATTTTTTTCAGGGTTTCTATGTCGGTTGCGATGGAAGGAGCCTTCTCTCTCGCAAGCGCGAGTTTCTGTTGGAAATTCAAAAGCTGGAGCAGGAATAGATCCTCGAACGCGAATCGTTTTTTTGCCGTTGCCGTGTCTTCTATATATTCGGGAAAGTGGATGGTGCGGATCGCTTTGTTTATCTCCGGAAAATCTTCCTTCTCGAGAATTTCCTCCGGCATCCATTCTTCAAGAGGTTCCATATTTTTCAATATCGGCTGGATGAGGTAGCGGAGCCCTTTTGATGTAAGCCCGCGGGTTTCCGGATAGATCGGAACAAGGCGTCCGGTATGCGCCGTCTCCTCCGACGCCCATTGGGTCGGAGCCCCGACCTTGCGTCGGAGGTTTATCGGTTCGTATGTCGGGTTCGAGAGATATATTTCTCCTTCCGAGACGGAAACTTTGCCGGCGAAATTCATAAGCCGTCCGGGACGGACGGCATTTTTTACGAACGGCTGGTTGAACCAAACCGCCCGTATGGATGCGGATTCGTCTTGAATCAATGCTTCGACTATCGCCATGCGCCGCTGCCAGCTACGGCGCGCGCTCACTTCCTGGACGACTCCTTGCACGGTTGCCTGCTGTCCCGGCTCCAATTCTTCTATTTTATAAATTTGAGAAAAATCTTCGTAACGGAACGGGAAATGAAAAACAAGGTTTCTAACCGTTTTGATCCCCATCCGATCAAGGTGGCGCAGAAACTTCGGCGCGATTCCGCTGATGTTCCGAAGTTCCGTCTCGAGCTTCAGCACGGGCTATAGTATAGCCGATTCGGCCCGCGATTTCAAAAAAAGAAAGCCCTCGTTGCGGGGGCTTTCGGATGTTGGTGATGCGGCGCCTCTGCCTCATACATGAAAAGCTATGTCGGAGCGGAAGACGTAATGGCGGCAACACGCGTACGCCTTGATGAGAAAGTGCCCGCGTCCATTTTCCGGGTCGTTGACCCACTCGTTCCCAAGGAATTCACCACTCCATTTGAGAAGGCGGCGAATTTTCCTACGCGTGCGGATCTCTTCTTCTGTGAGTTTATGGGGCGGGATCTTCCTCTCTTTCTTTTTCTTCTCCGGCAGAGCAAGCTGGCGGTTTGACACGGCCGCTCCTTTCTCTCTTGGCGTCAAAGAGCAATGTCTTATGCTATATCGTGCGAAGGGTTTTGTGAAGCCGCTCGGCTTCTTGTCGGTCATAGGAATTGAGTACAAATACTTGCCATGGCAAGTATTTGTACTCAACTTTACATCCGTCCAAAATGCTCCCAGGAGGAATTAAACGTCTCCGCCAGTTGGCGAATCATTAGAAAACCCTACGCTACCGCTAAAGTTTTAGGCGGCGCGCGGTCGGTTTTTTAACATACGCTTCGCGGTTTTCCGATTTGCCCCGACGTCGCGTCGGGGCAAGCGGGAGGAACTTTATATTTTTCTCCCGACTCCCGCCCGAATATATTGTTCGGTACGGGTGGGCATCCTTCGGTTCGATTCCCAAATACAGAAACAAAACGCCCCGCACAAGGCGAGGTGTTTTGTTTTGGTCCGCGCGGAGGGAATCGAACCCCCAACCGTCTCCTTAAGAGGGAGCTGCTCTGCCGATTGAGCTACGCGCGGTTTTTAATTAAGAGTCCGCCAGATGGCGGAAGCCCCGACAAGCTTCACTGTCGGGATCCCGACCCTGCGTCGGGACTAACGGCCCCCACTCGGCACATAAAAGGATAAGGAAAATCCAGATCCAAAGCAACAGGCCATTTTCTTATTTTGGATATTCTATTATGGTACAATAAGGAAAATGCGAAAATCCATAAAACTCGTTATCGGACTCGCCGCTCTTTTTACGCTCATATTCGCCTCGGGCGTTGCTTTTGCGGCCAACGAGATTCACTGGACCATCATAGGGCAAACGTCCGTCACATTCGATTGGCGGGGAGCCGATAGTTCCGTAGGCGAACAAACGATTCAGTGGGGGACTTCTCCGGGGAGCTATCCCTTTTCCGCTCTGGGAGCTACGCCGAACCCGTTGCCCTTCTCTTCTGCGGGTCCTTTCTGGGAAGCGCGGCTCACGGGGCTCACCGAGAACACCCTCTACTATTACAAGATAGGCGCGAATAGCGAGAAAACGTTTCGCACCCCCATTCCTCGGGGAACCTCGAACTTTACCGTCATGGCGGAAGCTGATATCGGTGATGTTCTTTACTACGCCAATGTGGGCCCCGTGCAGGGACAGATAGCATCCGATCTCCCCGCATTTATTCTCATTCCCGGCGATCTCACTTACGGTAATAATCACGGCCAGGATAATGTGGAAAACCATTTCAACGATATGATGGTATGGTCGCAAGAAGCGGCTTACATGCCGGCCTGGGGGAACCACGAATGGAACAACACCATAGATGATCTCAGAAACTACAAGGGGCGGTTTGATTTTCTCAATCCGCAGACCTCTCCACCAGTTTCAGAAAACACCTGCTCTGCGACACCCCAAAGTTGTGTTGGCGAGGACTGGTACTGGTTCGACTATGGCAATGTCCGCTTCATTGCATATCCGGAGCCCTTCTCGGGTTCCTGGTCGGACTGGAATAGCAAGGCCAGAGTGCTGATGGATTCTGCCCAGGCTGACCCCGCCATAACTTTTATCGTGACTTTCGGCCATCGTCCCGCCTATTCCTCCGGTCACCATCCGGGAAGCTCGACGCTCAAAGGGTATCTTGACGCGTTGGGCGCCGGCCACAGCAAGTATGTATTGAACCTGAACGGCCACAGCCATAATTATGAACGAACACTTCCACAGAGCGGCGTTACTCATATTACCGTAGGAACCGGAGGCGCGACGTTGGAACAGGATTCCGGAGGCAGCGCGTGCGGAAACATCTGGCTGGCTTGTCCCGCTCCTTCCTACACCGCCGCGCGTTATATGCGGCACGGGGTTACGAAGCTTACCTTCTCTCCAGCGGGCATCTCCGGACAATTCCTATGCGGACCTGCCGGAGGGGGCACGAACGATATTTCCTGCACCGTGGGGGACGTGATAGATGACTTCACGATAGGAACTCCCGGCGGCAACCAAGCGCCGAACGGCACCATTGATACTCCCGTGGGTCCCACCACTATTACCGTGGGGCAATCGGTTGATTTCACCGGAACAGGCTCGGACCCGGACGGCAATCTTCCGCTCACCTATGCGTGGAACTTTAACGGAGGCGCAGCGAACTCCACCCTGGAAGACCCCGGGAGCGTTGCGTTCAATACTGCCGGAACATACAATGTCACGTTCACCGTGACTGACAGTTTGGGACTTCCCGACTTCTCGCCCGATTCCCGGGTGATCACGGTGGTTGTTCCCGATCCCACTCCTCCTACCGTGTCCATTACTTCTCCCGCAGATGGCGCCACTGTATCGGGCTCCGTCACGGTTTCCGCTACTGCCGCAGATAATGTGGGTGTGGTCGGGGTCCAGTTCAGACTGGATGGCGCGAATCTCGGGACCGAAGACACGACTTCTCCCCACTCCATCTCGTGGAATACCGCCGCTTCTTCGAACGGAAGCCACACTCTTACCGCACTTGCAAGAGATGCCGCAGGGAATTCCACGCTATCCATGGGAGTGGGCGTCACGGTGGACAATGATACCATCGCTCCTACCGTATCCATCACTTCTCCCGCAGATAGCGCCACCGTATCCGGTTCCATTTCTGTTTCCGCAACTGCCTCGGACAATGTCGGTGTGTTTGGCGTCCAGTTCAAACTGGACGGAGCGAATCTCGGATCGGAAGTTACCAGTTCTCCTTACACGTACACGTGGAACACCGCCGCTTCTTCGAATGGAAGCCACACCCTGACCGCAGTTGCAAGAGATGCCGCAGGGAATTCCACCGTTTCATCTCCAATTAATGTTATCGTCGTAGGCGGCAGTGACGTTACAACTTTTGAAACAAGAGTGGCCGGAGGTTCGGATGACGCGGAAGAATCGTCGTCCGGCAGCGTGTCGCTTAGTAGCTCCGATCTTGAGCTTATCTACGATACCAGCAATCAGGTGGTGGGGATACGATTCAACGGCGCCTTAATTCCCCAAGGAGCAACGATCGCAAATGCATATGTCCAGTTTAAAGTTGACGAAGCGGAGACGACGGCAACCGCCCTGAATATCCGCGGGCAGGCATCCGATAACGCGCTGGTTTTCACGACAACGAGCGGCAATATATCCTCGCGCAGCAAGACAGCCGCGTCTATTGCATGGTCTCCGTCCGGATGGACTGTGATTGGAGAAGCCGGCATAAATCAACGAACTCCGGATATAAGCGCGCTGATACAGGAAATCGTCAATCGTCCCGGATGGTCAAGCGGCAATTCCCTCGCCGTTATTATCGATGGGACCGGAAAGCGCGTTGCTGAGGCGTACGAGGGTGATCCCGGAGGCGCGCCGTTGCTTCATGTGGAATATGCCGTTCCCGATACCATCCCTCCCGCTCGTTCGGGCGGACAGCCAACCGGAATTCTCCCGGCAGGAACGGGAACAACCTCTCTCACTCTCGTGACCGACGAAAACGCAACATGCCGATATTCGACAACCGCAGGAACCGCCTATGCTTCGATGGTGAATACATTCACGACAACGGGCTTCTTGGCGCACTCGCAAACGATTCCGGTTGCGGACGGCACGAGCTATGCCTACTATGTCCGCTGTATGGATGCGGCGCTGAACGCGAACCCCGACGACTATGATGAAATCTCTTTCTCGGTGGAAACCGGAAGCGCAAAATTCGTAGTAGGGAATCGCGTGCGAACAACGCAAGTTCTGAATGTGCGAAACACTCCTTCTCTCTTGGGGAATATACTTGGCGAACAACCGGAGGAAATGTTCGGGACGATCATTGGGGGCCCGATATCCGCCGATGGGTATTGGTGGTGGAACGTAGATTATGACAATGCTCCCGACGGGTGGAGCACGGAAGATTTTCTCGAGAGCCTTGCGCCCTCGGTTCCTCAGGGTCTCGTTGCCGTACCCGTGTCTTCCGGGGTTAGTCTCTCCTGGTCTGCCTCGACGGACGACGTCGGAGTTTCCAATTATGTAATCTACCGGAACGGTTCGTTTATCGCCAGCACGCCCGCCACCTCCTATGGCGACACGGGACTTGTGGCAGGCACTTCCTATTCTTATGCTGTAGCCGCTATCGACGAAGACGACAATATCTCGGCGCGGTCCGTCTCCGTATCCGCGACAACGTATCCGAGTTCCGGCTCGATAAAAGTAAAACGCGTGGGATCGGATGATTCAATGGCCACGGCTCCGGCGAATACAGCTGCATCTTTTGACGGGAAAAGGATCGCGCAGTTTGTGAATCCAGCCGAGTTCACCTCTGTTGCCGTGGGCGCCCATGCCGTTTCCGCAACTGATGTTTCCGGCTATACGGAAACCGCCGGCACTTGCGTTTATCCCATAAGCGGAACGGAGTGCTCCATTCCCTCGTTTTCCATTACCCCAACCTGCAATGGTGCATCCTGCAATGTTCCTGTTGCCGTATCGCAGAATATGGTGACTAAGGTGGTAGTGAAGTACCAAAACACTCCTCCCATAGTGAATGCGGGGGGAGACAAATCCACGGCCCCCGACGTCCCCGTGGTGCTTGCCGGTTCCGCTTCCGATCCCGGCGGTACGATTGTTTCCTATGGCTGGTCGGTTGCTCCTTCCGGATGTGTCCTGTCCGGAGAGACCACCGCTACTTTGACCGCCACCTGCCCCACGGGCACATATACCGCCACTCTTACCGCCACCGACAACTTTGGCGCAACGGCAAGTGATGGCGCGGTGATCACGGTTGCGGTGAGCAGCAGCCTTTTCTCCGATAATTTTGAAGACGGAGTCGCGGATGGGTGGACACTTGCAGGAAGCCTGAGCGCTTCGTGGTCCGTTGCTCCCGATAGCACCTATGTGTACAAGCAAACCAATAATAACGCTTCAGCAACGCCTAACGCAGGCGATACGTGGTCGTACAAGGCGGCTGCCTGGACCAATTACACCGTGGAAGCAAGGATGAAGCTGGATTCTTTCAGCGGATCGAATCGCTTTATGGGACTCTATGGCAGATGGCTGGACAACACGCATTACTATTATGCGGCGTTGCGAACCAGCGGTACATTGGAGCTTAAGAAAAGGGTCGACAGCACGATCACTCCTCTGGTTACGGCCATAAGCTTCACCGTCACTCCGGGCACATGGTATAGGGTGAAACTTTCCCTGGATGGAAATAATATTGCTGTCTACGTAAATGACGTTCTTAAACTATCCGCCACCGATTCGGCCATTGCGTCGGGGGGCGTTGGCGTTGGGGGATATTATGTTGCCGCAAGTTTTGATGACATCGTGGTGGATCCTATCGGTGCTGCCGCCCTCTCGGTGGACAATGAGGATGCTTCAATGCCTTCCGTATCCACGAAAGTTCCGCCGTTAAACGACGGAGGGAACAGCGGCCTGTATGAAGTGGGAACGAATCTTTCCATCATTCCCGATTCCGCGGTGTTTTGCCCATCCGGCATGATGTGGGTTCCTCTCTCCGGGGGATTTTGTATTGACCGTTATGAATCGAATAATGCCGGCACTGCCGGATCGCTTTTCGGAAAGCTGCCTCGGGGCGATGTTCCATTCTCGGAAGCGGAGAGCGCATGCAAAGCAGTCGGGAAACGATTGCCGACTTCAAATGAGTGGCTCATCGCGGCGTTCGGTACTCCCGAGGATGCGTGCGTGGTTGGCGGATCCGGTCCGGTCTCGCCTGGGTTAAGGCTCGGATGTAAGTCCTTGTTCGGCGTGTATAATATGATAGGCAACGTGGCGGAGTGGACAAGCGACAAAAAAGCAAGGGGAGGTTCGTGGGCGGACGGGGCGGCCGCAAAACGGAGTTCGGAAGTTTCCGAGGCGGTGGCCAACGATCTTATCAAAACCAACGGGAGGAATAGGGATACAATCGGGTTCCGATGCGTAAAATGATCTATAAAGTCAAACAATGGATGCGAACTCGCGGATTTTCCCTGATCGAGCTTTTGGTCGCCGTAGGGGTTCTTGCGGTCATAGGTGTCGTGACGGTCATAACCCTGAACCCCGCCGAACTTTTCAAGGAGTCAAGGGATACAAGCCGCTTCTCGTCGCTCGCGACGCTCAGGAAAGCCATCACTTTATTCCAGGCGAATAACAGCGACCCTTCGGCAATGGGAGATCAGCATGTCGTCTACGTTTCGCTTCCCGATGAAGACCCGAATTGCGGGAGCTGGGGCCTTGGATCCTTTGTGGATGAAAATGGAAATACGTGGCAACATCAATGCGCTCCCTCCGCGGACCTTACCAGGGCGAACGGTTCCGGATGGATCCCGATTAATTTCGAAAGTGAAGGAAAATCACTCTTGCCCGCGCTCCCCATAGATCCCGTGAATCAACTCGATGGCAGCTACTTTTATACGTATGCGAGGGATGAAGCGGGGCATTATGAAATTAATACCAGAACAGAGTCTGTGAAGTACAGTGGGGGCAATTAGCGATAGAATATAGCAAGGCGGAGGGCGTAGGGTCGCGTTGGGGGTGTCACAGTATGCTACAATTTACGTTATGTATAATAAAACCATGAAAAAAGGATTATACGCCGTTGCGGTTGTTTTGTTTCTTTTCGGCATAGCGGGCCATAAGACATCCGCCGCGACGCTGACGTTTCTGCCGACCGACGACACTTGTGTCCGATCCGACTCTCCAACTTCCGTATCCTGCGGTTCGTATGCTTCTCTCAATATAGACGGCGTGCCGGCGAAAGACCTCCTTTTTAAATTTGTCGTGTCGGGAGTCGGCTCCCAGCCGGTTTTGAGCGCGAAGCTGAAGCTTACTGTCGATACGAACGGGGGCGGGGGAGGGAATTTTTACCGCGTTGCGGATAATTCCTGGACAGAGAACACGGCGAATTGGAATAACGCTCCGGCAATTTCAAACACGACTCCCATCGCTTCCCTGGGGACGGTTTCTCCCGGCGCCGCGTACGAAATTGAACTTTCTTCGTATATTACGGGAGATGGCACGTATAGCATTAAGGTCAGAAGTACTTCCGACAACAGCGCCTATTATCGCTCAACGGAATATTCCAATCCCGCGTTCGCGCCTCTTCTTACGATCACGACTGGCGGCACCAGCGGGACGGATAGCCCTCCTTCCGCTCCTTCGAACCTTAGGGTGTCTTCGCTTACGGCGCAGGGCTCTTCGAGACAGGATCTTCTCTCTCAGCTTGCCGCGCTCATTCAACTTTTAAACCAACTGATGGCGCTGGCGGCTCGTGGAACTCCATAACATGAACATCTTCAGAAAAAAAATATTGGGGATCGGATTCTTTGCTCTTGCGTTGTTTGCGTTCGCGTTGGTTGCTTCCGCCGCAACGGTCAACTTGGCGTGGGATGCGGCAACGGACGATATTGGCGTAAGTTTGTACGAGGTGTCACGCTCGACGGTGAGCGGGGGAACGTATTCCGTTCTGGGGACTACCGCGGGCACTTCTTTTTCGGATATTACGGCAGCGAACAGCACGACATATTACTATGTCGTGCGGGCGCGTGACACGAGCGGGCAGTGGGGATCTTTTTCAAATCAAATAAGCGCTACGACTCCTGCGGCACCCGTTACGGACACCCAATCTCCCTCCGTATCTCTCACCGCTCCCACAAACGGCTCCACGGTCTCCGGTTCTGTTGCAGTCTCCGCATCTGCTACGGACAATGTGGGCGTCGCGGGCGTCCAATTCAAACTTGACGGAGCGAACCTCGGAACGGAAGACACCACGTCTCCGTACTCCATCACGTGGAGCACGACTGGAACTTCGAACGGAACCCATACCGTAACCGCAGTTGCGAGAGATGCGGCAGGGAACACTACGCTCTCCGCGGTAACAACAGTGGCGGTCAATAATGGCCTCTTCTCCGATAATTTTGAAGACGGAGCCGCGGACGGATGGACCGTCGTCGGCGGCACATGGTCCGTCGGCACTGACGGCTCCCGGGTATACAGCCAAACCAATACCTCGGGCGACGCGTGGGCATACAAGGCAGCTTCCTGGAACA